>Ga0194037_1002348_pt1 | contig 12684 bp, 13 predicted proteins | sample JunL306m_MetaG_FD_148653 | JGI IMG/M metagenome (GOLD analysis project Ga0194037, IMG submission 148653) | Anoxic zone freshwater microbial communities from boreal shield lake in IISD Experimental Lakes Area, Ontario, Canada - Jun2016-L304-6m | ecosystem: Environmental > Aquatic > Freshwater >...
ATGGAAGAACTTCCCACGCCCTAGTACGGCGTGTCGCTCGTGTGAGCACACCTTCGAACAGATGTTCGTATATTCTTCTCGTACCCAACCAGAGCGGTTTCCACGACTCAAGCCCAGAGCTTGTTCTCCCGTCAGTGGCCTTCCGTACCTTCTGGACCGTACCTAACGCCAATAGAGGCGTTTGATTGAAAGGAAAAAAGTGGCTACTGAAAAAGCAACTGAAAAAGTAACAAGTGATCGCACAAAAGCCCTAGACACTGCCCTTGCCCAAATTGAACGCCAATTCGGAAAAGGTGCGGTTATGAAGATGGGCGAGCGAGGAACCCAACTCGTTGAAGTGATCCCAACAGGATCCATCAGCCTTGATATTGCACTCGGAATTGGCGGACTACCACGTGGCCGCATCGTAGAAATCTACGGACCAGAATCTTCAGGAAAGACAACTCTTGCACTTCATGCGATTGCCAATGCACAACGCGCTGGCGGCATTGCTGCATTCATTGATGCCGAGCATGCCTTTGATGCAGAGTACGCAAAGAAGCTTGGTGTTGATATTGATGCACTACTCGTTTCACAACCAGACACTGGCGAGCAAGCGCTAGAGATCATGGATATGTTGATCCGCTCTGGCGCTCTTGACATTGTTGTTGTTGACTCCGTTGCTGCACTTGTTCCTCGCGCAGAAATTGAAGGCGAGATGGGTGATTCACATATGGGCTTGCAAGCTCGTTTGATGTCTCAAGCACTTCGTAAAATCACTGGTGCGCTCCATCAATCTAAGACAACGGCAATTTTCATTAACCAGTTGCGTGAAAAAATTGGTGTCTTCTTCGGCTCACCTGAGACAACAACGGGTGGTAAAGCCCTTAAGTTTTACGCGTCAATTCGTTTAGATATTCGTCGTATTGAGACGCTCAAAGATGGCCAAGAAGCAGTCGGTAACCGTACTCGCGTGAAGGTCGTTAAGAACAAGATGGCGCCACCTTTTAAGCAAGCAGAGTTCGACATTCTTTATGGTGTTGGAATTTCTCGCGAAGGTTCACTTCTTGACATCGGTGTGGATATTGGAATCGTGAAGAAGTCCGGATCCTGGTACACCTATGAGGGTGATCAACTAGGTCAAGGCAAAGAAAATTCTCGCAATTTCTTGCTTGATAATCCAGATCTTGCCAACGACATTGAAACTCGAATTCGTGCGCACTTTGTACCAACGCCTATCGATCCAGCACTTGTTGCTGCAGTGGATGAGGCAACAGCAGAGGTTGATTTCTAATCTCCACTGCCCAGATTGACGAAAGCTCCGACCCCTACTCCGTAGCTCAGACGATTGCGCTCATTGCACTCGCACCTAGAGCCAAGAGTAGGGGGGAGCTCTTCGACCACCTTAAGAAGCGAGGCACAAGTGAAGATGTTGCCAACGCAGTTCTTTATCGCCTGCAAGAGCAAGGCTTCATCAACGATGAAGAGTTTGCTCGAGCCTGGAGTGAATCGCGACAACGAGCAAAGAAATTATCTAAACGGACTATCGCGACAGAACTTCGAGGTAAAGGTGTTTCCTCGGAGATCATTGAACTCGTGACTTCGGAGATTAACCAGGATGATGAGCATGCGGTGGCACTTGAACTAGCCAGTCGGAAATATCGCCCCATTGCTCACTTGGATCCAGAAGTCATTCGCCGCCGTGTACATGGTGCGATGGCAAGGCGAGGCTTCTCCTCAAGCACCATTAACGCCGTTATGAGAGAAATTGGGATTTAACTTCCACCCCTAGAATTCATCCATGAGTCGCACATACACAGTCGAAACCTATGGCTGCCAGATGAATGTGCACGACTCGGAACGTATTTCTGGCCTCCTGGATGAGGCTGGCTACATTCCCGTCACCCCAGGAGAGCAAGCCGATATCGTCGTGTTCAATACCTGCGCCGTGCGCGAGAACGCAGATAACAAGTTGTACGGAAACCTAAGTTTTCTAGCGCCTGTAAAGAAGCTCAATCCACAGATGCAAATTGCGGTCGGTGGATGTTTAGCGCAGAAAGATCAAGCAACAATCCTCAAGAAAGCGCCGTACGTGGATGTCGTTTTTGGCACCCACAATGTCGGATCGTTGCCCGTGTTGTTAGAGCGGGCAAGAATTGAGGAAGAGTCGCAGATTGAAATTTTGGAGTCCCTCGAGCATTTCCCTTCGACTTTGCCAGCGCGACGTTTTTCAGCATTTTCGGCATGGGTCTCAGTTTCGGTTGGATGCAACAACACCTGCACCTTCTGCATTGTTCCAACTTTGCGCGGCATAGAGAAAGATCGTGAAGCCACCGACATTATGAAAGAGGTTCGTACTCTTGTCGATCAAGGGGTTATTGAAATTACCCTCCTGGGCCAAAATGTGAATGCCTATGGCGTTGATTTTGGAGATCGCGAAGCCTTTGCCAAGCTCGTTCGCGAATGCGGAAAGATTGATGGATTGGAGCGCGTTCGATTTATGTCTCCACACCCTCGTGATTTCACTGATGATGTCATTGATGCAATGGCTCAGACCCCTAACGCTATGCCGCATTTGCATATGCCTTTGCAATCTGGGTCCAACCGAATTCTGCAAAACATGCGTAGGTCCTATCGCACAGATCGATACTTGGGAATTATTGAGCGGGTACGCGCTGCAATTCCTGCCTCTCAAATAACCACGGACATTATTGTTGGCTTTCCAGGCGAGACCGAAAGAGATTTCCAAGACACATTGGATCTCTGCACCCAGGCACGCTTTAGCGCGGCCTATACGTATCAATACTCCAAGCGGCCAGGCACCCCTGCAGCAACAATGCCGGATCAAGTATCTGCCGACGTCGTTGGTGAGCGGTACACGCGTCTTCATGCACATCAAGAAGCGCTTTCACATTCGGTAAACAGGCAAGCTATTGGAAAGACCATGAATGTTCTGATAACCGAACACGAAGGTCGCCGAGATGTTGCCAGAGCTCGTATGTCTGGGCGTACAGAGGATTTCCGATTGGCCCATTTTTCATTTGATGCTGAAAACATTGCTCGTCCAGGGGATGTTGTAACGGTGGAGATTACTGACGCTGCTCCACACTTTCTATCAGGTATTGGCGGCAACGTCCGTCGCACCCGTGGGGGAGATGCGCATGAGGCGCTGACCGCAGAACGTGCTGCCCAACCATTGCTTCTTGGAATGCCCTCCGTTCGTTCATGAGTGTTTACGTAATCTGTGGAGCAACGGCAACAGGTAAAAGTGACCTGGCTGTTTCACTTGCCCAACATTTGGATGCTGAAATAATTAATGCTGACTCCATGCAACTGTATCGCGGCATGGATATCGGTACAGCAAAACTTCCGATCTCAGAACGTGGTGGCATCGTTCATCACATTCTTGATGTTCTTGATGTAACCCAAGATGCCACTGTCGCGTGGTATCAAAAGAGCGCACGGGATCTCATTAGTGACATTGAATCTCGTGGAAAGAGCGTCGTCATTGTCGGAGGTACAGGGCTTTACATCAAAGCGATCCTGGACGATTTAAATTTTCCTGACACAGATCCTCTTGTTCGTATCGCGCTCAATGAGATGGCGGAGAAAATAGGTGCGCAAGCTATGTTTGAAAGGCTCCAAAAGTTGGATCCTGCGGCAGCGCTTGCGATTGATAAAGAGAATCTTCGCAGAGTCATCCGCGCACTTGAGGTTATTGAGATTACGGGCAAACCTTTCACTGCCAATTTACCTCGTAAAGAAAGTACGAAATATCCCATGGCCCGCCAATTTGGTTTGGTGATGGAGAGACCAACACTTGCTACACGTATTGCAGAGCGGGTCGATCACATGTGGGAGGCGGGCTTTGTTGCAGAAACCCAGGGCCTTATCGCAGCTGGAATCCGTGAGGGACGAACGGCGCAGTTGGCCCTTGGCTATGCGCAGATTCTTAAATACCTCGACGGCCGATTCACCGAGGATGAGGCCCGCGAGGATACAAAGCGAGCGACACGGCAATACGCCAGGCGTCAGGAGACATGGTTCTCCCGCGACGCTCGAATTCAATGGATCCCACCAGCTCAGCCACGCTTGGAGACGGTCTTGGCGCATTTAGCTAATCCTGCGCCGCAAACAACTGACTAAACTTAGGACCAGATGAATACTTCAGAATCGATCCTGGCTACTTACGGACATGGCACATTGAATGATTTCGTCATCATCTTTGATCCCAATGAAGAATTATCCATAACAACTTCTGAATGTGCAGTAATTTGTAGTCGGGAGAAGGGTATCGGGGCTGATGGTTTGATCCGGATCACCAAACCTGGCGGACAGTGGTTTATGGACTATCGAAATGCCGATGGATCGATTGCTGAGATGTGCGGTAATGGCATTCGTGTTATGGCTAGGTATCTCGTTGAACGTGGACATCAAAATGAAGGAATCTTTGCGATCAATACACGCGATGGGTTAAAGCATTTGCGCGTGCCAATGGTTGGCGATATCACCGTCAACATGGGACAAATTGTGAACGAAGATGAGGAAATCACAGCTTTTGCAAACGGGCAAACATGGAATGGATACAACATTAGTATCGGGAATCCTCATGCCGTCGTTTTTGTTGATTCGCTAGATTTAGTGGGAGACCTTAAGGATCCACCAATCGTGCGGCCGATGGACTCCTACCCAGAAGGGGTGAACGTTGAGTTTGTAGAATTTCTTGAAGGAAACGAATTGAAGATGCGAGTATTTGAACGTGGTGTTGGCGAGACACAGTCGTGCGGTACTGGCACATGCGCTGTGGCACTTGCTGCAACACTCAAGCGCGGTCAACGGCTTCCCGCAAGGTGGGTCATCTTTCCACCTGGTGGACGCCTAGAAGTAGAGATCGATGGCCATTCAAACGCCACACTCACGGGACCCGCCGTTCTCATCGATGATCGGGACATATCTGCCTATCTACGCGGACCAGAAGGTGACATACAGTGAGTAAGCGCGAGCATGAAACCGATGATGAATTTGAAGCACTTATGCGTGAGAGCGCTCGAGTCGCCGCTGATTTTGATTCTGGTGAAGATGAAGGCATTCAAGACGCGGTCGCCGAACGTCACGCCCTTCGACGAGTTAAAGGATTTTCCACCGAACTCCAGGACATCTCCTCCGCCGAGTATCGTCAGCTTCAGCTAGAACGCGTCGTTCTTGTTGGCGTCTGGACTGAAGGAACATCTCTCATGGCGGAGAATTCATTAGCTGAATTGCGCGCTCTGGCAGAGACGGCCGGATCAGAAGTTTTGGATGCGTTGATTCAACGCCGCGATAAACCAGATCCAGCAACATATATCGGCTCTGGAAAAGTTGCCGAACTTCGGGAAGTTGTTGTTTCAACAGGCGCCGACACCGTTATCTGCGATGGGGAATTATCACCCTCCCAATTACGCCAACTTGAAGAGAAGTTGAAAGTGAAAGTTGTCGATCGCACTGCATTGATTCTGGATATTTTTGCACAGCATGCAAAAAGCAAAGAAGGAAAAGCGCAAGTAGAACTGGCTCAGATCTCTTACCTACTTCCACGCCTTCGCGGATGGGGAGAATCTCTCTCGCGCCAGGTAGGAGGTCGCGCCGCTGGCGGCGCCGGTATTGGTGGACGCGGTCCAGGTGAGACGAAGATCGAGACTGATCGTCGCCGCATTCGCGATAAGCAAACCAAACTTAAGAAAGAAATTCTTGAGATGAAAATCTCTCGTGATACCAAGCGGCAGGAACGACGCAGACATAACATTCCCTCCGTTGCGATAACTGGATACACCAACGCCGGTAAGTCATCACTGCTCAATAAACTCACCGACGCGGGTGTTTTAGTTGAGAACGCACTTTTTGCCACACTCGACCCAACGGTGCGTCAAACACATACAGCCGATGGTCGCATTTACACACTTACCGATACTGTGGGATTTGTTCGCCACTTACCTCACCAATTGATCGACGCTTTCAAATCCACACTTGAAGAAGTTGCTGATGCAAATCTCATAGTTCATGTAGTTGATGGCTCCCACCCGGATCCATTCGAGCAAATTCGCGCGGTCCGCCAAGTTATCTCCGAAATCGGCGGATCAGATATCCCCGAGATCATCGCCATTAATAAAGTCGATGTTGCAGATTCAGAGATTATTATGCAAATTCTTCGCCAAGAACCCCATAGTTATGCCTTCTCTGTCCGTACTGGGTTTGGCATGGAAGGCCTGCTTCACGCAATTGAAAACACCTTGCCTCGCCTTGGAATCGAAGTCGATGTCGTGATTCCGTATGATCGAGGAGACCTCATTAGCGCCATTCACGAGCGAGGAGAGATCATCTCTGAGTCCTACGTAGATGAGGGCACAGCAATCCATGCGCGAGTCGATGGGGCGCTGGCCAAAGCCATAGGGGATTTACCACCCATAGCCCCCAAATGAGAGCAATATCGCAGGGAATAAAGGCGACACGCCGAGGGTTATAGCCACAAGCGAGATGAAAATAGGCGAGTATGCGCCCGCGGTGGTAGAACTGCCCAGGTACCAGGACCGAGAGTACGACCCGAGAACAATGATGACGATGAAGGCGAGGTGAATGTAGTGGCAACCGACTACGACACCCCCAGAAAAACCGATGAAGAACTCCACGAAGAGTCACTTGAAGAACTCAAAGCGCGGCGCGTTGATGCACAATCTGGACAGGTTGATGTTGATGAAGCCGAAGCTGCTGAGACGCTAGAACTTCCTGGTGCTGATTTGTCAGGCGAGGAACTTTCAGTTCGAGTAGTGCCAAGGCAAGTGGACGAATTTGCATGTTCGCGATGCTTTTTAGTTCATCACATTACCCAATTATCAAAAGGCGAAGGCCCTACCGCAGTGTGCAAAGAGTGCGCTTAAACTCTTTGCTTGCTCGTGTACTCACTAACCAATAAGGCGTTGGATCTCGGTCGTCATTGATCTGAATCTTTACCCCTTTATCCTGCCAAAACCTTATTGCGAGAAATGCTGCGGGGTCTGCATCGCGCCCTCGGATCAAACGCATTTGCTCAGCACTGAGTTCCTCGATATCGCCCAGGTATTGCAGTTCGATATGAGCCCTTCCAATGATCAGCTCTTTATCCGTGACTTCAATTGTCATTCTTACACTGCGGGCAATAACCAGAAGTAGAACCGTCAGGATTACGAGGCAGAGGGCTCCTGAGAGATCACCTAAAGCTGCCCACACTGAGATTGCAAGGCTGAGAAATAGGAAGTAAATGAAGGCCAAAAGCCATATGGGTGGGCGAACCTTCTCGTGATATCTCAACTCTGGCCCGGCCATAGGAGAGACGCTACCCGATTTCATCAAGTAACCTTGCTTCTATGAGTCGCGTTGCAAGCACCACACCGCCAGAAGGGGCTCAAATCCCCGAGCGCCATCCCAAGGCGCCACCTATCGGATCGCAGATTCCTTCACACTTTGGACATTGCTTTGGTTGTGGTGAGTTGCATCCGACAGGACTTCATCTGGTTGCGCATGCAGGAGAGGGTGCAGATTTGACGGCCCAATTTACTGTTACGCAAGATCACCAAGGTGCGCCAGGACTTGCGCACGGTGGTTTACTTTCTTTGGCATTTGATGAGGCCCTCGGAAAACTTATGTGGCTTATTCGCGCTCCTGCGGTAACTGCGCGACTTGAAACTGATTTCTTGAAACCGGTGCCTATGGGATCCACCCTGCATATCACCGCATCTATTACGGGCCAAGTAAATCGCAAGGTTTATACGAGTGCACAAGGACGTCTGAATTCTCCCGATGGACCAGTTGCTGTTCGTGCATCGGCGCTATTTGTCATTGTTCCGATGGATCATTTTCTTAATAATGCTCCGAAGGAATATCTTGAGCAGATCTCAAAAATTCCAGAGTTGCTTGCATTCGTAGATCCCGATTTTGAGATTAATCCATGAGCGTCGAAGTTCTTATCCAGCGTTTAGATCCTGGAGTTCCATTGCCTTCATACGCAAAGGGCGGGGATGCTGGCGCAGATCTAGTAACACGAGTGGATCTCACCTTGAAGCCAGGGGAGCGCGCCCTAGCCCCAACCGGTATTTCAATCGCGCTCCCAGATGGATTTGCTGCATTTGTCCACCCTAGGTCTGGTCTTGCCATTAAACACGGAGTGTCAGTGGTCAATGCACCAGGCACTATTGATGCAGGTTTCCGCGGCGAGCTACAAGTTATTTTAATTAACCACGATCAGACAGAGTCGATCACCTTCAAAAGAGGAGATCGTATTGCTCAACTCATTATTCAAAGAGTTGAGAGAGCGCAATTTATTGAGGTATCAGAGCTACCTGGTTCTGGTCGCGGCGCAGGCGGTTTCGGATCAACGGGGAGAGCATGACACAGAGCGATCAAGCCAAAGTCATGAACGCACTTGGCGGTAAACGAGGAATTCTGGATTCAGGACTTCCTTCTCTGGTCTTTCTCATTGCCTTTAATATTTCTCATGATCTACGGACATCGCTGTATTCCGCGGTAATTACTTCGGCAGCGCTCACACTGATCCGCTTAATTCGTCGCGATACTTTGCAACACGTACTTTCAGGTTTTTTCGGCGTGGCCTTCTGCGCACTTCTTGCCCGCAAAACTGGTCATGCGGCAGACTTTTATCTGCCAGGACTCATTATCAATTTGGTGTATGGATTGGTCTATAGCGTGCTCAACGTTGTGGGCCTTCCACTTCTGGGGCTACTTCTTGGACCCATACTGGGAGAAAATTTGGCCTGGCGTCACGTGCCAGAGAGAAAGCGCGTATATATTCGAGCAGGCTGGCTCTGGGTTCTCTTGTTTTTCTCCAGATTAGCCGTTCAGTATCCCTTGTATAAAAGTGGCAATGTGAACGCGCTAGGCACTGCTCGCTTAGTTATGGGTTACCCATTATTTATTCTTGCAGCCTGGGGGTCCTGGCTATTTATTAAATCCGTTCCGAGCGTGAAAATACCTACAGAGCAATAAAGCACTGCTTGAGTAGATCTTCGGCTTGACTGGAAGCTACAAAAAGAAGTTCATCCCCGGCAGTAAATACATCATGCGCTTTAGGTGAAATTACGCGACCATCTCGGACAATCGCAGCAAGTGATGCATTTTCAGGCAAGGCGATTTCTTCAACAGTTTTTCCCAGGCATTGAGAAGCATCGGGAAGAGTAAGTTCGACCAAGTTGGCTTGACCTTTCTTGAAAGAAAAAAGTCGAACAACATCTCCAACGCTTACGGCTTCTTCAACGAGTGCGGAAATTATTCGTGGAGTAGATACGGCAACATCAACACCCCATGAGGAGTCAAAGAGCCATTCATTCTTCGGGTGATTTACGCGAGCAACAACGCGAGGGACTCCGTATTCAGTTTTTCCCAGAAGTGAGGCGACAAGGTTTACTTTGTCATCTCCCGTTGCTGCCACCAAAACCTGGCAGGTATTGAGCTTTGCATTATCTAGAGAAGCAATTTCACATGCATCAGCCATTAACCACTCGGCATTAGGAACGCTCTCAAGTTTGAGCGCCTTAGGATCACGGTCGATGAGAAGGACTTGATGACCGTTAAGTAGAAGTTCACGGGCGATTGCTCGCCCAACGTTGCCCGCGCCAGCAATTGCAATTCTCATGATGCATCCTCAGGGGAGTGAGCCAGGGCCGCTTCGACATCGGCAATATCTTTGTCATGAAGCATGACATGGACAAGATCGCCCTCTTGAAGGACGGTGTGCTCATCAGGAATCAGACCTTCTCCCAATCGGGTTATGAAGGCGACTCGAGCAGAAGTGACATTTTCAATTCGGGAGACAGCGTTTCCAAACCAACTCTCGTGCAGGTGCATCTCGCATAGTTGGATGGTTCCGCTGGCATCACGCCATTCAGATCGTGAGCCTTCAGGAAGCAGGCGACGTAGAATTTGATCAGATGTCCAAAGAACTGTGGCGACTGTGGGGATACCTAGGCGCTGGTAAATCTCGGCTCGTCCTGGATCATAGATTCGCGCAACGACGTTTTTCACTCCATATGTTTCACGAGCAACTCGAGCCGCCAAAATATTTGAGTTATCGCCGTTGCTTACTGCAGCGAAAGCCGCCGCATCTTTAATGCCCGCCTCGATCAATGTGTCGCTATCAAACCCAACGCCAGTGACGGTGCGTCCAACAAAGGAGGCGCCTAGGCGTCGGAATGCTTCTCTATTTTGGTCGATGATTGCGACGGTATGCCCTGCGCCCTCAAGTTCAATTGCCAGTGATGAGCCGACGCGTCCGCATCCCATGATTACTACATGCATGAGTAAAACCTACACCCCAATGACCCGTAGAGTTGGCTTCTATGGCTACCGAACGAACTAAACCGCTTGTAGTAGGAGAACGCCACGTAGTCACTATCGAGAAAGTGGCCCACGGCGGCCATTTTATTGCCCGACATGAGGGTCACGTTATTTTCGTTCGGCACGCCATTCCCGGCGAAGTGGTCGAGGTCAAAATCACAAGCACAGGCTCGAGCTTTGTCCGAGCAGATGCAGTTGCGGTCACCACTGCCTCGCCAGATCGAGTTGTTGCACCGTGTCAATATTCCAAACCAGATGGATGTGGCGGCTGCGACTTTCAGCACATTTCCATTGAGCGACAACGGCTGCTTAAAGGCGATGTCATCCGCGAGCAATTTTCTCGTTTAGCAAAGATGGATATTTCCATCGAAGTTGAATCTGTTGGTGAATCTTTGCATTGGCGTACACGTGTGGGAAGTGCGACAAATAGTTCAGGCAACTTGGGATTTTATGCATCACGTACTCACTCAGTTGTGCCTGTTTCAGATTGCCTTATAGCCGCCGAGAGCATGAAATACGCCGAACTTGCCAAGCGAAATTGGCCAGCAAACTCACGAGTCGAGATTTCCGTAAGTTCGGAAGGGTCACGAACTGTCGCTATTGCTGATTCTGAAAGAGGATCCAAACCGCGCCTAACAGAGGGGCAGTTACTTTCCTTCGAAGAGGTTAGTGGGCACCGATTGCAAGTGAGCCATTCTTCTTTTTGGCAAAGCCACGAGAGCGCCCCAGAAGTTTTGATTAGCGCGATTTCACCTCACGTCCGTGAGGGCGATCGCGTTCTGGATCTTTATGGGGGAGTAGGCCTCTTTGCTGGCGCCCTTGTAGATGTCGTGGGACCAAATGGCCGAATCGACATTATCGAATCGAGTTCTTCGGCAACAGCTGATGCCCGGAAAAACTTCGCTGAATTTCCTTATGTAAATATTCATACGGGAGATGTGGTCCATCTTCTTCCTAGAATCAGTAAGTCCGATGTGATTGTCCTAGATCCCCCTCGCGAAGGGGCGGGCAAGAGTGTTGTTTCACAGATGAGCGCTCTGCATCCACGAGCTATTGTCTACGTGGCCTGTGATCCCGCCGCGTTGGCGCGCGACACGCTCTACCTGGCCGAAGCAGGCTACTCGCTCAAAGCCCTGCGTGCCTTTGATCTCTTTCCTATGACACACCACGTTGAGTGTGTCGCTGTATTTGAGCCTTTAATTTCGCAGTAAAGTAAGGTATCTTGACGTCAAGATAAATCATGGGGAGGACGAAATGACGACCAATTCATTTAACGCTCAAAGAGTTTTGACCGTTGCGGGCGAGAGTTACGAGATTTTTGATATCACTGCAATCGAAGGCGCCGCCTCGCTGCCTTTTAGCTTAAAAGTTTTGCTAGAGAATTTACTGCGCACTGAAGACGGCGCCAATATCACCGCCGACCATATACGGGCGCTTGCCCAGTGGGATCCTTCAATAGAGCCAGATACTGAAATTCAGTTCACTCCAGCCCGCGTTGTTATGCAAGATTTCACGGGCGTTCCGTGCATTGTTGACCTTGCGACTATGCGCGAGGCAATTGTCGAACTTGGCGGAGATGCAAGCAAAGTGAATCCACTTGCGCCGGCAGAACTAGTTATTGATCACTCCGTAATTGCCGATGTTTTTGGAACCAGAGATTCATTTGAACAAAATACTGACATTGAATACGAGCGCAACCGCGAGAGGTATCGTTTCTTGCGTTGGGGACAAGGCGTATTTGATGAGTTCAAAGTTGTTCCACCGGGAACAGGAATTGTGCACCAAGTAAATATTGAGTTTTTGGCTCGCGTCGTCATGACACGTAAGGTTGATGGCGTCCTGCGGGCGTATCCGGACACTGTCGTGGGAACAGATTCTCATACAACAATGGTTAATGGGCTTGGAGTTCTTGGCTGGGGAGTCGGCGGAATTGAAGCCGAAGCAGCGCTCTTGGGACAACCTGTCTCGATGCTGATTCCTCGTGTCGTTGGTTTCAAATTGACGGGGCAATTGCCTGTGGGAACCACTGCCACTGATTTGGCTTTGACTATTACCGAAATGCTTCGAAAGCATGGGGTTGTCGGAAAATTCGTCGAGTTTTATGGTCCTGGTGTTGTTTCTGTACCGATGGCTAATCGCGCCACGCTAGGAAATATGAGCCCTGAATATGGATCAACGTGCGCCATATTTCCGATTGACGAAGAGACGTTAAAATATTTGCGCCTTACGGGACGCAGCGAAAGCCAGGTCACTTTGGTTGAGGAATACGCAAAGCAACAAGGACTCTGGCATGACCCCTCCCTCACTCCTCGCTTCTCAGAACATATCGAACTTGATCTATCCGCC
>Ga0194037_1002349_pt1 | contig 12680 bp, 13 predicted proteins | sample JunL306m_MetaG_FD_148653 | JGI IMG/M metagenome (GOLD analysis project Ga0194037, IMG submission 148653) | Anoxic zone freshwater microbial communities from boreal shield lake in IISD Experimental Lakes Area, Ontario, Canada - Jun2016-L304-6m | ecosystem: Environmental > Aquatic > Freshwater >...
AAAGAAAGGGTTGGTAAATTAAAAACTTTGATTTTAGGTGGATTTTTAGCATCTTTTTTATTTATCTTTTTTCTGTTAATAAAAAGGATTTTGAAAGGACTTTTAAAATAGTTTTGTAAAAATTCATGTGTTCTTAAGTACAATTAGATTACTTGATTTTTGAAAATAACATGAAAAAAATATAGCATTGAAAAAAGCAATTATTACAGGAATTACTGGTCAAGATGGAGCCTATCTTGCTGAGTTTTTGCTTCATAAAGGGTATGAAGTGCATGGTATTAAAAGAAGATCTTCTTTGTTCAATACGCAAAGGATTGACCATTTTTATGAGGATCCTCACACTCCACACAGGCACCTTCATTTACATTATGGTGATTTAACTGATAGTACCAATATTATTCGTATTATACAAGAAGTTCAACCAGATGAGATTTACAATTTGGCAGCCATGAGTCATGTTCAAGTAAGTTTTGAGGAGCCAGAATATACTGCAAATGCAGATGGAATTGGAACACTTCGTATTCTTGAAGCTGTTCGATTACTAGGGTTAACAAAAAAAACAAAAGTTTACCAAGCTTCTACTTCTGAATTATATGGGTTAGTTCAAGCAGTTCCACAATCGGAAACTACTCCTTTTTATCCTCGTTCTCCTTATGCAGTAGCAAAATTATATGCTTATTGGATTACTGTAAATTATCGTGAAGCATATAACATGTATGCATGTAATGGTATTTTATTTAATCACGAATCTCCCCAAAGAGGTGAAACATTTGTAACGCGTAAAATTACTAGAGCAACAGCAAAAATTATTTTGGGAATGGACAGTTGTTTATATCTAGGAAATTTAGATGCTAAAAGAGATTGGGGACATGCAAAGGATTATATTGAGGGAATGTATTTGATTTTGCAACAAGAAAAGCCAGAAGACTTTGTTTTAGCAACAGGAATTACAACTACCATTCGTGATTTTGTAAAGATGAGTTTTGCGGAATTAGGAATTGAATTAGGTTTTAGAGGTGAAGATGAAACTGAAGAGGGGTATGTTGTAAAGAATACAGGTGATTATAAATTAGAAGAAGGTAAGGTTGTTGTTAAAGTAGACCCTAAATACTATCGCCCAACGGAAGTAGATTTACTAATTGGTGATCCTACTAAAGCAATGACAAAATTAGGATGGAAGCCTAAATATAATTTAGCCGCACTTGTTAAAGAAATGGTAGCAAGTGATGTTTGCCTATTTAAAAAAGAATTGTTTGTAAAACAAAGTGGATTATAATAAATATGGAGCAACAGTCTAAAATTTATATTGCTGGTCATAAAGGAATGGTTGGCTCTGCATTAGAACGTAAACTAAGAGAAGAGGGCTTCGATAATATTGTTACTAGGACTTCAGCTGAATTGGATTTAAGAAATCAACTAGCTGTAAATAATTTTTTTGAACAAGAAAAACCAGACTACGTAATTCTTGCTGCAGCAAAAGTTGGAGGTATATATGCTAACAATACTTATAGAGCTGAATTTATTTATGATAATTTAATGATTGAAGCTAACATTATTCATGCAGCATATTTGCGAAAGGTTAAAAAATTATTGTTTCTAGGTTCATCATGTATTTATCCTAAGATGGCACCACAGCCTTTGAAGGAAGAATATTTGTTAAGTGGGTATTTAGAACCAACTAATCAACCATATGCTATTGCTAAAATTGCAGGTATAGAGATGTGTGATAGCTATCGATCTCAATATGGATGTAATTTTATTTCAGCAATGCCTACAAACTTATATGGCACCAATGATAATTACCACCCTGAAAATTCGCATGTTTTACCTGCATTAATAAGAAGAATATTTTTTGCTAAAATGAAAAGCGAGCCTAATGTAATTATTTGGGGAACTGGAACTCCTAGACGTGAATTTTTACATGTTGATGATTTAGCAGAGGCTTGTATTTTTCTACTTAAAAGTTATAACGAGTCAGGTTTAGTAAATATAGGATGTGGTGAAGATATTTCTATAAAAGAATTAGCTGAATTGGTAGTTGGTTTGATAGGTTATGAGGGAGATTTAGTTTTTGATGCAAGCAAACCAGATGGAACGCCAAGAAAATTAATGGATGTAAGTAAAATTAATAATATTGGATGGGTCGCAAAAATAAAATTATCTGAAGGATTGAAAAAAACAATAAAAGAATTTTCGGATTTATCCAATTATTAAATATTCGAACCTAAGTTATTAAACCATGAAAAATAGTTTCAGAAATATTATAATATATGTTTCAGATTTTTTATTAATTCCATTCACATTTCTTGCAGCAATTTGGTTTAGGCTGTTAAGAATATATAATATTGGATTATTCGGAACTATATCACCTTTTAGTAAAATAATTTTTCAAAAAGTTGGAGTGTTCCCAATAACTGATCATTATTATGAGCCACATTTCAGTAGAAGCAATTCAAAACCTGTTGAAAGGATTGATAGAAAATTGCCTGGAATAAACTTTAATGTGGAGAAACAACTTGATATTCTAAATAGCTTTAATTTCAATAGCGAGATAATTGAAATATCGAAATTCGAAGAGAATCAACTAAATTATTCGTTTTCAAAGGGGCCTTTCCTCTCAGGTGATTCCGAAATTCTATTTAATATTATTAGATTATATCACCCCAAAAAAATAATTGAAATCGGTTGCGGTCATTCTAGTTTAATGATACAACACGCAATCAAATATAATAAATTTGAGAATGAACAATATAAATGTAAGCATACTTGTATTGAGCCCTACGAAGCTGGATGGGTTGAGAAACTAGATGTAGAATTTATAAAAAAGCCAGTTGAAGAAGTAGATTTAGAGCTTTTCAAATCATTAGAATCAAGTGATATTCTTTTTATTGATTCCTCACATATAATACGCCCTCAAGGTGATGTTTTGTTTGAATATCTACAACTCTTACCAATTATCAAGTCAGGTGTACTAGTTCATATTCATGATATTTTTTCTCCCAAAGAGTATTTGGAGGAATGGGTCAGAGACGGAGTTAACTTTTGGAATGAACAATATTTGTTAGAAGCTTTTTTGTCGTGTAACAAAGAGTTTGAAATAGTGTGTTCATTGAATTTTTTGAAACATAATTATTACAAGCAGTTAGCTGACAAGTGCCCAATGTTGACAAAAGATAGAGAACCCGGTTCATTTTGGATGCAAAAAGTATAATAAATAGTATGCAAAGAATTGTCAACTCAATCTCAAAATTAAAAAGAGTTATAAAGTTTAAACCTCATGATGTTAAAACAGAACAAGGGATTTCAGATGAAAGATATCGAAGAATATTTCTGACGGGGGGAACTACTGCAATCGTTAAAATATTAACTGCATCAATCAATTTATTTGTTATTCCGTTAACAGTAAAATATTTAGGTTCAGAACGTTATGGTTTATGGATGGCGATATCATCCGTTTTAGCTTTAATGAGTTTTGCAGATTTAGGATTAGGTAATGGACTTGTAAATGCAATTGCAAAAGCACACGGAAGAAATAATCAGGAAGATGCAAAAATTGCTGTTTCTAGTACTTTTTTCTTGCTTTTAAGTATTGCTATTATTTTGTTTTTCATTTTTGTTTTAGTATACCCCTTTGTTTCTTGGGAACAAATATTTAATGTTAAATCTGCCATTGCGATCAAAGAATCTGGTCCTACTATGGCAGTTCTTGTATTAATGTTGTTACTCAATATGCCACTAGGCATTATACAAAGAATACAAGATGGCTATCAAGAGGGATTCAAATTTCAAATATGGCAATTTTTAGGATCAGTAATTAGTTTTATAACTCTCTTAATTTGTATTTATTTTAAATGTAGTTTACCCTGGTTAGTTTTTGCTTTATCATTTGGTCAACTAATAGCCATAATTTTTAATGGAATAAATTTATTTAAATCCAAAAGGGTTTATTTGGCACCTAAATACAAATATTTTAGTTTTGAAATTGGAAAAAAATTAATAAAATCAGGTTTAGTTTTTTTTGTACTTGGAATTTTCACTTTAATAGCTAATGCTTCCGATGATTTAGTTATAGCTCAAACTTTGGGTGCATCTTCAGTCTCTGGATATGAAATTGTTAAAAAAGTATTTCTATTTTCAATGTTCACACAATTTATAATTCAGCCTTTATGGCCTGCTTTTGCAGAAGCTTCGGAAAGCGGAGATATAGAATGGATAAAAAAAACACTTCAGAAGGCTTTATTTATTAGTATTAGCGCTGGTGCAATCATTACATTCCCTTTATTACTTTTCGGGAGACAAATTATTACTCTGTGGGTCGGAATAGCATATATCCCTTCTTGGTCATTATTGTTGGGTTTTTATTGTTTTATTTGTTTGGCAAATTATGGGGGTGTAATGTCAACATTTCTGAATTCCGGTAATTTAATTACTAAACAAACTGTATTTATTGGTCTTGCATCTGTTTCAGCAGTTATTGCAAAAATTTTTTTATCGATAAAGTTTGGTGTAAGTGGAATCATATGGGCAACCGTTCTCTGCTACAGTATATTTTATGTTTTACCGAGTTATAAATTAGCTTTCAATCATATTAATAAAAAAAGACATGATTCAACAAATTAAAAAATTTGTAAAAAGAAATGAATTTCTTAGGAGAATAATTCTTCCCATAATAGATAGAAGTATCCTTTTTAAAATGCATATTAAGTTTAATCTTACTTTTTCATTTAATTTATTAAACGGAAAAAAAATAAAATTTTTTCCAAAAGGTCAAATAGCATTTGGAATTTTTACAAATAAGTTTGAACTAAAAGAGCTTGAAATATTTCAGAGTTTATTAAAAGAAGGAATGACGATTGTAGATGCGGGTGCAAATATTGGTTTGTATTCTCTTGTTGCTAGTAAAATTGTTGGCAATTCTGGCAAAGTCATTTCGTATGAACCTTCTTTTGAAACATTTCAAATACTAAAAAACAATATAGAAATTAATAACGTTTCAAATGTTGTGCTAACAAATTGTGGATTAGGAGAAACTGAAGATGAGGTATTAATATTGCGTCAAGATATGGGCACAAAAGATGCTGAGAGATATATCATGCCTTCAAACCACGTACCAGATGAAAATTTAATTAATGTAAAAGAAATTAATTCAAAAGAAGAAATACGAATAGATACTTTAGATAATAATTTGAAGAAAAATAAAATTAATAAAATAGACTTTTTAAAAATCGATACCGAAGGGTTTGAATATTACATTCTATTAGGAGCAAAAGAAATTTTATTAAATAGTCCAGAAATTATTATGTTGATGGAGTGCACTGCCCTAGGGACCTCCCGAGCAAATACTACTCAAAAAAAGGTGTTTGAACTGCTAGGTGATTTAGGGTTTAATTTTTTTTATTGGAATGATGTTAAAAATGAATGGTGTGATGATAAAGAAGGGATATATAATGCAGGAGATGTTTGGGTTTGTAAAAGTAAGATGCAATTAATAGCTTAGAAATAAAAATATGAAAATTGGAATTTTAGGTGCGGGAATTTCAGGATTAAGTATTGCTAAAATGCTCGCTGAATATTATGATATCGAAATTTTGGAGGTTATGCCTGTTGCTGGTGGTATTGCTAGAACTCGAATTGTTGATGATATTGCATTTCATGTAACTGGGGGCCATTGCTTTAATTCAAAACATAGAGATGTCCTTGATTGGGTTTTTAATAAAATCATGCCTGAAAATCAATGGAATAAAATAGAAAGAATTGCATCAATTAAGTTTAAAGGGGAGAATATTTCATACCCAATTGAATTTGCTATAAAAGAGATTTTTGAATTTGATAGCAGCCTTGCAATGAAAATTGTAAAGGATTTTTTAAATGTTAATGATGATAATGTGTATGATAATTTAGATGACTGGTTTAGAAAAAAATTTGGAAACACATTATCTGAAGAATATTTTATTCCTTATAATACTAAAATATGGAATAAGAATCCAAGAGATATGAACCCTATTTGGGTTGAAGGGAAATTACCCATTCCTAATAAAGAATCTTTTTTCAGCGGGTTGTTTAATCGTGAAAAAGATAAAATGCCTCATTCAAGTTTTTATTATCCAAAATCTAATAACCAAAACTCTTTTATTGACAATTTGTCTTCAGGAATCAATATTAAATTTAATACAAAAGTTAATTCGATTTTTATTGATTCAAATAAAAAATACATAATTAATAATCAATTTGAATATGATATTTTAATTTCTACTTTGCCATTAAATATATTGCCTTCATTATTGAGTAATTGTCCAGAAAGAATTTTACAATCAGCTTCTAGGTTAGAATATAATAAGGTTACTACAGTTTTATGGGAATCATTGCAAACTGAAAATACTTGGACCTATTTACCCGATCCAAGTATCATATTTCATAGATATATTCATATTGGTAATTTTTTAAGGCCTAAAAGAAATTTCACTATTACAGAAGCAATTGGAAATAGATCATATAATGAAATGATAGAAAATGGTAAAAAAGATCCTTTTTTAATTAAGCCATTAGATTACCATGTATCTAATCATGCATATGTTGTTTATAATGAAGGTTTCAAAAAGTATAAAGAAAATATCATGGATTATTTAGCTGAAAATGAAATATATACTTTAGGTCGATTTGGTGAATGGGAATATTATAACATGGATGTTTGTATCAAGTCAGCTTTAAATCTTAGTAAAAATATTATTAAATCAAAAAACATTAATGAAAGAGAAATTTAATTATATAGTACCGATATTTAATAAAGAAGATATTTTACCTGAAACTTTAGCTGGAATAGAGAAATGTGCCTCTTCTGAAAGTGAATTATTTTTAATCGTAGATGGATGTACAGACAAGTCAGAAGAGATTGTAGATGAATTTATTAAGAATTCATCACATCAGTGTCAAAAAATTTTAATGCCTAATGTTCATATGTTGCTATCCGTAAATGCTGGATTGAAACATGTAAAATCAGGGTATTCAATAATTATGCAAGACGACATAATATTAATGGATATTGATACTGAAAAAAAAATAACAGAGCAATACCAAAGCATGGGAGGCAAATTAGGCGTAATTTCTTTTAGATATGGATCAAATGTGAAATTTTGTTCTTTTAAGGAAAAGATACAAAAACTTACATTAAGCAATATGATTGAAGAGTGTGATTTTATTAAAGGACCTGATGATTTTGCTGATTTTGAGAAGGGGGAGTATGGTATATTTTATCCAAGAATGAGCTCTATAAATGGACCAAACTGTATACCATGGACTTTATTGCAAAGGAGTGGATTTTTAGATGAGAAGTTAGCACCCTATGGATATGACGACCCTGAATATTGTATAAGAGCCTTAAAGTTGGGATTTGTTAATGGACTTTTTCCAATACAATATAAATCAGAAATTGAGTGGGGTGGAACAAGAAGATCAAAATCCTTCTTAAAAGAGGTTGCTAGAATTCATAAAAGAAATAGAATTTATATTGCTAAAAAACATTCCTCATTTTTGAAATCCTATTTAAAAGTGAATAACATATGAAATATAAAAACAGAGTAACATACTTAATTAATAAAATTGAACATTGGTATTCTAAAAGAAAAATTGAAAAGTATGACAAAGAAATACCTATTATAGAAATTAAAAAAGAATTCACAAATTTAAATGATGAGTATAATTATTTTCATCATTTTTTTTGGAATAGGCTTCCGTTCAGTTTAAGGAAACATAGAAGTTATTTTTCTAAAGAAATGAGGGGTTTCGGAGAAGATGCATTTCATTCAATGTGGTACTTATTAATTAAAGAAACCAAACCTAAAAATATACTGGAAATTGGTGTTTATCGAGGACAGACTTTATCTTTATTTCAAATGATTTGCAATGAGATAAATCATAATGCAGAGATTCATGGTATTAGCCCTTTTACTAACGCTGGTGACAACGTTTCTGAGTATTTGACCGGATTGGAATACTATAATGATGTATTAGAAAATTTCAACTATTTTAAACTGAAACACCCAATATTACATGTTGGGTATTCAAATGATGAATCGATGAAAACGATATATTCTTCAAAAAAATGGGATTTAATATATATAGATGGGAATCATGATTATGATGTTGCGAAATATGATTTTAAAATTTCTGCTGAGAATTTAAGGAAAAGTGGATTTATTATTCTTGATGATGCGTCTCTTTATACAAAATATTCTCCCAAATCATATTCAACAGCTGGCCATCCGGGGCCTTCTAAACTTGCATTAGAAATAAATCAAAATGAATTCCGTGAAATTTTATCTGTAGGACATAACAGAATATATCAAAAAATCATTTAAAATTTTAATTATAGAATTTAAAAACTCAACTATTAATTTTTAAGTAATATGAATTATGTTTTACTAACTGGAGGAGCTGGATATATTGGAAGTATTACTTGTGAAATTCTAATTAAGGAAGGATATAAAATAATTGTAATTGACAATTTGACTGAAGGGAATATTTCAGCTATTTCCAACCAAGCCATTTTTTTTAATGGAAATTTTGGAGATCAGATAATATTGAAAGAAATTTTCACTATTTATAAGGTCGATTTTGTTTTTCATTTTGCAGCTTTAGCTAACGTTCCAGATTCTGTAATAAACCCTTCTGAGTATTATTATAATAATTTCGTTAATACTTTATCATTGCTAGATAGTATGAAAGAGTTTAACGTAAATAAAATAATAGTATCATCTACTGCAGCTGTATTTGGTGAACCAACATTTTTGCCAATTGACGAAACACATTCAATGAAACCCATTAATCCTTATGGTTTTTCGAAATTAATGATGGAACAAGTTATCAAGGATTATTCGAAGGCTTATGGTCTTAAATATATTGTATTTAGATATTTTTGTGCTGCAGGGGCAACAGAAAATAATGGAGAATCCCGTAAATGTGAAACCCATTTAATACCGGTTATTTTAGATCAGGTGATTGGCAAAAGAAATGGTATTATTGTGTATGGTCAGAACTTTAATACTATAGATGGAACTGGTGTTCGTGATTATATACATGTTGTAGACATAGCGAATGCCCATATACTCGGGATGAAAAATTTTAATAAAATTTATAATAATGATTTCAATTTAGGTACAAATAATGGGTATTCTGTATTGCAGATAATTAAAAAAACCTCTGAAATATTGAATAAAGAAGTAAACTTTTCATTTTCTTCAATGAGGTTGGGGGATCCTGCAACATTAGTTGCATCTAATAATAAAGCACAAACTGTTTTGGGCTGGATTCCAAAATTTGATATTGATGATATAATTCTTTCATCATACAAATGGAGAGTATCACCAAAATATTAAAAATTTCAAATGATAATTTCTAAAACTCCATTAAGAATAAGTTTTGTCGGTGGCGGAACCGATTTGCCTAGTTTTTATAAATTTCATAACGGAATGGTTATAAGTAGTGCAATTAATAAATATATTTATGTAATAGTTAAAGAAAGATATGATGATTTAATAGTTCTTAACTATACTTCAAATGAAGTAGTTGAAGATATTAGCCACATTAAACATGATTTAATAAGAGAATCTTTAAAGAAAACCGGAATAAATAAAAGTATAGAAATTACAACTTTAGCAGATATTCCTTCATCTGGTTCTGGATTAGGGTCCTCATCTACTGTAACTGTTGGATTGTTGAATGCTTTATATGCATTTAAGGGAATAGCTGTTACACAAGAACTACTCGCAAGAGAAGCATGTGAAATCGAAATTGAAATTTTAAAAAAACCGATAGGTAAACAAGATCAATATATTGCTGCCTATGGTGGGGTAAAAAAATTCATTTTTCAACGAGATAATCAAGTTTCAGTTTCAGATATATTACCCAATCCAGATGATAGGATGTTATTATGTTCGAATTTGTTATTGCATTTTACTAAAATAACAAGAAATGCAGATAAGATACTTTCAGAGCAAAAAGAGAATAATAAAGTAGAATTTTTGAAAAAAATTGCTAATCTTGTTCCGAACCTTGAGCAAGCTTTTATGGAAAAAGAATTCAATAAGCTAGGTTATTTGCTTGAAGAAAATTGGGTGTTAAAAAAGCAACTAGCAAGTGGAATCACTCGACCTGAAATAGAAATTATGACAACCATTGCTAGAAACAATGGAGCACTAGGTTTTAAAATTGCTGGAGCTGGAGGAGGTGGATTTTTAATGAGTTATGTTCCTAGAAATAACCAAGATACTTATCGGTTTGGGATGAAAGAGTACAAAGAGCTGCCTTTTATGTTTGATTCATATGGTTCAAGAATAATTTTTAATATCCAATAAAAAAAACAAAAATGAATTTTTTTAATGATTACATTATTGAATTAAAGCGCGCAATCGATACAATTGATCAAAAAAAATTGCTGAAAATAATCAATTCAATAGTTGATGTAAAAGCAAAGAACAAGTTTGTATATTTAATTGGAAATGGAGGATCTGCTGCAACTCCATCACATTCTGCTGGTGATTGGACTAAAGAATTGAAAATTAAAACAATAGCATTAACAGATAACGCTTCTTCAATAACAGCATTTGGGAATGACACTTCATATGAAAATATTTTTAAAGGACAACTTGAAACGTTTCTGGAGGAAGGTGACATTTTAATTGGGTATAGTGGAAGCGGAAATTCACCAAATGTAATTGAGGCCGTTTTATATGCTAAACAGAAAGGTTGTAAAACAATTGGAATTACAGGAGATTATAAGAATGGTAAAGGAGGGCGTTTGGCTAGTATTTCTGACATTTCGCTTTGTGTAGAAACAACATCAATGGAAATAATTGAAGATGTTCATTTAATAATTAATCATATGATAAAAGAGTATATTAAAGAAACTCATAAAGTTAGTTTTTGATGAAGTGTTTTCTTTTAGCAGCAGGGAAAGGGACAAGACTATTACCTATTACTTTGGATGTTCCAAAATGTCTTGTGAAAATCAATAACGTGCCATTATTACAATATTGGCTTGAACTATTTGAAATTTACAGTATCGATGAGGTTTATATAAATCTACATCATTTACAAAATAAAGTTGTTGATTTTGTAAATGGTTTTAATTCGGGAATTAAAATTAATTTAATTTATGAAGAAAGTTTGTTAGGTAGTTTAGGAACATTGGTTTCAAATAAAGAGAGTTTTTTGAAAGAAGAATTTATATTAATCTGTTATGCCGACAATCTTACAAATTTAAATATAAAAGATTTCATTGATTTTCATAAATCGCATAATTTTCCTATCTCAATGGGATTGTTTCAAACTAAATTCCCCCGAGAATGTGGAATACTCGAATTGAATGAATCGGGTACTGTCATATCTTTTGAAGAAAAACCAAAACATCCGAAAACGAATTTGGCGAATGCTGGGGTATATATTATAAATACCAATTTGTTTAATGAGTTTGGTAATTCAGATACAATATTAGATATAGCGTATCATTTGTTGCCAAAGTTTATAAACAATATGAAAGGTTATCTTATAAAGGAATTCATTTTTGATATTGGGAACATTGAAAAATTAATATATGCTGATAATTATGTAAAATCTAATTTAGATGAATTCGATTTTTGTAGAAACAAAACTGAGTAATTTTTGCTTATGAAAATAAAGTATTTACCTTGTCAGCCACATTGTTTTGCTTTTGGAGGATTTGATTTACAGATGATTCATACATTAGAAGCTGTAAAAAATACAGGTATAGAAGCCGACAAGTTAAATCCATGGGAACGGGACAATAATTTTGATATAATTCACTTATGGGGTTTAGACAGTTCTAATTACCGTACAGCTTATTTTGCAAAAAAAGAACAAAAAAAAATTGTTTTAACTGCGTTAACAGGATATGTTAAAGGAAAATTAGACAATTTTAAAGTTGAACTTTTGAATAAGCTTCAGATTACAAACTATAACTTAGAGCTTGTAAAACTGATTGATTCTTTTGTGGTTTTAAATGAGGGCCAAGCTGAAGCCGCATGTCAATTTTATAAAGTCCCTGAAAAAATTATCAGCATAATCCCTGCAATTGTTAATGATAATTTTTTTTCAAATAATGGTAGAGATAATTATTTTAAAAAATATTATGGGATCCAGAATTTTGTTTTAACAACTGGTAATGTGGGGCAGAGAAAAAATCAATTGAACTTAGCTAAAGCTTGTGTAAAGATTGGAAAACCCCTAGTAATAATCGGTAATTTAGCTTCAGGTGAATTCGAATATGGTAATGAGCTTAAAAAAATTGTTGACAAGCACGAAAATATTTATTGGCTAACTGAAATTGATAACGACTCTCCTATACTAATATCTGCTTATCAGGAATGTATACTTTTTGCTTTGATAAGTAATAATGAACAACAACCAATTAGCCCGATTGAAGCAGCTGTTTTAGGGAAGCCTATTATTTTGGCAGATAAAACATATGCAAAACAAGATTATTTTAATAACTCTTTACTAACAAATCCGAATTCAATTGATGAAATTTCTGAGTCTTTATTAAAAACAATTTCTAATCCAGAAATGTTTAAGATAAATATAGAAAAATTAAACATTTTTAAATCTACATCTGTCGGAGAAAAATATAAAATATTATATTATAACCTATTTCAATAAAACGACTTGGG
>Ga0194037_1002350_pt1 | contig 12675 bp, 11 predicted proteins | sample JunL306m_MetaG_FD_148653 | JGI IMG/M metagenome (GOLD analysis project Ga0194037, IMG submission 148653) | Anoxic zone freshwater microbial communities from boreal shield lake in IISD Experimental Lakes Area, Ontario, Canada - Jun2016-L304-6m | ecosystem: Environmental > Aquatic > Freshwater >...
TTTCTGCCATATCGGAGAGTCGAATTCGATGTCGAGGAAGCAGGGCAGTCCAGATACCTCAATTTTGGTTTCAAAGCTGTTCTTGATGTTCTTGCGCCGTTCGATCAGGCTGCAATTGTTTTCATAAGTCGGCTCTTCGATCCTGAACTCCTTGAGGAAGTTGAATGCTTTCGAGGAGTTGATCGAAAGGTAGTAGCTGTCGCCGATGTCGGAGCAGAAAAGATTGAATCCATGGTTGACGGTGTGCCGGTTCATCGAATGGCAGAAGCAGTCAGGCAGAGGCAGATGGTCCATGCCAATGATGAAAGTATTTTTCCGGCGTGCCAGATAGTAGGGAGAAGGGTAGGCGCCATGGAGCATCACATCGTCAAGGATGTTGACCGCATTGATGTCGCAGGGTCTGAGCCCGATAAGGATGATAGGTGGAGCCTCGTACCGTATCTCCTGTTCCCAGTTTCCGTCACTGAAGTTGAAGTGGGAGAGCTCGTCGCGGTAGGGCAGGAAAAAGTGCTTGGCCGACGAGTGTGTCACCGTGTAATCAAACTCGATTTCGTCGACCGATTTTACGGGCATAAACTGATAGATCGGTTTGCAGTTGCTTCCGGTGTCTACCTTTCGAGGTCCGAAAGAGCTGTTATTTTGGACAAGTGCATCAATAAAAGCCCTGAACTCACTTTTTGAAATGACTTTGTAGATCATTACTCATGTTCCCGATTCAGGCATTGCAGAGAAGCGCTGTAACAACATTGTGACCCTCCATCGGAAGTTACATAAAAGGTCGTGCAATTGAAAACACAAAATCCTATTTCAATGTTGATAACGCCGCGTATTAACTGGCGTAGCCAAGATATCCGACAAAAAATAAAACAGACTTGGAGAGGATCAGAAGTTGGGATAGCTGTTTATGGCTCTCTGCTTTGAATAATGAGCAATAAAAAAGCCGCTTCCTGATTGAGCAAGAAGCGGCAAAACATTATTGTGTTTCAGCGAGTGTCAGTTAATTAAAGTCATAGCGAAGACCGGCAAGAATATTGGTGTAGGAAACGGAGAATTTGCCGCTGTTACCGTTACCAGCGTCACCATCAAATGATCCTGGTTTCAAGTAACGAACACCAAGGTCAACGGTCAAGTCCTTTGCAGCCTTGACCCCAACGCCAGCACCAAGTTGCCAGGCAAATACACTTTTTGAGTTACTACCCTCTGGTTTCAATGAAGCGCCACCAAGGCCTGCTGTCACATAAGGAGAAAAACTGGACTTGTTGATGTTGAAATCGTAGTAGCCATTGACCAAATAAGTAAGCACTGAAGCCGTGTTGTCAGTGCCTCCTGGTGCTCCATAAACGCCCGGAGCAACCAGCACTTTATCAACATCATGAGTCTGATACCCAAGAGCAGCTTCAACACGGAATGCGTCCTGTTTGATACCCACTGCTGCACCAAACGGAACACCGGATTTCCATTTAATAAAATCGTTAACTTCACCGACACCTGTTATTGAAACAGAAGAGTTACCGGAAAATCCTAAGCCAATCGAGCCGCTGACGTAAGGTGTTGCCAAAGCTGGAGTTGCTGACATACCGGCAATTAATGCGGTCAATAATAACTTTTTCATTTTTTAAATAATTTTGTTTTAACGAATAACAAGACCCACGTGAAAAACGTACTTCTTGTCAGAAAGGTAAGTATAAAAAATTACATTCTCACAAAAAATGTCTTATCTCCTTTTTTCGATCAGGTAAACCTTGTCGTTTTTCCTCACTGTTGCGCATTTGATGGTGACACTGTCGCCCTTGACTGCATCAATATCCGGTAGGTCATTCGTGAAAAAAGTTTCAGTCATTACCGTCACAACCCCTGTTTTCGGTCCAAGAATCGAGAGCTTGTCGCCCTGCTTGAGGCCACGGGCGTAGATGAGCAGCTCAGCCACTCCTGCTTTTGGATAGTACTTTTTGATCTCGCCGATATAAGTTTTTTTCTCCTGAGCCAGTGAACCATAATCTTTTGTCCAGGCCTCAAGAGGTTTTCCAAAATAAAACCCTGCGGAAAATCCACGGTTATAAACCTTGGCCAGCTCCTGCTTGAGGCTCATGGTCAGTTCACTGTATGTACTCCTGAACTCCGGGTCTTTACGATGGCGGGTACAGTGGTCGAGTGCCTGACGGTAGGCTGTGGTTGTTGTATGAACATATTCAGGGCTGCGGCTCCTTCCCTCAATCTTGAATCCGCTGATTCCCGCATCAATGAGCACATCCAGAAACTCAATGGCACAAAGGTCTTTCGGGCTCATCACATAATCAGCGCCAAGCTCAAGCTCTTCGCTCTCCTCCGGATCAGTAATAAGATACTGTCTTCGGCAGGGCTGCACACATTGCCCACGGTTTGCCGATCGCCCGAAAAGCTCCTGCGACATAAAGCAGCGCCCCGAAACGGCAACACACATTGCTCCGTGCACAAAGCACTCAATGCGCACCTCAAGCCCGTCGTTCCTGATTTTTCGGGTGATATGGCGCACCTGCTCAAGCGTGAGCTCCCGTGCCAGCACAATCATCCTTGCTCCAAGAGCGGCATAAAACTGTACTGCGCTATAGTTGCTGACCGATGCCTGTGTCGAGATATGAAACGGCATACCAATCTTCCGGCAAGCTTCAATGACTGCCATATCCGAGCAGATCACCGCATCAATTCCCGCAGTTTTGGCCGCAGTGACCGTTTGAGTTATCTTTTTCAGTTCACCATCATAGACAATGGTATTCAGTGCCAGATAGGCCTTTGTCTCGTACTCTTTGCACAGAACTCTTACAGTCGGAAAGTCTGCCGGAGTGAAATTGCCGCTTCCGGCCCGCATGTTATAACCCTCAGCCCCGAAATAGATTGCGTCGGCCCCCGCCTTCAGTGCAGTTACCAAAGAGGTCATGTCGCCAGCAGGGGCGATGAGCTCAAGAGGGGCCGAGGTTAACCCCGCATTGGTCAAAGACATCTGAGATTTTCTTTTGTCATGGAGGTGTGGTTTGATTGAGCTGATAATGTACTCAAGGGGGAAGAAAAATCCAGTTGCGAATTTCATTTTCACCGGGATGTAAGCGTGGGCTTTTTGGGGAGTCTTGCCGTTTAAGAGCTTGTATGATATAATTTCTTGGCAAAAATGGTTGAAAAAAGTATTGTTCGTAGTATCGTTTTACGGTGAGTTGAGCACACCGGAGCAGTTGTACCACCTCTACGGGAGCAATATGTCCCAGTGTGTAACAATTTTGCTTATGACTCTCTCAGTTTCTGCGGAAGTGTAAGATTATTTTGTACATCATTTCTATCAGAACGTTAACATCAGACCATTACGTTTAATGGTAACACGGCAACTGAACGCATGAATTATGAATGAACGGTTTTTCCTGAAACTCCTCCTCACTCTTTTCTCAGGACTTGTAGCTGCCGAGCTGCTTGTGGTGGCGCTGTTTGGCTTCAGGCTGGAGCTGATTTTTTTTAGTTTTGTTATTGCTGTTGCCTTGACGGGTATTCTTGTGGTCTTGCGGCTCCTGTTGCAGCAGCCTCTTGAGATGGACTCTGTTTCGATGCGGCGTGCAAGGGAGAAGCGTACTGATATCATGCAGGATCGGCTCAGGGAATATAGTGTGGATGAGGAGTTTCTTGGCGGGGGAACTGTCAAAGGCGCAAAAGAACATTCTGTCGTACCCCCGATAAACGAAGCGCAAAGAAGACGCAGCCCGTCCGCAGATGAACCTGCGGTATCTGTTGAAGAGGCAATCAGGATTCATGCGGAGATGTATGGGGGGCTTGGATCGTTGCTTCAGATGATGGAAAAGATTGATGATGCCTCTTTTTGCAGGCTGGTGAAAAAAGCTGGTCTGGGTGAGCTGTCCCGGGAAGAGGTGGTGTGCAAGATTATGTTCATGATCGAAGATTCTTCTTCTCCGATGTGCGACACAGGGGAGCCGTCAGCTCTGGAAAGCCACTCAATGGAGAGAGAGAGCTTCGATGAGTACATCCGTCGTTGTATGACCGGTGCAGAGGATGAGTCGAAGAGCGCAGATGGATTCTCTGTTGAACTTGACAGCGCGGCTCTTTCACGGGCCGCCAGCGTTCCGCCTGCTGATTTTTCCCATAATCCGGCATCGGTGATTGCAAGTTTGAAAAGAGCCGGAGCACCGTCATGAAGCTGGTTGCGCTGAGCAAGTCCAGACTTCGGGATGTTGTAAAACTCCATCAAAAGAAGTTCAGGGATTTGGAAGGGCTTTTTCTTGCCGAAGGGCTTCGTGCGGTCAGGGAGCTTTGCCTGAACCTGCCTGATGAAGAGATGCTTGTTGCCTTGCTGATCAGGGGGGGAGAGCCGGATGTTGCCCGTTTTGCTCAAACGTACCAGGGAAAGGTTTTTTCTGTCACCGAAAAAGAGTGCGATCAGCTTGCCCGGACCTCGACGTCCCAAGGGATTTTTGGCGTTTTTCGCCAGCAGCAGTCAAATGGATATGAGGGGACGGACAAGCCGGGGCCATCACTCATTGTTGCCCTTGATGATGTTCAGGATCCGGGTAATGTGGGCACTATTCTCAGAACGGCAGTCTGGTTTGGTGCTGACGCGATGATCTGCAGTGCAGGAACCGCCGACCGGTATAATCCCAAGGTTGTACGATCATGCGCAGGAAGCATCTTTGCGCTCCCCCATTACGGTGTAGAATCTCTTGCTCATGAACTCCATCGTCTTCAAAAACTTGGTTATACGATAGTGTGCTCGTCGCTTGACGGAGAGGATTTCAGGGAGTTTGCGAGCTGGCCTGAAAAAATGGTGCTGGTGATTGGTAACGAGGCTAATGGTATCAGTGAACCCGTAAAAGCATTGACGAACTTGCTTGTCAAAATACCGCATAGTGGGGAAAAAGTGCACGTCGAATCCCTCAATGCTTCTATTTCTGCCGCTATTCTTATGGAACGCCTGGTGCTGCACTGAATTTCAGCAAAAAACCAGCCATCCGGCTGAATGCCTTTTTCGTTACATTGCAATCGGCCGTTTTGGCAGCAGAAGTGTTATGGCAATGGTTTAGAAACATCTCCAATGCAAAAAGATCAGGTGTTGCCCGAATTGGCGTTGTTGAGAGAGACGTTTCAACAGGGTATAACCCGTGAATTGAAGTGGCGGCGATCACAGTTGCTTGCACTTGACACGTTTCTTGTGGAGCGGGAAAAGGATATTGCGGATGCGGTGCATGGTGATTTCAGAAAGTCGGCTGCAGAGACTTTTTTAACCGAAACGGGATATCTTCGCGGGGAGATACGCGTTGCCCTGAAGCATCTCAAATCATGGACGAAGCGCCACCGGGTTTCTGTTCCCCTCATCTATCAGCCGGCAAAAGGCTATTACTCACCAGCTCCTTATGGTGTCGTACTCATCATCGGGGCATGGAACTATCCGCTGAATCTTTGTCTTGCTCCCCTCATCAGTGCTCTTGCAGCCGGAAATTGTGCGCTTATCAAACCCTCAGAACATGCCCCGCATACCTCGTCCGTTATTGCTGAAGGGTTGGGGCACTATCTTGATTGTCGCGCGGTATGCGTAATTGAAGGTGGTGTGGAAGAGGCCAGGGCTCTGCTTGAAGAGCGGTTTGACTATATCTTTTATACCGGCAGCTATGCCATCGGTCTGGAGGTCATGTCTGCCGCAGCAAAACATCTGACTCCGTTAACGCTGGAACTTGGAGGAAAATGCCCCTGTATTGTCGATCAGAATTCGGATATCCGGGTGGCGGCGCGCCGCATCGTATGGGCCAAGTTTCTGAACGCAGGCCAGACCTGTCTTGCGCCGGATTATGTGCTGGTGCATGAGAATCGGGAGGTTGAACTTCTTCGGGCTATGCAGGAGGCCATCACCGCTTTTTATGGGGCGGATCCACGGCTGAGTCCCGATTATCCCCGTATTATTAACGAGAAACATTTTCATCGACTTGAAACGCAGCTTGAGGGCTTCTCTCCCTGGAGCGGAGGTGAAACTGACCCTGATGAGCATTATGTCGCTCCGACGATTCTTCGTGGAGTGACACCTGCTTCAGCGATCATGCAGTCTGAGATTTTCGGCCCGTTGCTGCCGATTATTGCCTATAAAGCTCTTGAAGAAGCTCTTGATATTATTCGAAGCGTCAAGGAGCCTCTCGCGATCTATCTTTTCTCTTCTGACCGGGATGTGCAGGAACAGGTGGTGTGTCACTCCCGTTCAGGTGGAGTATGTATTAACGACCTTCTTTTTCAGGCAGCTCTTCATACCCTTCCTTTCGGCGGGATCGGCAGTAGCGGATTTGGCGCTTATCATGGCCGGGCAGGGTTTGAAACCTTTTCCTTTAAGCGAAGCGTTCTGAAAAGAGCACTCTATCCTGATCCTTCCCTGCGTTATCCGCCCTACAGCAGCAGGAAGATCAACTTTCTGAGACGACTTGTTTCTGGATGGAGTATCAAGAGTGACGGTAAATGGTAATCATGTGGCTTGTTCGTTTTCCCGTAATGTGTTACTTTTACATCAGGAGCTGTTGTGGAGGTGTTTTTATAATAAACGATGAAAAACGAGAACCAGTAATGAAAATATCATCAGCGGGAATTATACTTGGCATTATGGCATTAGCCTGTTCCCCGGTTTCAGCAAATGCTGCTATGCCTTATTTGAGTGGTTCCGCAGGTATTGCGGTGTTGGGTGATTCAGATAATACAGCCAGATCTTACGATACCGGTTATAATCTTGTTGGAGCAGTTGGCCTTGATGGTGGTCGATATCGCCTTGAGGCTGAACTTGGAAGTCAGCATAACGGGGTTAAGGATAGTCACCGGGACGTGTCGATGACTACCTGTATGGGCAACGGTTATATTGACATAGAACTTCCTCTTTCTTCGTTCAAGCCATTTGTCATGGGTGGGTTTGGTGTGGCGAATGTTGATGAAAATAATGGTTCAGGTGTCGAAGCTGATGACAGGGTGTTTGCCTGTCAGGTCGGCGCTGGGATCGGATTCACTCTCGTTCCTCTTGTAACCCTCGATGCACAATATCGCTATTTTACAACAGCCACTCCTGAATTGGCAGGTAGAAAATATAGTATCGGCACCCATAACTTCATGCTTGGCTTGCGGGTTGGTTTCTGAAACGTGATGCGTCGGAAGTTTTAATGTCTTGTCATTATAACCGTTTAACAGGGGAGGTTGCTATGCCTATCCGCAAATTAAGGGAGTTTCTTGACAGTCATGCCGTGAGGTATTTTGTGGTCAGCCATTCTCCGGCCTACACGGCTCAGGAGATAGCTGCTGCCGCCCATGTTCCGGGAAAAGAACTTGCCAAAACCGTTATGGTTACGCTTGACGGCAAAATGGCTATGGTTGTTTTGCCAGCTTCCCGTCAACTTGATTTTGAGCTATTGCGTAAACTGACCGCAACAAGCAAGGTGGAGCTCGCCAGTGAGAAAGAATTTGCTGATCTTTTTCCTGAATGCGAGATAGGTGCCATGCCGCCCTTTGGCAATCTTTATGGTATGGATGTGTATGTCTCTGAAGAGCTTGAAGATGATGATGAAATTGCCTTCAACGCAGGCGCTCATACCGAATTGCTCAGGCTCTCCTATGAGAATTACAAGAGGCTGATTCATCCAAAAGTTGCGAAACTCTCTGTTGCCATCAGTTGAATGGGGCGGACATGATGGATTTTTCATGGGAAATGTTACCTTCAGGTTCATGATTGCTGGTCGTGCCTGGATCGGTGTTTATGAGATTGGCGGCATGGAAACTTAATTCTTATGAAGATTGCCTTATACGCGGGGACTTATGTCAAAGACAAGGACGGCGCGGTAAAATCCATCTATCAACTGGTTTCTTCATTCAGGAAAAACGGGCATGAGGTGGCGGTGTGGTCTCCTGATGTTTCAACTAAGGATAATCACAACGGGTTAGTCGTCCACACGATGCCTTCTGTGCCGATACCCCTCTATCCTGATTACAAAATCGGATTTTATACAAACGGAACACGTCGTCAACTCGAAGCATTTGCGCCTGATATTGTGCATATTTCCACCCCCGATATTATCGGCAGGGAGTTTCTTCTGTACGCCAAAAAACGATCAATTCCGGTGGCATCCGCCTTTCACACGGATTTTCCTTCCTATCTTGCCTACTATCGTCTCGGATTTGCTGTAAAGCCAGCCTGGAAATATCTGGCCTGGTTTTATAACAGTTGCAGTATTGTTCTTGCTCCGAATGAGTCTGTTCGGTCGAAGCTGGCTGGTTATCATATCAGAAACATTGCAATCTGGTCGCGGGGGATAGACAAGGAGCTTTTTGACCCGTCGCGCCGTTCTGAAAAGATTCGCTCAGCATGGAATGTCGGGAACAGGACTGTTGTGGTGTATGCCGGGCGTTTTGTGCTCTACAAGGATATCGAGATTGTCATGAGGGTTTACGAGCGCTTTATGCGGGGAGAATATGCCGACAGGGTCAGATTTGTGATGATCGGTTCTGGCCCGGAGGAGGAGGAGATGAAGCGAAGAATGCCGGAAGCTGTTTTTACCGGATACCTGACAGGAGTGGAACTGCCGGTGGCCTATGCCAGTGGAGATATTTTTCTGTTTCCTTCAACAACCGAGGCTTTTGGTAATGTTGCTCTTGAAGCGCTTGCATCAGGCTTGCCTGCGGTGGTTTCGGATGCTGGCGGTTGCCGGGACGTTGTTGAACGCTCGGCTGCCGGACTTGTTGCCTCCGAAGGGAATGTCGGTGATTTTTATGAAAAATGCCTTGAATTGCTTGATCATTCTGTTCGATATAAGGAGTTGAAAGCCCGGGGCCTTGCCTTTGCAAAGACACAGTCATGGTGCGCCGTAAACGCCGTTGTGATTGATTATTATCAAAAGATGGCGGACCAGTCAAAAAGCCGCGTTGAGATACTTGACCGGTTGGCGGTTTCAGCTCATCATACTGATTAAGAGAGTTATGAAAGCAGGAGTTGTCGGGCTTGGAAAAATGGGGTTCAATATAGCACTGCATCTTCTTGAATGCGGCCATGAGCTTGTGGTTTTTGATCTCTCTGAAGAGTCTGTTGCCGCCCTTGCAGGAAACGGTGCGATTGCTGCCGCTTCTTTGGAAGAGCTTGCCGCTATGCTGGAATCTCCCCGTCTGGTATGGCTGATGGTACCGGCTGGCGCTCCAGTTGACACGACAATTGACCACCTTGCTCCGCTGCTTGAGAGTGGGGACATCATCGTTGATGGAGGCAATTCACATTATAAGGATTCTGAACAAAGAGCTGCTCGCCTCAAAGCGCAGGGGATAAGCTTTCTTGATGCAGGTACAAGCGGCGGGCTTGAAGGGGCGCGGCATGGTGCCTGCATTATGGTTGGCGGTGAAAAAGAGGCTTATGAAGCTATTGAGCCCTTGCTGAACGATCTCTGTGTGGAAAACGGGTATGGCTATATGGGTAAATCCGGGTCAGGTCATTTCGCTAAAATGGTTCATAACGGTATTGAGTACGGCATGATGCAGGCTATCGGCGAAGGTTTTAATCTGCTTGATGCAAGTGGTTATGATTTTGATCTTGAAGAGGTCTCCCGTGTTTGGGCGCATGGCTCGGTGATTCGGGGCTGGCTGATGGATCTGATGGTTCAGGCGTTGCAGAAAGATGCAAAGCTCGACTATCTCACCGGCGCTATTGCCGATTCTGGCGAGGGTCGCTGGACGGTGGAAGCGGCTCTTGACCATGAGGTGTCGATTCCTGTGATTGCGGCCTCTCTTTTTAATCGTTACCGTTCACGTTCTGATGAAAACTTGTCTGACAGGGTTGTAGCGGCACTGCGCCATGAGTTTGGAGGGCACGCCTTCGTTGAAAAACCATCATAAGGCTCTATCATGAAGGTAAAACCTGATCATTGTTCTATCATCATTATTGGCGCCAACAGCGATCTTGCCGCCCGAAAACTGTTTCCTTCACTCTACGAGCTTGCTCTTTGGGGGAATCTCCCGGATGATTATCGCATTATCGGAGTTGGTCGCGCTGATCTTTCTCATGAGGAGTTCCGTGAAACCGTCAAGGAAAAGATGGCCAGGTTCTTTCCGGAAACCTTGAAGGATGATGCGGCTTTCAGGCTGTTTTCCGGCAGGCTCTTTTATGTGAAGGCAGATCTGGCTGAGATTGATGGCTATCACGCTCTTTATCATGAGCTTATGGATGTTTCAGTAGAGTTGGGTATCTGTAAAAACCTGCTCTTTTATCTTGCCACTCCACCCACTCTTGCTCCGGTTATTGTCAGGAATCTGAACGAGGCTGGACTTGGAGAAAAGGATGGTATTTGCGGGGGATGGCGCAAAATCATTGTTGAAAAGCCTTATGGCCGGAACTTGCAGACAGCTCGCGAGCTGAACAGCGTTATCGGTGAGGTCTTCAGCGAAAAGCGTGTATTCCGTATTGACCATTATCTCGGAAAGGAGACGGTACAGAACATCATGGTTTTCCGTTTTTCCAATGGAATTTTTGAGCCATTGTGGAACCGCAACAACATTGCCAATGTAACCATTACCATCGCCGAAGATTTCGGTATCCGTGACCGGGGAGCATTTTATGAAGAGGCAGGTCTGCTACGGGACATCATGCAGAACCATGCTCTTCAGCTTCTCGCCGCCGTTGCCATGGAGCCGCCGTTTGATTTTTCTGCCGATGCGGTGCGTGACGAGAAAGCCAAAGTGCTTCGCTCGATCCGTCCGTTTAACCCTTACACTGTGGAGCAATCGGTTGTGCTCGGGCAGTACGAAGGGTATTGTTCTGAAAAAAACGTTGCCTCTGATTCAACAGTAGAGACCTTTGCCGCGATAAAGTTTTTTGTCGATAACTGGCGCTGGAAAGATGTGCCCTTTTTTGTAAAGGCAGGCAAGAATCTGGCCGAAACAGTGACCGAGATCGTTATTACCTTCAACTGCCCTCCCCAGAACTATTTCGGGCCAGCCGAAAGTTGCAGCTATACGGCCAACCAGGTTATCATGCGCATTCAGCCGGAGGAGACCATTGCTATAAAGTTCGGGGCAAAACGTCCGGGCGAAGCGGTCATTACCGATCCTGTTTTTATGAAGTTCGATTACAAAACCTCGTTTACTGAGGTTGGTCTGACTCCCTATCACCGTTTGCTGCTTGATGCTCTTGAAGGAGAGCAGATGAATTTTATCCGTCAGGACAGTGTCGAATACTCATGGGCAATTATTGATTCTATCCGTCAGGCCGTTGGCAGCCAGCCCCCGGAGAGCTATCCGGTCCATTCCCGCGGGCCTGAGTCGGTTGAAAAAATCTATGGATGAGCGGTAAACCAGAAGACGTTTCCGTTGTCCGGTTTTACAAGACTCGCGGGTACACTTTTTTCCTTTTCTAGAAATATCTTTTCAGCCAGTTCGCTTTTCTCTTTTCCGGTGGTGAAGAAAAGAATATTTCGTGCATGGTTGATGACTGGGAGGGTCAGGGTGAGCCGTTTTCCCGGCGGTTTTCCAAATGGGGCGTTGACCGCAATGACCCATCGCATCTTTTCCTGAAGTGCTTCGATGTTGTCTGCAAAGAGCGAGGCCGTGTGGCCATCATCGCCCAAACCAAGCAGAATGAGGTCAAAACGCGGAAACTGTTCCGATGCGTCACTCTCTTCAATCGGAAAAAATGAGCGGATGGCACCTTCATATTCCCTTGCAGCCTCTTCTGTATCAGCCTTTTCTCCTGCCATTCGGACAAGATGATTTTCGGGAATACCGGAGTGTGGCAACAGCGCCTCCATAATCATCCGCTCATTGCTGTCGGGATGGTTGATGGGGACGCACCGCTCATCGCCCATGAAAAACCATGTCTTTTTGGGAAGCTGGTGGAGAGTCTCTCTGTTTTTCGACCAGCCATCAGGGAGTGGAAGTTCATAGTGTTCCAGCAGTTCAGCGCTCACTCCCTGAGCAAGCCGCTTGTAGAGAATTCGTGGCGAATTACCTCCAGCCAGCGCCATCAAGAATCGTTCACGTTCAGCGATGGCACGGTAAGCCTCCGCAACGATCAGTGCTGCGGCATGTTCTGTTGTTGCTGTTTCGTTGCCACGGAAGAGGAACTTGTTTGAAGATCTGTTCATAGAGTGTGTTGCTTTGTGCGCGGCATCTTGACGACGAAGGTTGCGCCCCGCTCATTTTTGCAGGAGAGGTCGAAAATTACCGCCGTTCAAATTCGCTTCGCTCATCTTGCTCGTTCTGCAGAATTTTGATTGTTGGGTTGCGGAGGCTTCGAGCGGCAAGTTACAAATTTTGAGCTGCAAGCTGCAAAAGGAATGATATCCCCTTGTCCAAATGGCTTCCTTTTTTGAAGGTGATGCGTGGTTGGCGGATGTATTTGAGCTTCAGCCCACCCCTGAAATGCGGTATCCTGAAGCTACAGGTTAAGCTTTGCCTGAATGGGTCAAGCCATGCCGCCATTGATGATGCTAATCGGGTGTAGTTGCTGAAGAATTATTGAGCGATGTGCGCTGTAGGTCAGCAGTGCAAGAGATGAGGGTAGGTCCCTCGCACTCGGCTTGCAGGAGCAGGGTGCAAACCACCGTAAGCGGCGTTTGTCAAAAGCTCTCGTCGTGAGCATTACGGAAAAGGCATCGTAAAGATGTCATGTATGAACCAAGAAAGACGAACACAAGTAAATTACCGTAAACGTGT
>Ga0194037_1002351_pt1 | contig 12675 bp, 11 predicted proteins | sample JunL306m_MetaG_FD_148653 | JGI IMG/M metagenome (GOLD analysis project Ga0194037, IMG submission 148653) | Anoxic zone freshwater microbial communities from boreal shield lake in IISD Experimental Lakes Area, Ontario, Canada - Jun2016-L304-6m | ecosystem: Environmental > Aquatic > Freshwater >...
TAATAAAACAGAGCGCTCCTACGGAGCAAATTATTTTCAATATATCTCCAATTTGAAAAATGAATTGTCTTTGAAAAACAAGAGTAAAAATGTTCCATAGGAACAATCTGTTTGTAGGAAAATTTAATTTTCATTATTTCAAGCTCCATAGGAGCGACCTATTTTAATTCAGAATTAAATAGTGCGTTTATTGAAATCTTAGTGGCCTTTGTGGTTAATGAACATCCTTAATTTTAATAGGAACACAAAGAAGTAAAAAAATCTATTGTGTGCTTTTTGGTTAATTTTAACGAAGCTTATTCTACCCAATCAGCAATAAAAACGTTGGTATCTTTTGTATTGCCGTTATTACGGTTTGAGGAGAATACCAATCTTTTTCCATCAGGAGAGAACATTGCAAATGCATTGAAAACACTTTCTGTAGTAATTTGCTTTAATCCACTTCCATCTTCATTGATCATCCACAATTGAAAATCCCAGCCTTTTGCCGAATGATGATTTGAAGAAAAAATAATCTTCTTTCCGGAAGGATGGTAAAAAGGAGACCAGTTTGCTTTTCCCAAATGAGTAACTTGTTTCATATCACTTCCATCAATATTCATAGTAAAAATTTCCATTGTTGTTGGAGCTACCAAACCTTGAGCAAGGAAATCTTTATATTCAACAGTATCTTTTCCTTCTGGTCGTGATGCACGGAAGACTAATTTTGTTCCATCAGGAGAAAAAAATGCGCCACCATCATAACCCAAAGTATGCGTTAATTGCTTTACGTTTTTTCCATCAATGTCCATAATATATAAATCCAAATCTCCATTGCGTGTTGAGGTAAAAACAATTTTATCTCCTTTTGGAGAAACGGTTGCTTCGGCATCGTATCCGGGAGAATTGGTAAGTTGTTTTAACACTTTACCTTTTTCATCTCCAATAAAAATATCAAAAGAAGGATAGATTGACCAAAGATATTTTCCTGTATTTTTTGGTGCATCAGGCGGACATTCTTTTCCGCTTTTAAAAGTAGATGCATATAAAATTTTTGTAGAAGCTGTGCTGTTTTTTTTCTCACTTGGCATATAAAAAGCGCAAGTGGTTCTTCCTTCACCATTACTCACCGGCATAGGCTGATAAATTTTATTATCTTCAGCTTCATCAATGATCATGTAATAAATTTGATCACATTTTAAATTCCACAAAGGATTATTTGATTGAAAGCTTAATTTTTTTCCATCGAAACTAAAATAGGCTTCGGCATTATCGCCACCAAAGGTAAGTTGCTTCATATTTTTAAGATGAGGCTCGTTATCTGACCCAATAGTAGGTTCCGTTGTTTCTTCTATAGATGCAACTGCAACTTGTGTATTTTTAATATCCTGGGCAGAAAGAAGTGAGGCAGTAAAAAGCGCGAAAAAAATGTATAAAAATCTCATAACGTGTTTAAAATGGAATCGAATATAAAAATGCAAACCAAATTGTTATCATCAACTTATAACCAAAAATGCAACTAAATGAATTTGTGGATGATAGTATTTCCACAATAAAATAAACGGAAGTTTTCAGAAATACAGTTATCTAACTACAACGATACTTTGCTACAGATTAATTTAATCATAATTATATCTGATAATTTATAAATTGCTTAAGTAAACTCCACATTCCTATGCAAAAAATTAGCAATTTATTTTTGACGATTTTTCTATTACTTATTTGGATTTCATGCAGCCAGCATTATCCGTTTAAAAAAGAAATTGAAATTCGAAAATCAGGCAATACTTCAACTGAAAAATCAAGATATCAGCAATCACAAATTACTGATATTACAAAAAATGATTCGTTGTATTTAAACGATATAACTGCATCTGTTGATACACCAAAACCCTATATCATAAAAAAAATTCCTATAGAAGAAGAAAGAAATTTAATCATTAAAGATTCAGAAGAAAAAAGACAAACTTCTGAATTTCAAAAACCAAAAGAAAAAGAATTTCCACTTAAAATTCTTATCGGAATATTGTTGATGGTAGTTGGCGCACTTGGAATCTTTAAATATTATACATACCGTTATTCGTCATCATACGGTTATAGTTATGGTTATTTTTCAAGCCAAGGCTGTGCTTCAATACTTTCGGGAATGCTGGGAGTTGTTACTTTTATTCCGGGCCTAATTATTTTTATTATGGGAGTCACACAAAACTGATTCGCAAACAATGAACTTAATGTCCATTAAAAATACCTTTAAAATATTTGCAATTCTTTCATCAAGCCTCTTTGTGTTTTCATGCGAGCAACATTTTTTTTATCTGAAAAAAGTGAAAGTAAATAATGAAACTATTAAAACAGAAAATCATTCAGAAATATCAAATTTTTCAAGCACTTTCAAAACTCGAGATTCGATTAAACTTACAAACGAAAATGTTTATGCTTCAAGCGAAACTTCAAATTATAAACTTATCATTAATAGAGTTGATACATCAAAATCTTATATCATAAAAAAGTTTCATGATGGAGAAGAAAAGAGTTTGAAATTTAATAATAAAGTCACAAATTTTAGTGAGAACAATTCTAATCTTTTAAAAACTATTATTGGTATCCTCTTTATAATTATTGGGGTAATACTTGTATTATTAGGGGTTCTTATTTTTTTAACTAACGATGGAAGCAGTTATGGATGCTCTCCAATTCTATCTATTATTTTTGGTGTTATTTCTTTAATATTTGGCTTAGGTCTCGCTTTTATTAATTATTAAAAAGGCATGATAAAAGCTCTAAAAATATTTTCAATTGTAGCTTTTACTTTTATTTCCATATCGTGCGAGCACCATTTATTTTATCTAAAAAAAGTAAAGGCAAATGATGAAACGAGCAAAATAAAAAATCAACCAAAAATCAATGACCCATTGAAAACAAATGATTTTGCAAACACTTTCAAACTTCTCGATTCAAATAAAAAAATTACTGAAAATATTTTTGCTTCAAATGAAACTTCAACTTTTGAATTTTTATCTTCCCAAAAGAAAAATAATTCTATTAAAACTGAAACTTTTAGAAAGTTCAACGAGGATTTAAATACCAGAAAAAAGAACAAAAAAACAGCGTTTCAAAACCAAAAAAATAAGGTGTTTCCATTTAATATGTTTGTAGGAATGATGGTATTTATAATCGGCTTAGGAATAATTTTAAGTTACTTTGTTTATAAGGATAATACTAACATTGGAAAAGGTTTTGGAAGTTTTCTAACAGTAACATTTGGATTTGCTTTTCTTATAACGGGTTTACTTCTTTTTATTAAAGGTATCATACATAACACATAAAATATCTGCTAACTATTTCTATCAAAACATGTTCTCTGAATTCATTTAATCGTGTTTTCACTTTTTTAAATATCTATTAGTTCCAACTTTTTCAACTTTTTTTAGTTAATTACACTTTTATTAAACTAAAACATGACATACCAATTTACTTCACTTCACTATTTTTTACGTAATGCCGCAAACAATATTAAAACTCCAGACAGTGTATTTCTTTTGAAAAAAAGCAAAGAAAAATACGAGGGAATTACTTACAGGGAAGTGCTTGAAAAAACAAATGCCATCTCAGCATTTTTATTAGACAAGGGTTATAAAAAAGGCGACAAAGCTGCGCTGATAACAGAAAACTGCCCTGAGTATATTTGCTTTGATCAAGGTTTGATGCAACTTGGAATGATTAACGTTTCAGTTTATCCAACATTATCTGAAAGTGAAGTTGAACATATTTTAAATGATTCTCAGGCCTCGGCAATTTTGGTTGGAACACCTTTTCTTCTAAAAAAAATCAATAAGATAAAAGCTAACTGTCCACATTTAAAATATGTCATCACCATATTTGATGACCAAAAATCTGATGAAACAATGTGGTTTGATCAAATGATTGAAGAAGGAAAAAAATTGTATCCTTCTCTTAAAAATGAAATTGAAGTGCAATTAGAATCTGTTACCGAAGACGATCTTGCTTGTTTACTTTATACTTCAGGAACAACTTCAAAGCCAAAAGGTGCAATGCTTAGTCATGGTAACTTTATGAGTAACGTAACCATTGCTGTTGAGCTGATGCCAATCGTTACAAAAGAATACCGCTTTCTTTCTTTCCTTCCTCTTTGCCATGTTTATGAACGAACTGCAACATACTATTTGAGCACTTTAGTTGGTTGCGAAATTGCCTTTGCACAAAGTCTGGAAGCACTAACATCCAACATGCTTGAAGTTGGGCCAACAATTATATTAACCGTTCCGAGATTGCTTGAAAGAATTGAAGAACGTGTTCGTAAAGCAACTTCTTCGGCAGGAGGAATTAAGCTTAAAATTTTTAATTGGGGACTAAAAGTTGGTGAACGTAGAAGAATAAATAAAGAGGAAAACAAATCGAACAGTCCTTTACTTTTATTAGAAATAATGATAGCTGAGAAGCTTGTTTTCTCAAAAATAAAAGAAAGACTTGGAGGTAAAATAGGACTTATTATTTCTGGTGGAGGAGCATTACCACAGCATGTTGGTGAATTTTTTGGAAATATAGGTATCCTGGTTTGTGAAGGCTACGGACTCACTGAAACTTCTCCATTGGTAAGTATCAATGAATATCACCGTCAGATATTTGGAACCGTTGGAAGAGTTTGTAAATGTTGTACCGTTGCTTTGCAAAATCCTGAAACAAAAGAAATTCATACCATACAATCTTTTGAAAGTTTTGACCCTAAGTTTGAATCAGGTGAAGGAGAAATTTTAGTGAGAGGTGCCAATGTGATGAAAGGATATTGGAATTTGCCGGAGCTCACTGCCGAAGCAATAGATAAAGATGGTTGGTTTCATACCGGTGATGTTGGAAAATTTTATAAAGGATATTTAAAAATAACCGATCGCATAAAAAATATTATCGTTAACTCTTTTGGTAAAAATGTTTATCCAACTCCAATTGAAAACACGTATCTAAAATCACCCAAAATTGAGCAAATATTTTTAATAGGCGACAATCAGGAATACCTTACCGCTATCATTGTTCCGTCAAAAGAAGAATTAAAAGACGTGTTTGGATTTAAGGCAGACTATTTCAAGTCGGATGATGATTTTATTGATGACCCGAAAGTAAAAAGTTGGATTGATGCAGATTTAAAACTTTTGGAAAAAGAGCTTGGTAAGTTTGAAAGAGTAAAATCTTTTTGTGTTAAAAGAAAACCATTTTCACTTGAGGACGGAGAACTCACTCCCACACAAAAAGCAAAACGAAAATTTATTATGGAAAAATATTCGCAACAGATAAAAGATATGTATGTTAATATTGTTGAGTGATACGAATTGCTTCATTTGTACTTTTATTTTTGTTATGCTCTGTCAAAGTTTCGGCACAAACACTTTCCGAAAAATATGATCATATCAAAGAAGATTTTTTAGGAAAAAGTTACTTCGGTGTTCATGCCGGAATTGCCATTCCATTTAAAGAGTTTTCTGATAATGATCCAAATCATATCACTTCTGGTTATGCGAAAAGCGGGTTCACTTATAACTTTACCTTTCGATATGCATTCACCGAATATTTTGGAGTTACCGCAAAATATTTCAGCACTTCTAATTCATTTGATTCTCAAAAACTTCAGAACGACTTCAATAATAAATTAGGTCCGCTTACTTCTAATTCTTATAGCTATACTTCAGACCCATGGACAATTGAAGGCTTTATGTTTGCTCCAACCTATTTGTTTAAATCTAAAAATTACAATATTGAATTTGGTGTGGGTATTGGAAAAGTTAACAGCACTTTGCCTCAAAATACGTTAACAATCATTTCCCCTTCCGACAGCATAAATATCTATTCTCAGGGAGCTTATCAATCTAGTAATTGGGCTGTATCCATTGATGGTGCATTTCGATATATGATTACAAAAAATGTCATTCTTTCTGCACAAGGTGATGTATTGATCACCGACCATACGTATAAAAACATTACTACTTATCTGACAAATAATACAGGAAATTATATGATCGTTCCTTCGTATGATTATTTACAACCTTTTAGATTGATTCATCTTACCATCGGAATTGGTTTTCAGTTTGAAGAATGATTACAAACCATACTCGCTGATAAGCCACACTAAAGCAGCCATGCAGCCTGCACCTAATTCAAGTTCGCGTTTATTTACCTTATCAAAGGTATCTATCTCCGAATGATGGTAATCAAAATATCGTTGTGAATCGCAAGCGTATCCAATCAAAATTGCTCCTTCTTTTTTTAATGGACTGATATCAACACCGCCCCATCCTTTATTAATTTCGTGTATCCCGAATGGCTTTAACATTTGTACCCAAGGTTGCATTTTTTGTACAGCGTTATCGTCATCCACTCCAAAAGCTCGAGGAGTAAAACCTCCCCCATCACTTTCAATTGCTGCAATATGTTTAGCGTTTACTTTTGATGCAAGTTCAGCATACTTCAATCCGCCTTTCATTCCGTTCTCTTCATTCATAAAAAGAACTACACGAATTGTTCTTTTTGGTCGTATTCCTAGGGCTTTGAATAATCTCAACACTTCAATACTTTGTACAATTCCGGTTCCGTCATCATGAGCGCCATCACCAATATCCCACGAATCGAGGTGACCACCAACAACAATTATTTCGTCAGGAAAAACACTTCCTTTAATTTCTCCAACTACATTAAATGATTTTTCATCAGGCAGCATTTCACAAGTTTGACGGAAATAGAATTTTGTATTCGCATCAAATTTTATCGCTTCACTTAATTTTGTTGCACCATAAATACTGATGGCACAAGCAGGAATTTTTGTAACAGAATCTTCGTAATGCATTGCTCCTGTATGCGGATGATCATCATTTGCTAATGTCATCGAACGAATAACCACACCAACAGCACCGTATTTTGCAGCTTCTACAGCGCCACTTCCTCGTTGATCAACAGCACCACCATAAGCTGCACCTGTTCCAATATTTGTTGGATCTAATGCGCGGTTAAAAAAAACAATTTTCCCTTCGATATTTTTTCTGCCAAGTTTTGCAAGCTCTTTAAAGTTCTTCACTTCAATTACGATAGCCGAAATTCCTTTTGGTCCGGTACCGACTGAATTTCCCAAAGCACAAATTCTCACCTCTGTTTTTTCTTTTTGTGAAAGAATTTTCGCCTGCTCTTTTTCACCTCGAACCCAATGTGGCACCATCACCTCTTGTAGCCAAACTTTATCAAAACCTAAAAACTCCATGGTGCGTTTACCCCATTCAACAGCTTGTGCAGCCTGGGGTGAACCACTTAACCGTCCTCCAATTTTATTGGAAAGATGATCTAACATTTCATAAGATTTTCCCCTACTGAGTTCTTCGTTAAAAAAACTTTTAATCATTGTCGAATCATTTTGGGGATATGCAAAATGCATTGAAAAAAGAAAGGCAAAAAGGTAAAAGTATTTTTTATTCATGATACAAGTTTATGAAAATTTTAATAGATAGACTTTAAAATGCCGAACAGTTTTAATGCTGCCCGTAAAAATAAAATCTCCATCAATAATATAACATTTTGAAATCATGCTTTTTTAGCGAGATTTGCAGCCGCTTAAAAATCTCGTTTCTGAACAACATAATCAACATTAAACCTTTGCTGTTAGGCAATACACAGCAAAAGATCATTATCACAACACATCATAAACCCGATGCTGATGCGCTTGGCTCATCGCTGGGGCTGTACCATTTTTTCAAACAACTAGGCATCGAATCAACAGTAATCACTCCTACCGATTATGGTGATTTTTTAAAATGGATGCCGGGAGAAAATACCGTCATAAACTTTGAAGAGCACGAAGCAAGCAGTACAGAAATGATTGCTGCAGCCGACTTTATTTTTTGCTTAGATTTTAATTCATTGAAACGAATCAATAAAATGGGCGAATTGGTAAAATTATCCGCTGCAAAAAAAGTGCTGATCGACCATCATCTCGAGCCCGAAAATTTTGCTGATTTTGGATTATGGACCACAAAAGCTAGCTCAACTTGCGAGTTGATCTTTTTGATGATTGAGCAATTTGAAGAAGTTGATAAAATTAACAAAGATGTTGCATCGTGTTTATATGCCGGAATTATGACTGATACCGCTTCTTTCAAACACCCGAGCACATACCCGAGCACACATAGAGTTGCCGCAGTATTACTTGAAAAAGGCGCTGAATCAAATAAAATTTTCGATGATATTTACGATAATTACTCGGCAGACAGAATGCGGTTTATTGGCTTTTGTTTAAATGAAAAATTACAAATATTTGAAGATATTCATACCGCACTGATTTGTGTTACTGCCGATGAATTAAAAAAATACAAGAACTCAACAGGCGATTCGGAAGGTTTGGTGAACTATGGACTTTCAATTAAAGGTATCAAGCTTTCTGTGTTAATAATCGACCGTACACATTTGCGAAAGATGTCGTTTCGTTCAAAAGGAAATTTTCCTTGCAATGAAGTGGCAAGATTGTATTTTAGCGGTGGCGGACATTTTAATGCTGCAGGTGGCGAAAGCACTGACACCATTGAAAACGTTGAATTAAAATTTAAAACAATTATCAAAGATTATAACCATTTACTTACAACTTAATAAAATGTGATGAACATTTTATCAAACTACTTTAAAACAAAAATTACACGAATGAAAAAATTATTTTTAGCAACAGCCGCACTTACTTTATTATTTAGTTGTGGCAAAAAATTTGAAACTACCGAGAATGGTGTTAAGTACAAAATTTTATCACATGATGAAAGTGCTAAACCAATTGGTAAAGGTGATCTGATTTTGGTGAACCTTATCTTGAAAACAGAACATGATTCAATCATCCTTGAAACATTTTCAAAAAATACTCCAAGGTATATTCCTTTTGAAGAGCCTGTATTGACAGAAGTATTTGCAACTCTTTCTAAAGGAGATAGTTTAGAAATTTTAGTTAATGCCGATACCTTGTTTTTGAAAAGTTTTGGAATGCCTAAACCTGCAAATATTAAAACAGGAGAAAACATTCATTTCACTATGAAAGTTGTTGAATCTTTGGATCAAAAAGAAATCTTAAAAAAGAGAGCTGACCAACAAAAAGATTTAATTCAAAAAGATTCTCTTGGCTTAGATGAATTATTGAAAACGTTGAAAGATGTTAAACAAACTCCAAGCGGCTTACGTTACGTGATCGAAAAAGCAACTACAGGAAAACAACCTAAAAGTGGTGATAAAATTACTGTAAGATACAAAGGAATGTTGTTAAACGGTGAAGTGTTTGATGCAACAAAAGAAGGTGCTGAGCCTTTTAACTTTACAGTTGGTTTAGGTCAGGTAATTAAAGGTTGGGACGAAGGTTTATTGTTAATGCACGAAGGTGAAAAATATAAATTGATCATCCCTCCGGGACTTGCATACGGTGATGGTGGAAGCGGACCAATTCCTCCAATGTCGACTTTAGTATTTGATGTTGAATTAGTAAAAGTTAACTAAAATATATAACCATGAAAATTTTATTATCATTCATTATTTGTGGAGTGATTTCTACTTCATCATTTGCACAAAAAAAAGAATCGAAACCAAAGATGAAACTTGAAACTGAATACACAACCTCATCTGGATTGAAATATACTTTCAAACAATTTGGTAAAGGCGCTTTAGCTAGTGCAGGTAGCAATGTTAGTGTACATTATGTAGGCAAACTTGCTGACGGAAAACAATTTGACAGTTCACGTGATCGCAACCAACCGTTTAAATTTAAACTTGGTGCCGGTCGTGTAATTAAAGGTTGGGATGAAGGAGTTGCTTTGATGCATGTTGGTGATAAAGCAATGTTCTCAATTCCTCCACAACTTGGTTATGGCGAAAAAGAAACAGGACCAATTCCTGCAAACTCAACTCTGTTTTTTGAAGTTGAATTGCTTGATATAACTGAGCCATTAAAACCTTGGACATTAACAAAACATGATACCCTTACAACTTCAAGTGGATTAAAATATATCATCGTTGAAAAATCGAAAGATGCAAATGCTCCTATTGCCGAAAAAGGTAAAATGGTAAGCGTGCATTACATAGGATTTTTATTGGATGGAAAAATATTTGACTCGTCTGTTGAACGTGGTGAACCAATTTCATTTCCTCTCGGACAAGGTCAGGTTATTAGAGGTTGGGATGAAGGAATTGCATTAATGCACGTAGGTGATAAAATGCGTTTGATCATACCCGCAGATCTAGGTTACGGTGCAGCTGGTGCTGGTGGTGGAATCATTCCTCCAAACGCAACGTTGTGTTTTGATGTAGAATTAATGGGCGTGAAATAATCTATTTATTGTAAGTTTTTAAAACTGACAATAATTTAAAAAGCTGCTAAGTAATTATACTTAGCAGCTTTTTTTTGAATATTGTTTTCTGAAATTGAAAACACTTTCACTTAACCATTTTAATATCTTATTATCTTAGTCCCAGCCGTTCAACCATTTCAGGTTTTAAAAAATATTTAGCATAAAAAAGAGAGATAAACACCTCTACAGAATTGTAATTATAATCGCGGTGTTTAGCTTTATTGAATACATACAACCTGTCGTCCTTTAAATAAAACTTATCGGTTATTCCTTTAAAATAAGTAATGGTATCTGTCATTACCGTTACGTTATTTGAGCCTCTAACTTCAGGAGGATTATAACTTGTTATATAACATGAGGGAACATTTTTGATATGATAACGGGTGGTGGTGTAATACACATATTTTTCAAACGAATCTCTTTTAAGAGGATCGATGATATCATTGATGGTTAATATTTTTAAGGATTTGATATCTACCGTTATAAAATTTGATTCAAAATTTGAACGAGGTGCTTTATCGCAAACGTTATACGGACAAGAAATAAAACTAAATAATCCATTTTTATGAAATGTGTTTGCTACCCCAATTGTGTAAAAAAACTCTCCATGATTTTGAAGAACACTATTAGCATAAATGTTTTTTAAATTGATTTGCGATTCCCTTGTATCATAATATCCACGCATCGCTTCATCCAATATCGCCTGATTTACTCGGTGTAAATTTTGTGACTCATTAAAAAATGTGATGACAATATTTGCCGAACAATCATCATCAATTTTTGAAGAAACATAATAGGTTTTTAAAGTGGTATCAACCTGAGCAAAAACAAAAAAGGGTTGGGCGAAAAATAAAAATACAACTAAAATTCTGATCATAGTAGCGCTATTAACTTGATCGAATTTACAATAAAAAAACTTTATGCAACCTGAAGCGTAGAATCTTTTCTTTCGCCAATTTGCTGTCTCCACATCGCGTAGTACAATCCTTTTTCGGCAACCAATTGATTGTGTGTTCCGGTTTCAACCATTTCGCCTTTTTCCAATACATAAATTCTATCGGCATGCATCACGGTTGAAAGTCGGTGAGCAATCATCACGGTGATATGTTCACCATTTAAAGAAACATTTCTGATGGTGTTTGAAATTTCTTCCTCAGTAATCGAATCCAAAGCTGAAGTGGCTTCATCAAAAACCATCAATTTTGGTTTACGCAATAATGCACGCGCAATAGAAAGTCGTTGTTTTTCTCCACCTGAAACTTTTATTCCTCCTTCGCCAATAACAGTATTGATGCCGTTTTCGCTTCGTGCTAAAAGGTTTTGACAAGATGCACTGTTCAATACTTCCATGATCATTTCATCAGTTGCAATTGGATTCACGAACAACAAATTTTCTTTAATTGATCCTGAAAATAATTGTGTATCCTGAGTAACAAAACCTATTTGATTTCTTAATTCGTTGATATCAATTTCAGCACTATCCACTTCATTGTAAAAAACTTTTCCTGATTGAGATTTATACAATCCTACAAGCAGTTTTACCAAAGTTGTTTTACCTGCACCCGATGGACCAACAAATGCAATTGTCTCTCCTTTTTTTACTTCAAAACTGATATTTTCGATAGCTGAATTGCTTGATGATTTATGTTTGAAACCCACTTCAGAAAAACGCAAAGATTGAATATCGCCAATTGACTTAGGGTTTACAGGAGTAGGCTCGATAGGCATATTCATGATTCTGTCGAAATTATTTAAAGATGATTCGGCTTCGCGATAACTCATCAATAGATTTCCAACTTCCTGCAACGGGTTAAAAATAAAAAAAGAATAAAATTGCAACGTCATTAATTGCCCTGGAGTTACGTGATGTTTAAAAATCATATAAAGTAAAAAGAACAATAAACTCTGACGCAAAAAATTCACAAATGTTCCTTGTACAAAACTGATACTTCTAATGTCACGCACTTTTTTTAATTCCAATTTTAAGATTTTCATTGTGGCATCATTCAATCGAACAACTTCCTGATCTGTAAGTCCAAGACTTTTGATAAGCTCAATGTTTCTTAAACTTTCGGTGGTTGAACCTGCAAGCACATTTGTTTCGCGTACAATTTTTTTCTGTACGATTTTTATTTTCTTCGATAAAATATTTGTTACAAACGAAAGGATAATTGCAGCGGTAAAATAAAACGGAATGATCCAAACATAAACGGTGAGGGAATAAATAAAAACAAAAATTATTCCTACCAAACTAGTAAAAAATATGTTAATGAAATTGACGATAAACTTCTCCGAATCGATCCTTACTTTTTGAAGAATATTTAATGTTTCG
>Ga0194037_1002352_pt1 | contig 12674 bp, 19 predicted proteins | sample JunL306m_MetaG_FD_148653 | JGI IMG/M metagenome (GOLD analysis project Ga0194037, IMG submission 148653) | Anoxic zone freshwater microbial communities from boreal shield lake in IISD Experimental Lakes Area, Ontario, Canada - Jun2016-L304-6m | ecosystem: Environmental > Aquatic > Freshwater >...
ATGTTGATCATATAACCATTCACGATCATTCAATTTATTTAAAATATCTTCAGAAATATGTTGCTGGTTATATGTGCTTCTGTTATATTTAATTTCACAAGAATTCTTTCTTTTTTTTACAAAATCCTCGGTTTTACTATAATGATCAACCCCATACTTTAATAATATTGTGGTTTTATATTTTTCTCTTACTTCTTGCGATTTTGCTGGATTTTTATCACCATATCTTTCTATATTGGTCGCATCAATTTTTTTCTTCACTTCAGAAGATTGAAATGCGTACTCAACACCAAATCTTTCAATACAACTTTCTTTTGACTTTTCTTTAGTCTCAGAATTTAAAGTTCCACACCTTGGACAGCAGAATTTAGCATATCCCTTTCTTTTCCAATTTACATTATTAATTTTACACTCAAAACATTTTGGATTATCAATAGTATTATTAATAACGTGCCAAATTCTTTGCCTTAATGATGCCGAATCGCCCAAAAATCTAGTTTCTTCCAACAAAAGAAGGAGGAACCTTTGATGTTTATATTTTAAGTTGTTTGCTGAGATTGGAGCATTCTGTATTAGAACACACCAATCTAACAAATCTTTTGAGAACATTTAATTTCCTGTAAAATAATATCTTTAAATTTTTTCTTATCAAAGTGTATAAACGGATAATATTTTATACACTTCATTTTGAAGTCTTTCCAAATATATTCATCTTGAATTTTATTTTCCCACATTCTAAAGAATTTTATTATGGAATTCAGAATAAGTAAAGTTTCTAATGAAATGGTTTCTTGTAAAACTTTTCGCATCAATATGGGAAAATCAGCATCTACTAAAAGAATTTTGTTTAAATCATCATACTCATCCAACAGAGAAATTATATCATTCTTGAAGGTATAAGTCAAACTTTCTTTTTTCTTTTGAAACTTAACATATCGCTCATTACATTCTTCAGATACTAAATCAAATACCCAAATATTTTGATCTTCAATAAAATTGGAAACATAAAAATCTTCCAGATTCATACCATACTTTTTATCCAATTTATCAAAAATATAAACTTGATTTTGTGGAACAGTTTTTGATCTAATCTTTCCGTGATATTTAAAATAGTTATATGATTCTGAATTGAAATGTAATTTTAACGCATTATATAATCTATATGAATCATATGCGCTCATATTTTCAAATAGGCAATACCGGAATTTTCTCAAGCATGTTATTTTTCATCGCCTCTTCAGCAATTTTTGCCTTGATGGATGGGGTGATTAATTTAGCAGCAACATCAACTTCCAAACCAATGGATTCGCAATATTCGGTAATTGCGTCAATATAACCAATCTTGTCTTTTTCTGCTAATGAAATTATCTTTGATGAAAACAATTCCATTTCTTCAAACTTTACCATACAAGTCTCCTAATAAAAAAGACCTCCTCCAGAATTGAAGGAGGTATATATTATACAAAATACTTTATTTAATAACCTCCAAAGATACTTTCGCAACTCCTTTCATATCAATTGCGGATTTTGCTGCATTAGAAAGGTCTATTACTCTTCCTCTTACGAAAGGACCCCTATCGGTGATAGTTACAAATACGGATTTTCCATTATGTAGATTTGTAACTTTTACTTTAGTCCCAAACTTTAATGTTTTATGGGCCGCCGTCAAATGTTGGCTATGAAAGATTTTACCCGAGGCGGTTTTTCTACCCTCAAAACCTGGACCATACCATGAAGCAGTTCCAGTTTGTGCCGAAGAAATGCTAGAAAAAATAAGCATTAAAGTTAAGATTGATGTAAATTTCATCTTTTGTCTCCTATATAACCGATTTATGTGTCGGTCTTCTATTTGATGATTAAGATTACTTTTTTTATGTAAAAGCAAACTAAATACCAACCAAAAAATTTAGTCGGTAAAGTATTTATTATACTTTATTTTATAGTAAAAGTCAATGATAATGCTTATAATAGTATTTAATTTTATCAATTAATGGATTAATATAGTCTTTTGTTGGTTTAATAAAGACTTGAGGGTTTCCATCATCAACAGCAATGATAATAACAATTTGTTTAACAATAATACCAGTTAATTCGGCATAAGAGAGAGCATAGAATGTTGCTTGTTGGAAGTAATCTTCAATCCATTCTTCTTTCTTTTCTTTTGAGGATGTTTTGTAATCAATAATAGATAGAACACCATCAAATTCAGCAATCGCATCACATCGTCCAGCTATCTTTAATCTATTTGAATATAATGGAACTTCCAGTTTATGAATATTATTAATTCTATGAAGATGTGGTTTTATTGAATAAAAACTTGCCAAAGAATCCGGCATGTATTTTTTCTTATCAAATTCTTCATTCAATAGATATTTTTCACATAATAAGTGAACTTTGGTTCCGCGAGAAGATGCTCTATTTGAGATTTTATTTGCTTCTTCTTCACCAACACGTTTTCGCCATTGTAATAATGAATCTTTTTTAAATTGCCCCAGGATAGAGGTTATGCTTGGATACTTTCCACCTGGGGTAATATAATGTCGCTTACCATCAATATTTTCTGTACTCAACTCCAATAATTCTATTGGAGGACAATGATTAAATACCATAAAATTATAATCCTAATTTCTCCTTGGCAACAAGGAACTCTTTTACTAGTCCCGATCTCACGATGTCATCCAAACCAAATTCTACAATACTAAATGAAGGAATCAAACTAACGATTCTAATAAAATCATTAAATCCACTAATCTCTTTTCTTCCATCAAGATCCGTTTGTCTAAAATCTCCAGAAAAAAAGATTCTTGTTCCTTTTCCACATCTGGTTATAATGGTAGAAAGTTCATGAATATTCATATCCTGCATTTCTTCAACAATAATCAAACAATCATCAAAGGTAGTTCCTCTTACAAAACTAGTTGATTGGAATTCAACCACAGTTTTCTTCTTTAAAATTTCATAAGCATCCGATCTTCCAAATAAATCGCCACAGATACCTTTATATGGCATTTCATATGCTGCCATTTTTTCTTTTTCATCTCCTGGAAGGAATCCAATATTTCTAGTAGGAACAGATGATCTGAATATTATTATTTTACTATAATCTTGCGAATTAATCAAGTCATTTAGGCATAGATAAAATAATAAAAATGTTTTTCCTGTACCAGCAGAACCAGCACAAACTATATGTTTACCATCGGCATAAGAAGAGAACACTTTTCCTTGATTTTCTGTTAATGGAGATATTTCTTTTAGTTGAAGTTGAGTTGCCCCAGGTGTTGTTGGTTTTCTTCTTTGCTTCTTAACAAATGAAACATCATCCACTTCATCAATCTCATGACTTTTGAGGAATTTAGTATTTACTTTCTTTGCTACTCTTGACATAAACCGTCCTTTTTAAATAAAAAAAGGGAATATGGTATAATACCATATTCCCCATTTTGGTTTTTGAAATTAGTCAATAAGTTCCATGACTATCAAGAAAATGTCATCATATTTAATCCCAGCGACTTTCCATTTTATGTAATGGATTTGCCCTTTTAATTTTATCTATAACTCCTTCTTTGAATTCCAAAGGTGGTCGTTTGATTCCCAAAGAAACAGAATCTTGAAAATTTAGTGTTGAAAAGTGTCTCTTCATATGAGGATGTTCTTCTTTAAATTTATCAAGTTCTGACATTTTTAGTGAAATTTCTTCAACTTGATTTGTTTCTGTATTTAAAAATTCATATAGTGGCATAGTGTTTCAATAATATAGTTGTTTATAGTAATATTTATTAAATAATAGGACGCAAGATTTCCGTTGCCCGTTCTTGCGTAAGAAGATTCTTAGAAATCAAATATCCAATATCATCAGTTGTTGATTGAGATTCAAGATCAACGACAATTAATCTATGATCATCAAGCATAGATACAAAATCCTTAACCATAGGATCGGATTCTGCTGCTAAATATATTCCAACTCTTTCTGCCGTAGTAAATCTAATTTTAAATTCAATAGTTGAAATTTTTGTCATTGGTGCTGGAGTAGAAACCCAACGGGAATTGTCATGTGGGACAATGGTATGTCCTTCTGGTGGAGTCCAATCAGAACCAATCTCAAGAACAATTTTATTAACTGGATTACCATTTGAATCCAAAATATCAAAATCTGCCATCTTTATTCTCCTTTATTAAATCCACCAAGTTACAATACAAAAACCAGATTCTCCGGACCCAGCGGCAGTACTAGTATTATATATTCCCCCAGTTCCTCCATTTACTCCGGTATAACCATTAGAAATTTGAGAAGGATTTGCTGCTGGGAAAGAATAATGACTCAAGCCCATTCCACCACTCCCTCCAGATGCTGATATTAACCCAAAAGAAGAAGTCCCCCCTTTTAGTCCATTGTAAGATGGACTTCCCGAAGCACCTCCAGAACCACCCGATCCGATCGTGACTGTGATTACTCCAGAAACCGCAACCCAAAGTTCTACCATCTGAGCAGCACCTCCAAATGTTCCGTTAGCCTGGCTGCTGGGGTTATAACCTCCGCCACCACCTCCACTTCCAGACATTTTTACATAGACTCTTGTAACTCCAGATGCTGGAGTAAATGTTCCGGAACTTGTAAATACCTGTTGATACATTGTTTTATTTGTATCAACCCCATTAACGGGATAAAAATCGCTTAAATTGCTCACCAGATGATCCTCCATCCATATGTATTATTTGAATAAACTAATCTAAAAGTTGTTTTTGAAATGTTACAAACCATATCCTCATTTAATCCCATAATAGGTTTGCTATTTCTTGAAAGTGTTAAACTGTTAGTAGAAAATTTACCAGAAACATCGGAGATATGAATACTATCACCAATTGTTGGACTTCCTGGTAATGTAACCACAATTGCACCATTGGTTGTATCAACCAAAAGTCCATCATAATTTTGTGCAGAATATGAACCAGTAATTATTGCCCAATTAAAATTTCTTTGAGCAACAATTGCTTGGGAAATTCTTTGAGGACTAAATGCTCGAACTCCAGGTTCAGTCCCAGCGACCATTTCTGCTTGTGTGGCAAAAGTATTTGCCGTATTTACGCTATATGGTTGAATACCAACCCTTGGAAGTGTAAGTGCAGCAGTTCCAGCACCATCTTCTGGGGACAATATGATTGCACCATTTAATGAATCCAACTGAAGTGGCATCTTAATCTCCTAAAGTGTTTTTTGGTTAACGTAAATAACAGAATGAAGTTTTGTAGTTACTGGTATTTCTAGTATTGCGTTATTATTTATTCTAATATTTGTGCCAGTGAAATATTCAGTATTTGCGTCCAACACAGTATTTGCCGAAATAGTTTTTGCGGTATATCCACCACCAGAACCAGATAAAGTATTTGTATTGGATTTTATCAAAGGTCCGGATGGGGCTTGACTATAACTTATTGAAAAATCTGCTAAATCTCTTATTTGTGACATATATTTTATCTGGTGTTAGATTTTGGATCTGAGTCCCAAGAAACTTGAAGATCAGCAATTTCATCAACAGTCGTTGCCGCTTCATATAAAGCAATAGTGTCGGTTGCTGTTTTTCTGATTGATTCTCTCCATGTTTTCCATTCCAAAGGAATTTCTGTTCCATTTTCCATAAATCTAGTCACCATCCAATCAGAAGGTAATAGCATGGTATATGCTATTTGTTCAATTTTGCTAATAGCAGTTTGTTTGATCTGATCAAGATCCTTTGGAGTGTTAGTATATGTTAGAGTGGCACCGTTTAATTCTTGTGATACCCAATAATATTGATCATTCTTTGGGAAATTTGTAACGACAACATCCTCCAAACCAAGTTCTATTTTTTGTTCTGGAGTTGAAAGATTCAACCAATTTTGAGGATATTGTATTCCATCTATTGAAAATGGAGTTCCTTCTTGAATATATTGGTTTGATTTTGCGTGATAGAACATTTATTTTACCTATAATTCAGTTCTTTGGTTGGAGGTTTGATTATTTATTTATCTGGCTAAGGAGTATTTGAACGGATTCTCTGCGAAGGCTGCGTAGATGTAGGTTGATCCTGATCCGTTTATACCACCACCAGTATCATTGGATATTTTGATCCCGTTAGATAAGAAGTTCATCCCTGATCCAGACCCCTCTGCAGCAGAACTGTCGGCGTAAAGGTAATTGCCTATAACATTGTATGGATTTCTAGAAGAATCCCAAATAATCCAATCACCACCGATACCAGATGTTAGTTTAATCAGCACAAACCTTGGCAAAAAGCCAGTCCAAACAAACGGTCCAGCATCAGACCCATTCCCCGTATAACTCCCAAACGCGCTGTACCCAGCGATTTCGGAGAAGCAGTAGGCAACATTAAGGCCAGATTGATTATCGTTGGCTGACGAATTGCCGATACTGAATACACTTGACGTTGGCTCTGTGTTATTCCACTCTTGAGATGAAGTTGTTACTGCGCTTGTGCTATTAAGAAGAATCCACTTAGTTGCGCCTAATGACTGATGATATACAGGCCACGAACTGATGCCCCCACGATATTTAGCAATAATTAACGCAGGTTTAACGCCCAACCCATGCCCAACCGTAGCGCCAGCGGTTCCATTCCCCATATACGTCACCACAGAGAAACCAGCAGTAGGATTCGCACTCACTTGGCTAGTGATCGTTCCAGAAGTGTTGGTGACCGCTGTGCCACCTGCTTTCCAGCACCACGCTACATAGGTTGCACCATTTGAGTTATAAACAGAATCTGAACCTAGCGTAAATCCGTTACTGTTGAATGTAGTTAACCCATTGATATCCGTTGATTCGGCTGCTGTAGAGTCTGAGATTAATCCCTTGGTTACGCCGCGCACTGAGTCTGTGAGTTTGTGATCCGTAGCTGCTGATCTAGATTTAATCCATACAAAATCAGGCTGAAAGTTAAGTCCAGAAATGGTCTGTGTTGCGCCAGTCCCTGTATAAGTCAACACATCAAAATGATTTCTGCCATTATTAATTGCTGGCATTTAATTTCTCCTTTCCTTTATGTCCTGTTGTTTTTTGGTGGTTTCCAATTCCAGCAGGAGTAGAAATTAATTCACATTCAAGACATTTACACTTTTGTTCATTCAATATTTTCATCGCCACTTTACCACCAGCAATACTTCCTAATGACCTAATTTGATCCCACTTACCAGATTCAACCAAGAGAGTTCCTGCCAGATGTCCACCTTTTTTACAAGATTCTTTAGTTGATATGTTTTTTACATTTCCTGTCAATCTATTCCAATCTCCTATAGAAGTTCCATTTGCATTACGATTTGCTCGTGCAATATCACCTCCTCGCTTTCTTCCTTCAAGTTGTGCTAATCTTTTTGCTTCGGACATATTAATTTGCCCAGATAATCCCAAATAAGCAATTCTGTCATATTCATTATCATATTTTTCATATAATTCTTTATGAGCAATGGCATGTTCTTCAACTGTCAATTCAATGATATTACTTGGATCATCTGGTCCACCAGCATGAAGAGGAATAATATGATGTTTATGAATCATGGTAAATTGAAAGTGTTTAACGCTTTGAATCCAGATGGAGGAGAAAACTGAAATGGGCGTTGTCCGAAGTTGAAATACTGCAAAGAAACACTGGTCCCCTGCGCCGGGAAATACGGCCCAGACGTTAAGCCTGTGAAAGCTACACCTTGACTTGTATTGTTCTTATAGAACGTGAGGGTTCCAGCGTCCACATCAAACGCGACTCCGATGACATCGCCCGAAGTGTAGGTTGCGCCATACGCAGTCGTTGTGCCGCTGTTGACCTTCGTCCCTGCTAATGAGTAGTAGCCCCAACCGTTCGCGTCCGACCCAAGATAGCTAGACAGCGCAGCGTTTGCTTTCGCAATACCGATATTGGCCTTGGTGTTTCCAAGAGTTGCTTCCCAATACCACTTCCCACTGGACATGCCAAAAGTACCGCGCAACATTGAATCTGCGCCAGTTTGGTTACATGTTAGATTGCCATCAGCTATCGTGATTCCGCTATTATCCAATGGATTCAACACCGCATAATTCCCAACACCATTGCCGCCATTGTCATAGTTCGTTGGCGAATCCAACATAGCATCCACGTTTCTGAGTGTTGCAATTACCACGCCATTGACCCTAATTGCAGCAATACCCATGCCACCATAACCACTACCATCTTGACTCAATTTAATTTGTTTAATGTCAGAAATGGCAGAAAAAGTTTGCCAGTATGGTGATGATGTACTAGAAAATGCTTTGTATACTGATGCCCCAGCAGATGAATATAATGTTACTCCAGCAATTGCAGACCCAGAAGCAAATGCAGCAACTTCTACGGTAAATCCGGAGGTTGGTATCGCTGTTGCTAAAATTGCGGTTCCATTATAACTAGGATTTTGTCCACATCCCCACCACGAAGCCAAACTTCCATTAAATATCACCGTTGGTGAATTATCCATCGAACTTCCAGATGTCGTAATTCCAATGGAATAATCAATTGTTTGTGAAGAGACAATATTATTTGGCGTCCAGTTATTGCTATTACCAGAAAAATCGTATCCTAATGTCGTGGGACTTGTTGTGTTTGAAAATGTCAGATAAAACCCATTGGTTCCATAAGATCCCGTGTACCGTGCTGGTTGCCAGACGCCCGTGGTTGCGTTAGTTGCGCCAAATGAACTTGGTGTTAAAGCCTGTCCGTCAATGAAGTTGACTTCGGCCATGTAGCCGTCTAGATTATTTGTTGTTGTACCACCTGCATAGCAGCCAATGTAATGGATTACATTTGAAAATAACTTGGGGCTTACATTTTGAGTGATATTTGTGGTTATTGTTAGCGCTTGACTTACGCCATTCACATAAATCAACGCTCTATTTGCTGCTGTTGCCTGAGTTGTGTCAACAGATAAAACAACGTGATACCAAGCGCTTGGATCTCTAAAAATAGCCGTGGTTTTCAAATTTCCATCCGCAGCCGCATTAAGCACAAGCCTTATTTGATCTGACTGAAATTGAAATTGATCGTAAGAACTTGCTCCAGCACCCATTAGTTCTTGATCTGTGGCAATCTGCCCTCTTTTCAACCAAAAAGAAAACGTTCCTTTTTGCGCTCCAGTTGGAGTCCCAAACGTCCTATTCAAATAAGCACTAGCAGAAGACCTGAACCGCAATGACTGTTTAACAGAATAACCACCAGAACTTACACTTTTACTTGCAGAACTAAACATATCAATAATTCAATCCAAAAGTTTGACCATAGGTATTTGTTCCATCCTGAAAGAATGTGAATATATCATATTTTCCAGATGTACTTGTTGCTGTTGGTGCAGTATTTGCTGGCCATTTTAATGTCCCGCCACCAGTCCAAGCAACCGTATTTGTTCCAGTATAGTTTAGAATAATAATAAATGATTTACCAGCAACAGAAGAAGGTAATGTAATAGTTGTTGAAGTGTTACAGACCAAATTCTGAACTGTTCCATTTGATAATGAAATAGTAATAGCAGATCCAGTATTTGCGGTATATGTAGTTTCTGTATAGTTTGTTACAATGGGATTAGTCATTGTAGCATTTGCTGACAATGTATTGGCAGTAGTAGCTATAGTGGCAGAATTTGCCAAAGTAGCAATAGTGGCAGAATTTGCCAAAGTAGCAATAGTGGCAGAATTTGCCAAAGTAGCAATAGTGGCAGAATTTGCAGTAAATGCTTTAGCAAAAGAGATATTTTGATTGGTATCAATAGTTAAAGCAGCATTACCATTAGTTTGTAATTGTAGCGTACCAGAATTGTCTGCTGAATAAATTAAACCAGATGTGGTTGAATTTGATGCGTTAATTGTTGATGCCATTTAATTTCTCTATTATTCTGTTGGAGATATACGATATATTTATGATAATTGATAATGATAATATCAACTCCAGTGGAACTTTGTGAGTAACTATTATACATTAGAAATTATAACATCTGGAGTTATCTATGTTAATCTTGCCATTATTTTGTTTCTTTAGAGGTTTCCTCATTTTGAACTTGTGGAATTGCTTGCTGACGGATCTTTTCAACCAACTCAGCAACCTGTGCATATGGCATTTGACCAAGTGCGGTAAGAATACCATTCAATTCTTGTAGTTCCAGATTTAATGTAATCATAAGTTACTCCATTATATGTTGTTATTAAAAAAGTATTTAGTTATTGTTTGTTAGTTTTCGCTGTTGGCATGGACTTACCTATGGAATAGTTTTAAGGAACACATTTACCTCATCTTGCGTCATCACTTTGCCGTCTGGGTCTTCCAAGGGTTCGCCATCTGCTACGTCTATCTTGAACTGCCTGTAGTCGGTGTTGGCGGGGTCGAAGGGAATACAAGACATATTTACTGTAAATACCGCTTTATTTAAAGATCCATCAGGGCATAAAAATAGTTTATATAAAGCCATATCTATAACTCCGCGTTAAAACCGCCAATAAATTGAACACCAGCAGTTACTGTCCAATTGGCTGCCGTATTATATGGAACGACTCCATTCGGACTTGCCGAATAACCAGTAGCATTTAAAAGTCCTACTGTACCTGTAGATCCTGAACTAACTTGGAATATAGCGCCTGAGTCTATGGTCGGAGACGCCCTCATTGTTACTGGTGTTCTAACAACGCCTCCACCAGTAATGTTTGTAGTTGCTGCAAACCCAATATTTACATTTGTATACCAATAATACCTCTGACACAACGCCAACTCAGTGCCGTAAAGACGATTCTCAAACGGTGTGGCGACAGTTCCTTCTTCCCATTGCCATCCTGTTGTGCTTATATTAAAGTTTTCGGTAGCACTAGAACACCTTAACATTATCAAGAAATAACCACCACCAGTTCCGGGATCGACTGATATCACAGGAACATCCATCCTCATCGATACCCTTGTCCATGTACTTGTTATCGCAAACGAAGTTCCATTGTTTGGTCCGTATCCTATAAATGTGCCATCATCTTTATATGTACCATTCCATACAGTAAATCCAGAAGCATTGATAACATCCCCCCTTACATAAAAGGAAAACGTCATTTGTTTTCCGGATAAGTATTTAACATTCTCTATCTTCTGCGAAATATAAGAATAATTAGAACCAGATCCAGTTCTGATAAATTTTAAATAATGGCTAAATCCAGAAACTTCTGGAGGATTGCTCATTGCTACGCGTTGACCAGAACCAGTTCCAGATGGATAAGTTTGAAATCTATCTACTGGGAAAGTAGCATCTACAGTAACAGCAGCGCCAGCATTTCGCTGGTCAATTGCCATTCCACCGTTGATGATCTTGTTTCTGTTGCCAGCGAGCTGAGTGCTTGTAGGACCGGAGGTTGCTTCGACAGTGTTGGAGTTTGCTGCGGTGATTGACGCGCTTTTTACTGTTCCAAGTGTTGATGTTCCACCAACAGTAAGATTATTATTCACATCTAATACCAATCCATTAGACCCAGCGCCGCCGTTGATCGTTAAAGTCTTAGTAGTCGCAGCGGAGATAACTGTGTTGTTATTGAGAGTGACCGTGCCAGCATTAATCGTGACCGTATTACCAGAGTCACTACCAAGAGTTACATTACCAGTAGAAAATGAAGACTTTGTATTTGAAATCTTTGAACTATCTGGAAATGTGATACCAGAAGAACCATCAATTATTAATGACATGCTTTAACCCTTATAGTATTATCCATCTTTGAGCGGGAGGAATTGTTACTGAAACGCCATTTGCCATACTCATAGGACCAACACTTAGTCCATTTATTCCAGGAGCAAATGTATAACTTGTGAGTATTGTATTTGAATTTGTTATAATTGGAGGATTGCTTGTTCCACTAATCACAACCTTCCAAGTACCATCTCCACATAAAAAAGTGTTGGCATTTGCTGTTCCGGTTGCTAATAGAGAAGTATTTGGAACAACCGTTTTCCAAGTACCATCTCCACATAAAAAAGTGTTGGCATTTGCTGTTCCAGTTGCTAATAATGAAGTATTTGGAGTTCCAACAGACAAATCATTTGTTGGAGATTTGGAAAGAATACCAGTATTTGCCGAATTATAATTTCCAGCAAAACCACCTAATGAAAATGTACTTGATGTCATTTGTTTGTTTTCTTATTTTGATTATGATAATTGATAACGGATGATAACAATACCTGAACCACCATTGCCGCCTTGAGTGGGGTATCCAGACCATGATCCACCGCCACCACCCGACCCTGAGTTGGTTGAAGCGTTGCCGCCGACACTCGCAGGCGCAGTGGGACCAATTCCTCCGGTTCCACCTCCAGCTGACCCAACCCCTCCTGTAGCGCCGCCAGCACCCATTGCGTAACAAGACCCGCCGCCGCCGCCAGCCCTGACAACAGAGGATCCGGTAATCGCGGACGCTAATCCGGATCCTCCAGCGCCGCCTTGGTATCCACTTTGAGCAGCCTGACCCAAAGCACCAGAGCCACCTCCACCACCAGACGCGTAGGGGCTAAAATACGCCGCGCCGCCGCCTGAGAAACCTTGTCCAGATGTTCCTGAGCCGCCAACGCCGTTGACCGAGGACCCAGAAGATCCGCCGCCGCCGCCTGATCCACCTGATCGCCCAGTTTTAAGCGATGATGTTTCGCTTCCATATACTCCGCCAC
>Ga0194037_1002353_pt1 | contig 12673 bp, 12 predicted proteins | sample JunL306m_MetaG_FD_148653 | JGI IMG/M metagenome (GOLD analysis project Ga0194037, IMG submission 148653) | Anoxic zone freshwater microbial communities from boreal shield lake in IISD Experimental Lakes Area, Ontario, Canada - Jun2016-L304-6m | ecosystem: Environmental > Aquatic > Freshwater >...
GGGGGCCGCCCCGACTCAAGGTTTTTTTTTTTTGCTGGTAGTAACTGCCAATATTCGGGCGAGTCGCCCGCAACCCTAGATGGTTTGCGCACGTCAAAGCATTATCAACAGCCATATGTTCCAGTGGTGGTTGATTATGCCGTGCGCATAATGTGCAGGCCGGAACGGCTTGCACAGGTTCCAGCATCCAAGCCGCCCAAGAATTCCACCATTGTCACGCCCTCCAGGGACAATGGGTAAAGGCGCCAGAATTGTTTTCTTCTTGCGACAACTTCTGCTTATTTATCTATAACAACGCAATGATGCACAGGCAAATTATGAAACTACAGGGTTGCACAACTGAACATGGAAACGCATCGGCATTTGTTGGCTACTTGATGAGAAGTGGCGAAACGGGACTTCTCTGTGTGTCGGAAATTATGCGTGATGAAATATTCCAGCAGGATCTTGAAAATTTGCAGAGGCATCAAAAAGACGATTTTATAAGACAGTTCGGTGAAAAGTTGGATTGGTGGCGGCATCGTGAACTGACAAAAAAAGATTCACCGAAAGTTCATGCCAACAAGGCCCGAGTGTTGGCACGTGCTGTGTTAGTGGAGGATAAAGGGACAACGAGGAAAATTCACAGAACGCCGGAACATACCCGAGTTCAGGAAGTGGTTCATAGTATCTCTTTAACGCAGAGATTCCACCAGACAGCTGGAAAAGCAGCCGGCAAGGAGTTTATCGAACCGTTGCCAAAGTCGTTGTTAACTGACCCTGATGGTGCAGAAAAGATAAAAGCGGCTGTGCTGGCGGTGCGTAATTGCTTTCCAAGTAATCTGCCTTTAGTCCTGACAGTCCATGTAGATGGCGGTCATAACCCCCATTTACAAGGATGGCTTTCGGAAAAAACTTGGAATGTGGAAAATAAATGTTGGGATAAACCGCATGAACTGCTGGATACGGCGGCAGGTCTTGAAAAACTATGGGGTGATGTGGCAAAGGCCGTAACAGATGCTACCGGCACTTCTTTTAATCGCAACACCACTGATGATCCGGTGCGGCCAAAACGAACGGTCTTTCACCCGCGTACTGCATATTGGGTACAGCAGTATAAACATGATGACCTGATAACAGGTGATTTTCTCCGGCTGGAACAAAACCCAAAGGCTCGGGAGGCGGTTCGGCAATTGGTTGAACAGGTTAGATATGACCGCGATAAAATGTTGCAGTTAAAGAGTGTGGCACGATTCAATGACGTTATATCGATAGCCGAAGAAACAAACGGTCTGTTCAAGTCCCAAGCTGGGCATACGATAAAAGGTGCAACGGCGTCATCTGCGACCTCTTCTGCCAACGAAATTACCGCCGCTATGGAGCAATGCTCCTATGTTAACCGGAAAGCTAATAAATCCAGATAGGAGATTGTATGTTAACACCATATCTGTTTGACCCCACCTCGCGGAAAAGCGTGACGGAGCAAGTCGAGTACAACGATAAATTGAACCTTGAAAAGGCACATCGCCCACTTAACATGCGTATTTATCTGGATGATGATGAAATTGATCAATTGCAGGCAGCATTTAAAACCATTCCGATTTCGGAAAAGCCTGTCGCAATCTGGCGCTCCTGTTTCGAGCTGATTACCAGGGCACTCATTGTTGAAGAGGAGTTCACCCCCGAAACCGCCGCTGATTTCATCAATGCCGGTATCGGCTGTGAACAGGAAATGTTACCGCAAATCCGCGAGGTTGTTACTACCAGCATATTTGCGCCAATTCAGATCTTGCTTGATATGGCGTCTACCCTCCATTTTGAACTGACCAAGAAAATATTTGTGACATCAATGGAGTTGCACAACCTTGATTACCGTTCACTGTTTCCGCAACGGGTTTGTGTGCATAGCCCTGATATGGTTCTCAAGAGGATGAAAAACCCGAAATTCAAACCGACAGCGGAAGAGCGTAAAACATATTTCAAGGAATATAAAGAGCAGTCATTTTCCATAATGAACAGCATGTCAATTTGGGAAATAGCTGATATCGTTCCTATGGAAAGTATGCAGACATTACAGAATGCCGGACGCTACAGCATATTGAAACCAGTTTATGCGGATGATTCACCTACCACCGCACCGGCAAAAAAATCTGAGTCGATAAAATCTGAACTGAAAGGTAAAGTGCTATGAAACCAATCGACAGCCCTGTTTTTAAAGCGTTCCACAGCTATCAATATGCCGCCATGGAAATTGCCGGAGAGTGCGACAAACTTTTGGAGGAACAGCGAGAGGTGGCATTTTTCGCGGATCAACTGAGATTCTTTCTGGCGGACCTCCGAAAAATCGTCGGATCGGCGTTACCGACTGAATCAGGGCATACTATTACAATAACGGCGGCAGAATTTTCAAAAATGACAGATGAACTTGCAAAAATGGAATCTGCTGTCGGGAAGGGAAAACAAGACGCTACGCCTGTTTCAGCACAAAGGTCACAGGGGCAAGGGCTTTCACTACTGGCGAGAAAGACAAATTAAAAAACAAGTATTCTGCTTTGATAGAAACCAAACAACCAGCACCCGATAATTAAATAGCGCCGCAGTAATGCGGCGCTATCAAATCGACAATAAGTTACTGTATTATCGAACTAAAGTTTGGTGGAGGTGCAGGGAGTTGAACCCTGGTCCAAACGCTCTTCAATACTAACCTCTACGCTGATAGATTGATTATGGGTTTAAATTCGAGGTAAGCCATCACTCACGGCACCAAGAATCGATTCCTAAATACGGTGACTATCGGACCATCCTCACCGTCCCATTACAATTACTTCTTTTTGACAGCCGAAGGGTTACACAGGGAGTTAAGTCTACCCTCTAGCTCGCTTGGATTCCGAAGATTCCAAGGCTGGTACTAAGCAGCAATTGCACCTGCAAAGGCGTAATTGTCTGCAGCAGTTGTATTGTTTGCATTTATTGTGTAGTGGATTATTCTAGAGGCCAACCACCATCCTCCCAGCGCAATCAGTACTTATCTTCGCCTGTCGAAACCTTTACACCCCCATGAAGTTGAAACCCGTAAACGGGATTCGTTCTTTCTACCTTACAGAATATACTATTTTTGAATAATTTGCACTAGATTCTGAAAAAGGAGGGTCTCCCAGATTGTCCCTGAGAGACCCGTTTAGTTGTTTGTATAGGTTACTATGGGCAAAAAAGCTGGAGTGCCTCAGGAGTGTCCAGAAGCTAACTCATTTACCCCCAGTTCACATTCCACGGTACGATATTGACAAAAGCGGCACTAAAATCAACATCGTCAACGAAACCTTTTAAAGTAGGATAGTTGAACTCTGTGATATATGCGTCGTGAGTATCGCCGTCCTCATGGCCAACTATCTGAGTACGGTTTTCCTTCGGAACACCATTCACGGCCATTTTGGTGATAAAGTTTTTCCGGAAACTATGAAAAACTAATTTTTCACTGGTTATCCCTATACTGTCGAGAAAGCGGCCCTGACCATTGAACCATTTGGAGATGGTCTGCCCGACGTAAACTTTTTTAGACTTTTCACGGTTAGGGTCGGTTTCCCATAGATACAGTTCTGGAAACAGTCGCTTTTCGCCTCGCTCACGTAGTCTGTCTACTCTTTCTTTGAATCCGAGTCGTATCAAGTCCTTATGAATTGGGGAAAATCGGCGGCTTTTGGTGGTTTTGATCGTATGTCCTGGTTCATCTTCATTCATGTTGATGCCGTAGACTCCATCACGATAGCAGATATCTGCAATACATAATTGAGCTATCTCGGTCTGTCTCATACCTGCCAGCAACGCCATTATTGGCGACCAATATTGATAAACCTTATTCGGCTTTTTGCCGGTAAATGTCTCGTGGCTGAATATCTGCAACAGTTGAACTTCATCGAATGCGTCCCGTTTTGCATGTTTCGCACCGCGTTCTTTTTTCTTCAGATCTGTAAATGGATTATAATTTCCGCTGAAAGCCCAGTTATAGAAACCGGAACATGAGCTGATAATACTATTGATATAGGTTTCTTTAAAAAGATCTTTTTGGGGAATTGTCGCGTCATTAATCAACTCTTTGATAGAACGGCCAGCATATTCAGTTTTGGTTTTTCGATACTTGGGAATCTTTGTCAGAACTTTCCGAAATTGAAGCGCCATTTTGGGTGTTACTTTACCAATAAGACGATCACCGAGTATTTCTACGAGCAATACCAAGTCAGTTTCCGCTTCAGTCGTAATTTTGTCGTTCTTCCAGCGATCCATATCATCACCGAACGCCATGAACTCTCGGATTGCGTCAGATAATTTTTTTGAAGTCACAGAAACTTCATTTTCATCATGGTCAATAACACAATCTATTTGTTCTTCTGGCGCTGTTAGTTGGAGGGTGGTGATAGGCAGAGATTGAATCTGCATAGGTGGAGAAGGCGCTTGAACTTGTGCAGCAGACATTTGATACGGAGCTGTATGCGATCCCGGCGGTTGCAGGATGCTCTCAATCTGCTTTAGCAACCTATCAGCTATAACAGGATCTGCATTGCTGACCTGGGCCAATGCCATGAGGTCTTGCGCAGACATATCAAGTTTGCGACAAAATGCACCGTCACTGGTGATTTGAGATTCAACAACCATCTCAGTTAAGCCAGGTATGTTTATACGTTTGGACGACATAGAAATACCTCTCATTGTATTGAAAAGCGTATCAGTCTCGACGACGAGCGCACGGGCCAGTTTGATGGCGGCTTGCTTGCTACCAGTTTGGAGTGTAACTTTTATTTCGCGCCGTCCAAGCTTGTCACGCAGGTCAGCAGGAACACTGCGCCTGAAGAACCAATTGGCCGGGGTTTGCAAAATGTAGCATTTAGACATAAAAAAGTCTCCTTTTGTACCGGTCGGTTGATAAAAAATGTACCGAACGCTAAAAAGGAGACTCTTGATTGGTGAAAATAGCTAACAATATAAGCTACTTACGTATTTTTTGGTGGAGGTGGTGGGAGTCGAACCCACGTCCGAAAAATCTAGCATCTGAGACTCTACACCGTTATTCCGTTGCTCAATCTAACCATCTGCCTGCGCAACGAACAAGGCAGTCAGACGGCGATCCCGTTGGGTTTCGGGTTGCGCTACGGGCGTTGCGCCTCCCTATCCGATAGTGAGTGACGCCCCCTTCCTACCATCGGCATCTCAGTCGGGGACGCCTGTTAAGCAGCTAGTGCAACAGGAGTGTAATAATTGTCGGCAATTAATGCCGTGCAGGTTTATTAAGGTCGGCCACCTGCCCCGACCCGGTGCTCCCCAGATTTTCAATTCCCCGTCGAAACCTTTACGCCCCCCTTGGTAAATCCAGGTAGAGGAAATCCAGGTAAAGGTAGAGATTTTTCTCATCCTCATCCTCATCCTCTACCTCATCCTCTACCTCTACCTCTACTCCCTGTTTCTGGCCTTCAGCGCCTGCGACATTTCGCGTTTGCTATCCCTGGCTTTCATATCTTCCCGCTTATCGTACAGTTTCTTACCTTTGGCAAGCCCGATCTCGACCTTTACCAGGCCGTTTTTAAAGTACAGGCGCAATGGGATGACTGAAAGCCCCTTTTCGCGAATCCTGCCATACAGCCGGTCGATTTCCCGTCGATGCAGCAGCAGCTTACGGTTACGGTCCGTTTGATGATTCTGGCGGTTGCCGAATTCGTAGTGGGAAATATTCAGGTTGTGAAGATACGCCTCCCCTTCACGTACCAGCATGAACGAATCGCTCAGATTGGCCTTGCCAGCTCTGAGTGATTTTACCTCCGTCCCCTGCAGAACCAGACCGGCTTCAAGCTTTTCCTCGATAAAATAATCGTGATAAGCTTTTTTATTGTTGCAGATCAATTTCTCTCCCATATACTTAACAGTAGCAGAGTTTTGGTAAAAAGGGAATGCACATACTTGCATTAAGCCTTAGAAATCTATATAGTTCGTTACCCCCCAATCTCCGACTCAAAGGACAGATACCATGACCACAACTGAAACGCCCGCCACCAACGCTTCCAAACCTTCCTCGGCAGACCTGCAGCGATCATTCCTGCGTCACTTGCAGTACACACTCGTCAAGGATAAATACTCGGCCACCAAGACCGATCTCTATCTGGCACTGGCCTACGCCGTCCGCGATGTACTGGTTGACCGCTGGCTCGATACCCAGCAGTCGTATTATATCAACGACGCCAAGCGGGTTTACTATATCTCGATGGAATTCCTGATGGGACGCGCACTCGGCAACAGCCTGATCAACCTGGAGATCATGGAAGAGTGGCAGACCGCTCTCAAGGAGATGGGGATTGATGTTGAAGAGCTGCTGGAGCAGGAGTGGGATGCGGGCCTGGGTAACGGCGGCCTCGGGCGGCTGGCGGCCTGTTTTCTCGATTCGATGGCCAGCATGTGCCTGCCGGCCTATGGGTACGGCATCCGTTACGAATTCGGCATGTTCTATCAGAAGATCGTTGACGGAAACCAGTTCGAAGCGCCTGACAACTGGCTGCGCTACGGCAATCCGTGGGAATTTGACCGCCCGGAACATCTGCACAAGATCAAGTTCGGTGGCCGGGTGGTCAACTACAGCGATGAACTGGGTGGAACGCGTTACTCCTGGGTAGACACCTCCGACGTCATGGCGCTGGCCTACGATGTCCCTATTCCCGGCTACGGCAACGATACCGTCAATACCCTGCGTCTCTGGAGCGCCAAATCGACGCGAAACTTCGAGCTGGACTTCTTCAACCAGGGCAACTACATCGGAGCCGTCGAAACCAAGATGCGTACCGAGAACATCTCCAAGGTGCTCTATCCTGCCGACCATGTTGCTGTGGGGAAAGAGCTGCGTCTGCGCCAGGAGTATTTCCTGTCGTCGGCTACCGTGCAGGACATCTTCTATCGCTTTGCCAAAAAACATGACGACCTGAATCTGATGCCCGACAAGGTGGCCATACAGCTGAATGACACTCATCCAACCCTTGCAATTCCCGAACTGATACGGATTCTTCTTGATGAGAAGCGCCTGGGATGGGACGCTGCCTGGAATATAGCCACACATACCTTTGCTTATACCAACCACACCGTGTTGCCCGAAGCGCTCGAAAAATGGCCGGTGCGGATCATGGAAGAGATTCTGCCGCGCCACCTGCAGATCATCTACCACATCAACGAACTCTTCATGCAGCAGGTAGCCAGTCATTTTCCGGGTGACTTCGACCGGATGCGGCGCATGTCCATCATCGGCGAGGATGGCGAGAAGCACGTCCGCATGGCCAATCTGGCCATAGTCGGCAGCCACTCGATCAACGGCGTCTCCGCTCTGCACAGCCAGATACTTAAAGACGATCTGTTCCGCGACTTCTATGAACTCTGGCCGGAGCGCTTCAACAACAAGACCAATGGCATAACCCAGCGCCGTTGGTTGAAACACTCCAACCGCTGGCTGGCCGACCTGATCTCTTCCAGGGTCGGTAATGGCTGGGTTACGGACCTGGATCAGCTGAAAAAGCTGATTCCGCTGGCGGATGACCGTGAATTTCAACAGCAGTGGATAGAAATAAAACGCGCCAACAAGCGTGTCCTGGCTGATTATATTTACAGGAAAAACGGGGTCGTGGTCTCGCCCGATACCATGTTCGACTGCCAGACCAAGCGTATCCACGAATACAAACGACAGCTTCTGAACGTTCTGCATGTCATCACCCGCTACAACCGTCTCAAGGCAAATCCGGGCGCCAATGTCGCGCCGAGGACGGTCATTTTCAGCGGTAAGGCAGCCCCCTCCTATGTCATGGCCAAACTGATCATCAAACTGATCAATTCGGTCGGGGCGGTCATCAACAACGATCCGGCCGTCAACAGCCGGCTCAAAGTGCTCTTTCTGGCCAATTACAACGTATGGCTGGCCGAGATGATCTTCCCGGCTTCCGACTTGTCGGAGCAGATCTCAACAGCCGGCACCGAGGCGTCCGGTACCGGCAATATGAAGTACTCCCTGAACGGAGCGCTGACCATAGGCACGTTGGATGGCGCCAATATAGAGATAATGGAAGAGGTCGGGCGCGAGAACATCTTCATCTTCGGTCTTACCGCCGAACAGGTCACCGGCCTCAAAAACGCCGGTTACAAGCCGCAGGATTACTACTACCGCAACCAGGAATTGAAACAGACCATCGACATGATCGGCAACGGCACCTTCTCTTATGGCAATCCGAATCTCTTCAAGCCGATCGTGGACACCCTGCTGGGTATCGACCATTATCTGCTGCTGGCCGATTATGCCTCTTACATGGCCACTCAGGATGAGGTTGACCGGCTCTACCAGCAGCCTCACGAGTGGGCCCGCACCTCAATCCTCAACACCGCCGGTATGGGCAAATTCTCAAGCGACCGCACCATTTCAGAGTATGCCCGCGAAATCTGGGACGTCAAACCGGAAAAGATCGCTCGTCACAGCAGACGTGATCTGCACTGAAGCCGGAAGTTGACATGAATACACCCGGCCTCTGGGATCAGACCTCCGGGGTTCGTAACTCCCCGGAGGTTTCCGCACATGCGCCGCTGGCCGAAAGGATGCGGCCACGGGGAGTCGCCGAGTTCACCGGCCAGGAACATCTGCTTGGTGAAGGGCGCATCCTGCGGCGAATGATTGAATGTGACAACCTGTCATCGCTTATCTTCTGGGGACCGCCCGGCTGCGGCAAGACAACTCTGGCCCACGTCATCGCAACCGAGACAAAATCTCACTTCATTTTCTTTTCTGCCATCCTGTCGGGCATCAAGGAGATCCGCGAGATATTCCGCGAGGCCGAAAGGTACGCCGCCCGTGGCAAAAAGACCATCCTCTTTATCGATGAAATCCACCGCTTCAACAAATCCCAGCAGGACGCCTTCCTCCCGTATGTAGAAAAAGGTGTGGTCACGATCATCGGCGCCACCACCGAGAACCCCTCTTTTGAGGTCATCGCCCCACTGCTCTCCCGTTGCCAGGTTCTTACTCTCAGTCCACTCAACGATGAACAGATAACAACCATCCTGCAGCATGTATTGACTGACGACGAGCGGGGACTCGGTAAACTCTCACTGTCGATGGACAACGACGCTCTGCAGTTCCTGGCGGCCCAGAGCGGCGGCGACGCCCGCATCGCTCTCAACACCGTTGAAGTGGCTGCCGGACTTATCAGGCAGGGGCAAGGGGCAAAAGGCAAGGAAAAACTCATAACCCTTGAAATAGCCCAGGAAGCGTTGCAGAAGAAGGCGCTGCTGTACGACAAGGGGGGGGAGGAGCATTACAACGTCATTTCGGCCTTCATCAAGTCCATGCGCAGCAGCGATCCTGATGCCGCCCTGTACTGGCTGGCCCGCATGCTGGAAGCAGGAGAAGATCCGCTCTTTATCCTGCGACGCATGATTATTCTGGCTTCGGAAGATATCGGCAATGCCGACCCGCGTGCCCTGCAGGTGGCGGTCGCGGCTCTGCAGGCTTTCCGGATGATTGGCATGCCGGAGGGGCGCATCACACTGGGTCAGGCGGTAACCTATCTGGCGACCGCTCCCAAATCGAATGCATCCTATGTCGGCATTGACGCCGCTCTGTCCGAGGTCAGAAAAAGCGGCGCGTTGCCGGTACCTCTGCACGTCCGCAATGCTCCGACAAAGCTGATGAAGGAGCTTGGCTACCACAAGGGATACAAGTATGACCATGACTATGAAACGGGCTATTCAGGACAGGAGTGTCTGCCGGACAAACTGGCTGACAGGAAGTTTTATGAACCCAAAGGGCATGGGTATGAGAAGAGTATCGTTGAGCGGATGGAATGGTTGAAGAAGAAGCGCGGGGATTAGAAATTATATGGTTTCCAGTTTTACGATGTTATTGACTAACAAACAGGACTTGACTAATATTTATAGTCATAAATGGGATTATTCTGCAAAGGAGCTTACCTCTTATGACAACCGTAAATGTACATGAAGCAAAGACACATCTGTCGCGACTCATCGACGCTGCGGTAGCAGGCGAGGAAATTGTGATCGCCAAGGGAGGCAGACCGTTTGTGCGTCTGGCACCGGTACTGGAAGCCAATCGAGCCCCCGGTGCGGCAAAAGGTAAAGGGCGACTGACCGAGGCGTTTTTCGAGCCGCTCCCTGACGAAGAGTTGGCAGCATGGCAATGAAGGTGCTCCTGGATACTCATGCCCTGCTCTGGTGGCTTTTAGATGACACACAACTGTCGGGAAAAGCCCGTTCCGTCATAGCTGCCGCTACCAACCACGTCTTTGTCAGCAGCGCTTCGGCCTGGGAGTTATCAACCAAATACCGGATTGGAAAACTGCCGGAGATCGGAGATATAATTGACAGGCTCCCTCTCTATCTCCGTAAGGACCGTTTCGAGATACTGCCGATCTCACTTGAACACGCCCTGTACGCCGGAAAGCTCCCCGGCCCGCACCGCGACCCGTTCGACAGGATGTTAATGGCCCAGTCTGAGCTGGAAAAACTGACAGTTATCACCTGCGATCCGGTGTTTGTCGAGTACGGTGTCAAAGTGCTCTGGTGAGTATTGTTTATTCTCGCAAGCTCCAAAAACCAGGCTGCTATGGAAGGATATGAGGGACACGACGTCTTCAGCTATACCGTCCTGGAAGGTATCAAAGGCAAGGCCGCTAACCGGGGTGGATCGATTACAGTCAACCTGCTGGCCAACTTCATCGAAGAGACCCTGCCTGAATTAACCTACAAAAAATGGGGCTACGAACAGATTCCCCAGAAAAGTTTACAAGGGATGGATTTTCCGATTGGGGTTAAATAATAATGAAGCCATTTACTCTTGAACGCACTCAAATCCTGCCTGTCAGTATCGACAAGGCCTGGACTTTTTTCTCCGACCCCGCCAACCTGTTAAAGATCACGCCGCCCAACATGGACTTCCGTATAACGTCGCCGCCCGCCTCGGAAACCCGCGCAGGTCAGATCATAACGTACACGGTTCGACCGTTTTTTCACCTCGCAGTGACCTGGACAACCGAAATCACCCATGTTGAAAAACCGTATTTCTTTGTTGACGAGCAACGTTTCGGACCGTATCGTTTCTGGCATCATCAGCACCGCTTTCGTGAAGTGGAAGGCGGTATTGAGATGCACGACCTGGTGCATTATCTGCTTGCTCACGACCATTTGGCCACTCTGGTCAACCGGCTGTTCGTTGCGCCGCGACTGAGAAAGATTTTCGATTACCGATGCAGAGTACTGAAAGAAATATTTCCGACTACTTAATGATGTTACTCTACCTTACCTGGGAGGCCATACCATGAAACGACTTGCAATACTGACCAGCGGCGGTGACTGTTCCGGCATGAACGCCGCCATCCGGGCTGCAGCCCGCACCGCCATCGCCAACGAAGTGGAGATGATCGGCTATCGAAAAGGGTATGCCGGACTCCTGAAAAATGATTTTATCGTCCTCAATTCTCAGGCCGTTGCCGGAACACTGCAACGTGGCGGGACATTTCTGCAGTCGGCCCGTTCGGCAGAATTCCGTACCGAAGAGGGGCGTAAAAAAGCGCTGGACAATCTGCTAAGGGACAAGGTTGAGGGACTGATCGTGATCGGTGGCGATGGCTCTTTGAACGGCGCACTGGCTCTGGACAAGATGGGGTTCCCGGTGATCGGCATCCCGGCCAGCATCGACAACGACATCGCCTATACCGACATGGCTCTGGGTGTTGATACCGCGCTCAACAACATCATTTACGCCGTGGACTGTATCAAGGACACCGCCAGTTCTCACGACCGGGCTTTTATCGTCGAAGTGATGGGACGTAATTCCGGCTACCTGGCTTCAACGTCGGCTATTGCAACCGGCGCCGAATTTGCCATCGTACCAGAGGTGGAGCTCGATCTGGTTGAGATGTGCCACCAGTTGCGACAACGCTACGACGAGGGACGCACCAACGCCCTGATCATAATGGCAGAGGGAGCCGGACATGCGCAGGAAGTTGCTGAGGGTATCAAAAACGCCGTCGGCTTTGAAACCCGCGTAACCGTACTGGGACACTATCAGAGGGGCGGAGCGCCATCGGTTTTTGACCGGTTGTTGGGGAGCCGCTTCGGCATGAGGTCGGTGGAACTTCTGCTCGCCGGCACAAAAGGGGTCATGGTTGGCCTGTCGGCCAACACGCTCACCGCCACGCTGCTGGAGATGGTGGTAAACAGCGGGCAGAAGAAACTGAACGATGACCTGCTGCATATGGGGGAAATTCTGGGTATTTGACACACTGAACACAGGGATTTGCCGCCACCTGTTTCTTACATGCTCATCCTCTCCCTGAGGGCTCTCAGGGAGCTGGAGTCTGGACATTTTCAAGGTTTTAAAAAGTCCCCCCGCCCCTTGCGGGAGGGGGTTAGGGGGTGGGGGAAGCCGCAATGAAACCACGTCATTCCCTTCAAGAATATGCCATAGAATTGAGACATAACGTTACAGATGTTGAACGCATACTCTGGCGCAGATTGCGCAACAGTCAGCTTGAAGATGTCAAATTCCGCAGGCAGCAGCCGATTAAAACATACAGATTTTTAGAACAACGATGTAGTTGAGAATATTGAGGGAGTGCTTGAAGTTATCAGGGTGCATTGCCTGTAAGTGACTTCCCCCACCCCCCAGCCC
>Ga0194037_1002354_pt1 | contig 12672 bp, 10 predicted proteins | sample JunL306m_MetaG_FD_148653 | JGI IMG/M metagenome (GOLD analysis project Ga0194037, IMG submission 148653) | Anoxic zone freshwater microbial communities from boreal shield lake in IISD Experimental Lakes Area, Ontario, Canada - Jun2016-L304-6m | ecosystem: Environmental > Aquatic > Freshwater >...
CCGTTCGTGCTGAGCTTGTCGAAGCATGAACCAAGGCAGTGAATTTACTTTTTACGAGACCAACAAGATTGCACTGTATCACATTGTAACTTGGTTGCAGCCCGGATGTATGCTATCTTCGGCTGATCCATGCAAAGAAAGATTCCTGCCATTTTTGTCCCCACGGTTGTACTTCTCGCCGCCTGGGCCGTTGTTTTCCGGATTCCGCAGCTCTCTCCGGACAAACAGTCCCTGCTGCCGTTGGCGCCATACCTGTTGACTGTCGTCGGATCGCTCCTTGCGTGGCATTTCAGGCGCGGGCGGGTTTTTCTCGCCCTGCTGATAGTGGGAATCTGCTACTACGTTTATCGCTCCATATTCATCTACAGCATCGAAACCCCTCATGCGTGGCTGTTGTATCGTGCCCTGGCTGTCGTCGTTCCGCTCAATATCCTGTTCGTGACATTGATGCGTGAAAAGGGGTTCTGGAGTGCTGCCGGCCGGATACGGCTCGTATTTGTCGCCCTGCAGACAGTGATCGTATGGCTGTCAATCCGGTTCGATTATCATGCGCCCTGGGTCGCCATGACAAGGCCGCTTCTCAACTGGCCGCCGCTGGAGAGTCTCGTCGTGCCGCAACTGACACTTCTGCTGCTGTTTGTGGCGGCATGCGTCAGCATGGCGCGCAGCTTTTCACAGTTTTCCCCGATTGAAGGGGGGATGTTTGCAAGTGTCGTAACTGTCTTTGTGCTGTTCGGCTGGATGCTGTCACCCCACGTTCCGGAAACATTCTGCTCCGCTTCCGCGCTGATCCTGATCATGTCGATCATTCAGGAATCTCATAACATGGCCTTTCGCGACGACCTGACCGGACTGCTCTCCCGGCGCGCTCTCAATGAACAACTGCCCGGACTGGGTAATCGATTCACGGTTGCCATGGTGGATGTGGACCACTTCAAACGCTTTAACGACACCCACGGCCACGCAGTCGGCGACCAGGTGCTGAAAGTGGTCGGCTCTCATCTGATGAATGTGACGGGAGGGGGACGTCCGTTCCGTTATGGCGGTGAAGAGTTCACGGTGATTTTCTCCGGCAAGGGGGCGAAAGAGGCGGCTCCGCACCTTGAACAGCTTCGTCAGAGCATTGCCGACTACCGACTGGCGCTGCGGGGGGAGGATCGTCCGAAGGATGCGAAACGGGGCAAAAATCAGCGCAACGCCTCGCGCGGCGCTCAGGAGGTATCGGTAACCGTCAGTATCGGTGTGGCCGAGAAGCTGGCGAGTCATGCCACCCCCACGGATGTCATCAAGGCTTCTGATGCTGCGCTCTACATGGCCAAGAACAAAGGGAGGAACCAGGTGTGCCTGGCCGGGAGCAGATGATTGGGTTATGAAATACCGGAGGTTCTTGCAAAAAGATTGTCTTCCCGGAAGGCTTCTATCCGGGATCCAGATTTTCAGGCATTTACAGACTGGATTCCGGCCAAAAGCCTGCCGGAATGACAGAATTTAGGACTATTGCAAGAGATTCACCGGTATTCAGTTTCTTAGCGTGACAACCGTGGCGCCATCGCGACCCTCGTGCGGTTCGCCCGCCCGGTGTCCCGCAACCAGCGGATGCCGCTCCAGCTCTTCCCGCACGGCATCCCGCAACCGCCCCGTTCCAACGCCATGTATGACGCGCACCTCGCTCAGACCGGCTGCGGCAGCACGGTTGATGAACGGCTCCAGTTCCGAAAGCGCTTCATCCACCCGCATTCCGATCAGCTTCAGTTCGCGCTGCTCGCTCTCCACCACGTCAACCCGCACGGCAGCCACCCTTTTCCTGCCCTGTCCGGCATCCGCGTGCGGACGGAACAGTTCCGACAGCTGCACATCCATCTCCATCCGACCGGCCCTGACACGCGCCCTGGCGTGGCGTTCGTCCAGCGCCAGCACAACCCCGTCATAACCCAGTGATCGCAGGTGCACGGCATCACCCGGCTTGACCGCCGTCAGCGGCAGCGGCTCGGTTGCCTCACTCTGCGGTTTGAGCTGTCCGGTCAGCTCTGCCTCGGTTTGGCGCAGCTTGTTGATGATATCGTTGCGCGTCTCTTTTTTCAGCTCGCCCAGCAGTTCGTTCATCCGTCTTCTGGTCGCTGAAATAAGATCCTTTGCGTCGCCCCACCCTTTTTCAGCAGCTTCCTTGCGGATCCGCGCCACATCAGCCGCCCGCTCATCAAGCTCCGCGCTCCGCGCATCAACTATGCGTTCGCGATCTTCAAGGCTCCGTTTCAGCACTTCGTATTCACTTCGTTGCCGGCGCAGCTCGGTCAGAAGTCCGGTGAATTCGCTTCCGGCACTCCCCAGCATCTGACGGGCAAAGGTGATTACCCTCTCCGGCATGCCGAAACGGCGCGCAATCTCGACAGCGTGCGATTGGCCCGGTTCACCGACTATCAGGCGGTAGAGCGGCGTGAAGCTGCGGTCGTCGAACTCCATCCCGGCGTTGACCATGCCGCCCGAGCGGTGTACGAAGCCGATGATCTCAGTCAGATGAGTGGTTGCGATAACCATGCTCCCCTGCTGCTGCAGTTCACGCAGAACGCCACAGGCAATGGCAGCACCCTGGAGCGGTTCGGTGCCGGCGCCCAGCTCGTCCAGCAGCACCAGGCTGTGCGCCCCTGCCTGACCGAGGATGGCGCTGATTCTGGCAGCGTGGGCCGAAAAGGTGGAATGGCTCTGCTCTATGGACTGTTCATCGCCGATGTCCACCAGAAGCGTGTCCAGAAGCGGAAATGTCGAGCGCGGTCCGGCCGGTACCGGCAAGCCGCAGAGTGCCATCAAAGACAGCATGCCGGCTGTTTTGAGGGCGATGGTCTTGCCGCCAGCGTTGGGTCCGGTGATCACCATGACCGAAGATGCCGCCGAATCACCCCCTAACTGGAGAGTAAGCGGCTCCACCTTCGCGAGTGCTCCCCGTTTCTGCATCATCTGCAGCAACGGGTGACGGGCGTCAACCAGCTTCAGCTCTCCCTGATCGTTGAGCCGGGCCGGCTCCAGATCAAACTCGCCGGCAAAACGGGCCATGCTGTTCAGAACATCCAGTTGCAGCAGCGTCTCAAAACAGGCGGCAATTTCTGCGGCGTCTTCACGGATCCAGGCGGAAAGCTGGCGCAGGATCCGAATCTCTTCGGCCTTTTCTTCGGCGGTCAGGTTTTCCAGTTCGTTGACGAACGGGATGATTTCCAGCGGCTCCATAAAGGCCGTTTCGCCCGAAGAGGATACGTCATGCACCACCCCCTTGACCATTCCCTTGGAATCCATACGCACCGGGATAACCCAGCGCCCCGAACGCTGCGTGATGAAATCGTCCTGAAGAAAAATCTCTATGCCGCTACTGCGGATAATCTCTTCGATCTTCTTACGGATTCGCCCCGCCAGCGTTCGCTTGGCCCGGCGCGTTTCACGAAGGAACGACGAGGCGGAATCAAGGATGGTTCCATCGTGATCGATGGAAGAGTCAAGCGGCTCCAGTATTTCGGGAAAGCTCTTCAGGTTGGGGACAATACCCTTGAGCAGAGGAATATCCACTCTGTGCGAAAATTGCCGGTCAAGAGCCGCATACAGCCGCAGAACCGGGATAAAAAGCAGCAGATCGTGCGGAGACAGAATTGCCCCGGACGGTTTGAGCAGATCCAGCGGAGGGCGGATATCCTCAAAACTGCTCAGAGAAAGTGCGGTTCCGAAGCGGTCGAGAGCCCGGATCTCTCCAATTCTCCCCGATATGGTCTCTATTGCAGCGAGGTCATTTCCGGGACGGATGGCAAGAATCCGTGCACGTGAGCAATCACTGTGGGCATGACGGGCGATTTCGGTCAGGAGTTTTTCAAATTCGAGTCTGGCAAGGGTTTCGGGGGTTATCATGTGGGCTACCTGTGTTTATGCACTATGAAGTTGAACCTGCAGTACGGATTGTTTCAATGGGCAGGAAAAGTTTCAGCGGTTGCTCCGGAATAGCCAAAAAGCCGTAGCGCAGATAAAACTGTTGGGCAGAGTCATTTTTTGCATCGACGAAGAGACCGACAACTCCGGCCTGATCGGCAATAAGGGAGGTTCGATGAACAGCTTCGGAAAGAAGGCGGTCTCCAAAACCTTTGCTCTGCACTTTGCGCGAAACAGCCAGGCGGGCAAGGCGCACGGCTGGAAGGCTGTGAAGCGGGTATCTGCGGGCATGGGAAGCCGGCAACTGCACATTGTGGATCTCACAGAGTGACAGTGTAAAAAAACCGAGGATGGCGGGAGTGCCATCAGTCAGTGCAAACGTTCTGGAAATTCCCTTCTGTTCAAGCTGGCGGGCGGTTACTTTGAGAAATGTGTTCAGCTCCGGAACTCCGCAATCAAAACCGGAGCGGTCGTGGCTTCTATCCAGGATTGTTATTTCGGGCACAGAGCTTCCTTGCGGCGCTGCATGGCACTCTTGAGATATTCATTCGGTTCGGGAGGGTTTTCCATGATTGCAAACAGCGCTTCGGACGATACTGCGGAAAGCTTGATGACTCTCTCTTCTTCCAGAATAGCGTTGGCTTTTTCCAGTGCCGACTGGACGAGAAACTGATTAAGTGTAGCCCCGACGACCTGGGCAGCTTCAACAAGACGTTCATACACTGCGATCGGCATGCGGGCGGGGATTCGTTGTTCAGCGACAGCGTTTGACATGATTCACCTCCTGAAGAGATAGTAGCGAAGTGGCGCCATATTGGCAACTATTTTGTGAAATATTTTGTAGACGTATGACGCTATTTGGGGGAGGTAGCCTGATATAGTGCAATCGTTTCAAGAATGGCAACAGTTTTAAGTGCATGTTGGAGGGAGAATTATTAGAAATGTGTGTTTAGTGAAAATTGTGTGATAGGGTCGGGGAGGAGTATTCATCTCAAATGAAAGTGCCGGACACTCTTGGAACAAGTAAGGAGAGAACGTGCCCGCAAAATTTGTAGCAGTTGATGTTGAAACCACCGGTTTATCCGCAAACAATGGTGGCAGAGTCATCGAAATCGGAGCGGTGGCTGTGGAAAATGGAGTGCTTACCGATGAATTCGGCACTCTCATAAATACTGGCGCTCATATCAGCTACGGCGCCTACCGGGTGCATGGCATTACCCGGGAGATGCTGTACGGCAAGCCGGAACCTGAAGATGTCTGGAACAGTTTTCCGGAGTTTGTCGGAGATTCCCTGCTGATTGCGCATAACGCCGCGTTTGACCGTTCCTTTGTGCGTCATGAGCTGGCGCTTGTGGGCCTGGCGCTGCCAAACTGCTGGCATTGCACAGTGCAGCTGGCGCGGCGGCATCTGCCGCAGTTGCCGAATCATAAGCTGGATACGGTCTATCGCTATCTGTTTGGCTCGTTGCCTGCTTCGGTGCAGCGTCATCGGGCCTTGGATGATGCGCGGATGGCGGCGAGGGTGTGGGTGGAGTTGGGGAAATATTAGAGTGCTATGTGTAAACATGGAAAAATGGTAGGTTCGGGTTTGATTGCCGGAGCGTAGGGGCAACCCTCCATGTGGGTGCCCGATTCAGGAGATACCAAAATGTTCAATCCGGAGATTCATCATCGTCATTCAATACGGTTACGGGATTTCGATTATTCCGGCAACGGGGCGTATTTTGTGACCTTATGCACTCAGGGACGCGAATGTCTGTTTGGTGATATCGCCGACGGGGAAATGTGTGTGAATGATGCGGGAGGGATGGTGGAGGGTGTGTTGTTGAAATTGCCGGAACGGTTCCCCGGTTTTGCGTTGGATGAATACGTGATTATGCCCAACCATTTTCACGGCATCATCATTTTGAATGATATTGGCCGTAGGGGCGATACCTTGTGTTCGCCCGCCTTTGACGTTGGTTCATCCGCCTTTGATCAAATTCAAAACGAGGGCGAACACCAACAAAACCAGGGCGAACACCAACAAAACCAGGGCGAACACCAACAAAACCAGGGCGAACACCAACAAAACCAGGGCGAACACAAGGTTCGCCCCTACGGGACAATGGAAAATTCATTGGGGCGGATCATGCAGGCATTCAAATCAATGACCAGCGTTGAGTATGTTCGTGGGGTAAATGAACATGATTGGCCGCCATTTCCCGGCCGGTTATGGCAGCGCAATTATTATGAACGGATCGTTCGCAATGATAATGAATTGGCAGCCATCAGGGAATACATTGCATACAATCCGATGAAATGGGCGGAGGACAAAGAGAACCCGGATTCTTCCAAAATGTAAACGCTTCCGTAGGGGCGCTGCGTGCCGCGCCCGATGTTGATGTTTGTCCGTAGGGGCGGCCCCATGTGGCCGCCCGGTTTGGTGGGTGGGATGGATTATTGGGGTTATTGGGGGAAGGCGGAGAGGGATTAATGGAATTCTGGGCAAAAACATCTCAAATAATGGGGCCAGTTATCAGGCTTTGGCACCCGCTCATCTTGCATCTGCTTGATGTTGCTGCTTGTGCGGATGAAATTCTTAATCGTGAGCCGGAATCCACCCGCAAAAGGATTGCAGAAATACTCGGTATGTCCTGGGAAGAAGCCCATGCCTGGATTCTCTCGATTATTGCCTGCCATGACCTGGGCAAGGGGTGCCCTGGATTCCAATGTAAATGGGACAATCTAACTGACTTGCCGCTACCCAGAGTCCCGGATACCGATATCAATCATGCCTATGTGAGTCAGATAGCATTGACGGAAATATTGCTGGAACAAGAATGGCCTGAAGATCTAGCCATATTGGTTGCCGATGCCATTGGATGCCATCATGGTGAACGCGTTTCCGATCATAAACTTTCATTTCTGGAGGGCAATCGAAATGCGCTTGGCGGATCTGAATGGGCCAATGCTCGGCGCGATATTTTTTATGCTCTACTGGAGGTTTTGCGCCCTTCTGTGACGCCTGAAAAACAGACTCTTTCCGGCCCCGATTTTATGCTGCTTTCCGGGCTGACAAGCTTTGCTGACTGGATTGGCTCCAACGACGAATGGTTTCCCTTTGGCACGCCGGATGACTGTGACGATTTGCCGGGGTGGTTTGAAAGGCGGAAAGTATGTGCTGAGCGGGCGCTTGATGCTATAGGCTGGAATCACAGAACTCCACTCTCTTCGGAATCACGCTCATTTGAAGAAGTATTTGAGTTTCCGCCTCGCCCCTTGCAACGTGCGGTTGCAGAGGCTTTGCCAGCCTTGCAGGAACCTTCCATTTTGCTGATTGAAGCGCCCATGGGCGAGGGCAAAACCGAAGCAGCGTTCTTCGCTCATCTGGAGATGCAGCGGCGTTTTGGTCATCGCGGCTTGTACGTAGCGTTACCAACCAAGGCCACCGGTAACGCCATGTTCAAGCGAACCCTCAAATTCATCAAAAATCACAAAAACGACCGAAAGCTTGACCTGCAACTTGTGCATGGTGCGACCCTGCTCAACGACACCTACCAAAACCTGCGCTTTACCGGCATTCATGACCCGGAAACCGGCGGTGAAATCCGGGCTGGTGAATGGTTTACCAACAAGAAGCGTGCGCTTCTTTCTGAATACGGCGTTGGTACGGTTGATCAGGCCATCGTGCCTATCTTGCCGGTGCGGCACAACTTTGTGCGCCTGTGGGGGCTGGCAAACCGCGTGGTGGTTTTTGACGAGATTCACGCGTACGACGCCTACACCGGCACGTTGCTGATCAATCTTATCCATTGGCTGCTGGAACTCGGTTCGTCTGTTGTGCTGCTTTCCGCCACGCTGCCACCAAAGTTCAGACGAAATCTAGCCAAAACCATACATGCCCAGATTCCCGAGAAGGAAGAAGAATACCCCAGGCTTTCGGTTTTCTGTGCGAATCAAAAAGTCAGGCAGAGCCATTTCGAGGCCGATCCGTCCCGCCGCCACACTCTGCAATTGTGCGGCATTCCGCCGGAACTGCATTGCATCAAGGCTGCACTTGACGAGCATCTAGTCAACGGCGGCATGGGACTGGCGCTGGTTAACACGGTCCAGCGAGCACAAGAATTGTACCGGTTGTTTCCCGAAGGAAAAACGATCTGTCGCGAAGGACAGCATGTCGGTAAACGACTGGCCGACGGCACGGAGGTATACCTGTTTCATGCCCGTTTCCCGGCAGACAGAAGGCAGCAGCGCGAGGAACAGGCATTGTCGGTTTTTGGGGAAAAAGGCGACCGAACAGAGAGGAAGATTCTCATTGCCACCCAAGTTGTTGAACAGAGTCTTGACCTTGATTTTGACCTTATCGTAACCGACCTTGCGCCAATCGACCTTATCTTGCAGCGGGCAGGACGTTTATGGCGGCACAAGCGAGAGGCCAAGGACAGGCCACTTACCGGGCCGGTCCTAATCGTTGCCGGGCTTGCCGGAGATGAACCACCATCATTCGGCAAGCCGCTTTGGTGGGGTGGTGAACTCTACCGTGAAGATCTGTTGTTATGGACTTGGCTTTTGCTTCGAGAAGGTCAAAGACAGACGCTGACGCTTCCCGATGAAATCGACATCTTAGTTGAGACTGTTTACGAAGAACGAGTGATTGTGCCGGAATCGTTGGAAGAGCGAATAGACCAGAAGCTAATGCAGGGTGAAGGTGATGATGTCTGCAAGCGCGGTCAGGCCAATCAGGCAATCATAGGCTTGCCGGATGATGCTTCCTGGAATGATCCGAGCCGTTTTGTTCTTTACGACGAGGATTCGCCGGGAGTGCATCGAACCCTCATGGCTCAGACTAGGCTTGGTAAAGATTCCGTTGTCGTAATTCCGCTGTTTGCGGAAGATAGCTTTGACCGGGAAACTGTTCCTGATTTTACAAAGGCCAAGCAGTGGTTCCTGCGTGCTGTCAGTTTGTCGCGAACAAATGTAGTCAAGCAGCTTAAGGCTGTGGGCATTCCGGAAGGGTGGAAAAAATCGTCACTGTTACGGAACTGTTATCCGTTGGTTCTGGATGAAAAATTGCGGTGGATTGTGAATGAAAAGGTGCGGCTGGACGATGAATTGGGAATTGTTTATGAGCGAAAGGAGGATGAATGAGGAAATTCAATTTGGTTGACAAGAAGTGGATTCCGGTGCGGTTTCTTGATGGAGACCGTGATGAACTGGGCATTAGCGATACACTGCTCCGTTCACGGGAGATAGCCGCCATTGAAAACCCGTCTCCCTTGGTGGTGGCGGCGTTGCACCGCTTTTTGTTGGCGGTGCTGTATCGCGCTCTGGAGGGGCCGACCGATATTGAACAGGCCAAGACATTGTTTAAAGCGGGGCTGCCGGGGGAAAAAATTACGGCGTATCTGGAGGAGTGGAAAGACAGGTTTTGGTTGATTGATGACAAGTATCCCTTTGGTCAAGTACCTAGCTTCAAGCCGAACTCATGGCGTGCCTGGACTGCACTTGCAGCAGAACATAATGCTGACAATGCTAAAGTTCTTTTTGATCACGTCAACGTTTTAGGCTCGGGAAGTATATCTTTTGCCGCAGCAGCGCGATGGTTACTGGCAACTCAGACGTTTGCCGTTTCAGCAGGCAAAAGTGAAATATCCCACACTGGTAAAGCACCATCTCCAGGTTATGTGATGGCAATTCCAATTGGTTTGAACCTTATGGATACATTGTTGTTTTGTCTTGTTCCTCAAAATCGAGAGGTGATGCAAGGCGATTTACCGATGTGGGAAAAGGAGCCTGAGACACTGGAATATTTGAAAAAGAAGATGAAAGCTTTTGACAAGAAAGCAGGAAGAGAAAAAGACATAACAGTTGAAAGGCATGTAACTGGAATAATTGATTTGTACACTTGGCGCTCACGAGCAATCGTTTTTGATGGTTCACTATCAGATGGCGTTGCTAACTTGGGCTTTGCTTCAGGGGTAGGTTATAAAAAGACGGCTGAAATTGACCCGATGATTGCCTATGAGTTGGTAGAGAATACGGATGAAGAATCAAAAGAAAAAATCAAAGTTCGCATAGGCATTCAATTCGAGGAAAAAGGAGTCTGGCGAGATTTTGATTCTCTCCTACCTGACGATACTCAGCTCGCTCCAAAAACAATTGAGCATGCAGCAGCTTTGAGCAGATTTAATCGAACGAGACGGCCTCAAGGGGTTATGGTTCTTGGCCAAAAATATTTCCCCCCAAAACCCAACATTGCTTATTGGAGGGCAGAATTCTTTGTCCTGCCTGAATCAATAATTGGTGATCGAAATCTACGATACGAAATCAGGAAAATCCTAATTGATGCTGACAAAGCAGGTGATGCATTGAATACCGCTTGTGAACAGTTTGCAAAAAGTATGCTTTCTCATGGTGAACGGAAAGTTGAAAATAAAGATATTCGTCGTTTTGTCCAACAAATGACAGTTCTTCCGGAATATTGGTCAATCTTGGAAACGTACTTTCATGAAATATTGGGCCAATACACTCTTGAAAGTGATTCTCAGGACATTCGCCGTCAATGGCTTAAAACGGTGCGAAACGCATTGATAAACATATGGTCAAAACATATCGCGGCACTATCTCCCGGTGATACCTGGGCTATCCGAGCTGTTGTAAAGGCAGAAAAAGTGATTGATGACAAGGTGGCTGAATTAGACAAAACGATTGATCAACTGAAGCCATAAAGGAGGAAGCAATGGACGGATTTATTGAGTGGCTGGAACAAGTGAATGAAAAAGACTCCAGAGTGCGAGCAGTGCTCAGGCAAAGTCTTTCGTTTGAACCAGGTGGTTATATTCCAGCAATTTGCTATGTAGAGCCTTTTCTGAAAGGAGAAGAAAAATATTGGCAGCGAAGGATACTTTATCTTGTGGCAGGACTCTGGGCAATGCATTGGCGGCAAGATCGTTCAGGAATTCCTATTTCTATTGGAAAAGCCTGTGCAATGCACCAAAAAGACACTAAATCTTCAAGCACAGAAAACCGGTTTATTGCACTTCTTGATTCCGATAATGATCAACTTCCTCATCGATTGCGGCAAATGATTAGTTTGTTGAAAAAACAACATATTGATTTCAAAAGCTTATTAAAAGGATTACTGCGTTGGCAGGACGAGAGAAAAAGAGTCCAACAAGCATGGGCTCGTGATTATTATCAAAATCTGTAACGGGATGTCATCACCATAACAAATCAAAAGGAGAACACTGATGAAAACTTTTATTGAAATCCATGCCCTGCAAAACTTTGCTCCATCAAACCTTAACCGAGATGATACAGGTGCTCCCAAAGATGCTTTTTTTGGTGGAACACGGCGTGCTCGTATATCAAGCCAATGCTCCAAGAAAGCAGTGCGGAAGTATTTTGACGAAAGAAAAAATCTAGGCCTGTTTCAGGCAGAAGAGCTTGCCGACAGAACCAAAAGATTATTGAGCGAACTAAAGGATATAATTTCAGCAATGGGAAGACCGGTAAACGAAATAGAAACAAAAATTGAATTGGCGTTGAATGCCATGGGGTTGAAACTTAAAGGGGAAAAAACAGAATACTTATTGTTTATCGGCAGAACAGAGATCAAAAGATTAGCTGACTTGATAAATGAAAAATGGGATGAAATTGGAGATCCTAAGGCTCGCGTTGATGCTATTAGAACCGCGTTAAAAGACGGTCTTCCAGCTGATGAAAATACAGATAACAAGTTGAAAGCCGTTTTTCACTTTTTAAAGATCCTTGATAATAAACAGTTCAAGGAGGACGACATTGTTGCTATTGAAAACAATACAGATGAAATCTTGACGGTTTTGAACAAACACTTTGAGATCATTGAGCCGCTTAGCGACGATGTATTGTCTGGAAAAGCAAAAAAACGCAAAAAGAACGAAATGGCAGAGTGGGAGAACACGATTCAGGATATTCTGAAGGAAGGTAAAAAAGGCACTTCGGCTCTAGGAAAGGCTTTCCTTAAAGTACTGGATGGTGGCAAGGCTGTAGATCTTGCCCTGTTTGGGCGCATGTTGGCAGATATGCCGGAGAAAAACCGATATGCCGCTTGCCAGGTTGCCCACGCCATTTCAACCCATGCTGTTGTAAGAGAGTTTGATTTTTACACTGCCGTAGACGACCTGAAACCAGAAGACACGGCTGGTGCCGACATGATGGGAACTATCGAATTCAATTCTGCCTGTTTTTACCGTTATGCCGTGGTGAATTGGGAACAGTTAGTGACCAATCTCCAGGATGACACAAAGCTTGCGGAAAGAGGATTGCAAATGTTTCTGGAAGGCTTCGTGGTTGCCGAGCCAACTGGCATGCAAAATAGTTTTGCCGCCCATAATCCGCCTGAACTTATCACCATCTCTGTCCGCCGCAATACTGCCCCCCGCAACCTTGCCAATGCATTTGAAATGCCGATTTACGCCAAGGGTAAATCACTAACCAAAGAGTCGGCTGATAAACTGTCCACCAAGGCCGCCGCACTGGACAAGCTTTACGATACCGCGGCAAATTCCCGTTATGCGGTAGCTAAAGATGTATTTGGAGACGCTTACAAGGCTGATGGTCTAGGAAAGCAGCTTGATAGCCTTCCAGAGCTTATCAAATGGGCATTGGCAGAAGTCACCGATAGTGTCAAAAGTTCCATGAAAGACCGGGATGTTTAATGGAAAGCGCTGGCAAGTGATCAATGCTCTCGAAGTAAGGACTTCCCGTGCCTGTCCACACAGTGGCTTATTTGATTTTGAGCTAAAT
>Ga0194037_1002358_pt1 | contig 12658 bp, 13 predicted proteins | sample JunL306m_MetaG_FD_148653 | JGI IMG/M metagenome (GOLD analysis project Ga0194037, IMG submission 148653) | Anoxic zone freshwater microbial communities from boreal shield lake in IISD Experimental Lakes Area, Ontario, Canada - Jun2016-L304-6m | ecosystem: Environmental > Aquatic > Freshwater >...
GCACTAGGCACCAATGGCGTTTCGGCCTCAACATTTCGTCTGCCAGGGACAGCATAACGAAATGCAGGGAGGAACCTCAAGTTACTTTTTGATATTTCGCCGCCGCAGGCGGCGTGGGACGCTCTGTAGGAATTTGACGGAAGCTTCTTTATCTGCTTGGTACTCAAGCTTCTCTTGGAAGAATTGGAGGCGTGCCCGGTTATCATCTATAACTTGAGAGCTCCGTTCCCTTCCAATAGGTCACATCCCATTCAGCTGCGAGACCTAAGGCTAATGCCTTGAATCGACCTTTCCCCTCCTGGCCGTGAAGGAAACGTCCTTCACCCCTACTAATTTTCCTTGTTCGTTTCCATGAACCGCCAAGGTTCTGAAACAACGCTGGAGCCTCTGCGTATGGAATTCCATGTCCATCGTCACTGACGATGATTGCGGCGAGAGTGTCGAGTTCATTGTATTCGAGCTTGACGTCTACTGATGACGCATCTGCATCCAGGCTATTCCAGATCAGCTCTGAAAGTGCTTGGATTGGATGAGAACTGGTTATCTTATTCAGATAGTCCGGTTGGACTTGAACCTGATATGAATGATTGGCCATCCTCAATACCTCATATGGACAAAGATTATAGGTGTCAAAGCGTCGCCCATCCTTCTGATAGCACTTCGGTCTGCTCCAGCACAATCTGGGTCGCCTTCTCCTGTTTGTCCGGCGGATAGCCATATTTGCGCAGGATACGCTTCACCAATACCCGCAGCTGGGCACGGACGTTTTCACGCATGGTCCAGTCGATGGTTACGTTGCGGCGCACAGCATCAGCCAACTCCCTGGCGATGGTCTTCAGGGTATCATCGCCCATGACTTTAACGGCGCTGTCGTTGGTTTCCAGCGCATCATAGAAAGCCAGTTCATCTTCGGTCAGCCCCAAATCAGCGCCACGACCGCTGGCTTCACGCATCTGCTTAGCCAGGGCGATCAATTCTTCGATAACCTGGGCAGTTTCAATGGCGCGGTTTTGGTACCTGCGCAGTGCTTGCTCCAACATTTCAGTGAATGAACGCGCCTGCACTACGTTCTTGCGGCGGCGAGATTTGATCTCTCCGGATAACAGTTTGCGCAGTAATTCCACCGCCAGGTTACGCTGCGGCATCCCTTTCACCTCGGCCAAAAACTCATCCGACAGAATCGAGATGTCCGGCTTCTTCAGCCCGGCCGCTTCGAAAATATCAATAACTTCATCAGATACTACCGCATTGGAAATGATCTGCCGAATGGCATGGTCCAGCTCCTCATCGGTCTTGTGTTTGTCACCGGAACTCTTCGCCAATACAGACCGCACCGCCTGAAAAAATCCCACGTCATCGCGAATTTCCAGCGCCGAATCATGGGGTACAGACAGCGCGAATGACTGTGATAAGTCTGTCACAGCCCGCAGGAGGCGGTTCTTGCCATCCTCTTGAGCCAGGATATGCTCCTGGGCAGCGGGTAACAGGGTGAGTCGCTGTTGTTGATGAACAGCACCACATCAAGTCGGCGATTGATCTTGTTCTCGATGACGGTGAACTGGTTAACCGCCAGCCAGTCGTTGTTATCCGGGGTGTCGAAGTCAATCACACGCGCCTGCGCCCCGGCAATGTACCCGTCCTTATGCCGGTACTCCACCGTTACGCCGTCCACCAGTAGACGGTGGATAACGCGGTTGCGGCTTTCCAGGGTCGGCCCTTCAGGATGGTGGAGCTTCCGAAATGCGTCTTCCAGGGCATCGGTAGGGATGGCCGGATTCAGGCGAGCAAGGGCGCTGCGCAGGCGATCTTCCAGTACTACCTGGCCGTAATCCTGACGTTCAGCGGCAAGTTCGCCGGGCGCGATGTCCAGACCGTTCATGACTGTGTAACCGATGCTATCCAGCCAATTCAGCGTGGCTTCTTCTATTATGGATTCATTGAACTGCGTCATATAAACCCCTGAATTGCATCATGACGACTCTCATGGCCACCTTCGTTTGCGCATCACCGTTCTCTTGTCATGCAATGCGAAATGAAAGAATTCTCGCATGTCAGGTATGTGCGCGATATTCTCCGGCATACCTCTGTTGATTGCTTGTGCGCTGTAGGATACCTCAGACAATACATCACTGAGTGCTGCGATAAATACCACGAGTTCATAGATTGCATACTTGGCGACGGTCTCCAACCCAGCCATTCGTTTGAATAGCCGCTGGACATCCATCGCACGTCGATCAAGATCGCGTATAAGGTTGCAGGCCGCATCTCCATAACCATCTGATGCAACTTGCCCTGCCACCTCTGCATTCCGATGTTCCTTCTCTGTTGCCATTTCCGTAAGGATCTGGTTGGCTATCTGGTTCCAAGCAGCTAGAGGGTCAATGCAAGTCTTGAGCTTGTGCTCCGTGATTTTGTTGATGTTGGCATATCTGCCGCCAGGATGGGCGAATGCATCCAGGAAGGTTATCAGTTTCATCTGTATCGAATCACTGCTCAGATAATGAAGTGGAGTCAGGTTACGAACATTGCATATCTTCTGAACTGTATCGAGTAGCTTTATCAGATGATGCTTGTATTTCTCAACTTCTGCACTCTCAGGTGGAGCTAAGTTGTTATTCGACATATGATCTATGATGATAATCAGCTTCATCATGCGTTCCAAGCCGATAGACATCTCAAAAAAAGCGGAGTAGTAGAGTCCCTTCTTGTCGTTGATATTCGCCTGTCGTAACGCAGTCAGGCCATTACATAAGCATGACTGTGTTAGATAGCCTTCCTGTTGTAGTAGGTACCATGTTTCGCTAAACATTTCCCTCATCCATCTTCACTCGTATCCCACCAGACAGCAGCTTCGGCAATAGGGCGTCGCGCTGGGCGGCAAGGGTGCAGGATTCTTCGTCGTTCTGCTTCTGCCTGCGCAATAAAGATACTGCTATGCCCTCGAATACCTCAATAAGCGTTGGTGGCGGCATGATTGTTGGGAGATTATGAACATGATTCCGGTTCAAAGAAGGCACAGCAGAGCCAGCATTGAAAAGGCCAAAATCGATTCCCTGGAGGAGGTAAAATGCATAAGCAGGCTTTGAGTGCCGAAACTCCTTGACCCAAAGTGATGTGTTCAAGGGCCAGAAATCGTCATGAACATAGAAAACCTTACCAAGTACACCGCTTCGACCTGTAGTGACTCCAGGCCCATGTACCATAAATTCATTATGGGTCCCGCTAGGTCCACTCGCTGCAACAACTGGATATAATCCTGACGTGCGTTGCGTTGCCGGGAGATCAAACCCTCTTTGGAGAACCAAGACACTATCAAGTCTGCCAACCCTCCACCCCTTCGGCACCTCACCCAACTCCGAATCCTCAAATGAATCTGGGAACAGATCAGCGATCTCCTGGGGCAGGCCTGTATCGCGCCCTACGGTCTTGGCCCGTACCGGCTCGAAGTCCACGAACCACGACTTGAACAGTGCCCTCGCCATAGACTCCAACGTCTCGTTCATCCGCCGGTTCAGCTCGATCTTGTCGTCAAGAGTGCCCAGGATATGGGCAATGGCGCGTTGTTCTGGTAAAGGTGGGACCTCAATATCCTGCATGTAGACGGCAGCTCGAGTTGTTGAAGGTATCGGAGAGCCGTCATCAATTTCTCCTAGCTTGTGATACTTAACTGCGTAGTAGAGCCATCGCATGTCAAGCTCGGACTTCGGCAACACGTAGTACGCAGTGTCGATTACAAAAAAAGGGTCTGGCGAATACTGAACTCCTCGATAAGCGCCCTTGCGCCCAAGAATGACGCCAGGCCCCTGAGCAAGTGGCTGAGTAGTCCATCCGATCGGCCCGTTGCTCCCAAACACTCGGTACTTACCAGTAGCCTCTTCATAGCCGCGAATTGCTTTGCCGTACTCCAGCGAGATCTCGTCACCCCATGTTGATAAGCGCCACCCTTCCAGCCCCGCCTGATTCTCCGGCTTCTCGACAGGTTTCTCAGCCAACACTACATATTGTTCCAATATGTTTTTCCTGAAACTTTCCGGCACGTCGTCCCATACCATCACGTCAATACGGAATGGCAGCGAACTTTCCTCAAACGCTTCTTTAAGCGCTGAAATCCGCCCTTTTTGTTCGGGGGTAGTGAAGGCAATCAAATCCAGATCGGAATCAGGACGTGAAGTCCATTTCACCCGAGAGCCGTAAGCCCATACCGTGACACCTGGAATGTGGCGCCTCAGCAGCGAATCGATTGTATTCCGCTGCTTGGGGGTTATATCAATAGAATTCATTATTCCCATGTTTCCCCGGTCATAGTTTGATAAAGCCCAATAGCATCATCAATAAAATCACTCATCAGCTTCAGGCACTCTTCCGCCTTTTCTCCACTGTAATCATGCGATGTATCAATTCGTGCATCGGCATATAACAGCCATTGTTCAAGCAATGAAGAAAAGAGCTTATTTTCAAACCCAAGACGGAAAATGGGTTTAGGACTGTTGGGCACTTCAGGAATTCCCAATTCTTCAATCAGATAACGTTTGAGGATCTTCCACAAGCAGTCGTAACTGGTTTCAAAGCGCTGGATTACGGATTCGGCCAAAGCTTCTCTGTCAAGTTCGCTGAGGTCTGTGCGAGTACTGGAATTGTTATAATTATCAAATTGCAGTTCAAGGTGTTTGAGTGCTTTTTTGAATTTATCGTAATCGATCATGCGGAGCCTCCATTGTACGGCCTATTTGATTACTCCCAATACCTTCATATTCTTCCGGATCTCACCTTCCAACCGAGCTGATTCGGTGAACTGCTGCTCCAAAGTGGCAGCCAGTCGCAGCATTTTCTCCTGAAACGGCTCATCGTCATCCTCCTGGGTCTCAGTCCCCACATAGCGGCCTGGCGTCAGCACGTGACCATGCTTGCGGATCTCCTCCAAGCCAGCCACCTTGCAGAAGCCTTGAACATCGGCATATTCACCGGCTTCTTTCTCGCCACGCCAAGAGTGATAGGTGGTCGATATACGACTTATATCTTCGGCTGTCAGTTCCCGGTGTGTGCGATCCACCATCTGACCCATCTTACGGGCATCAATGAACAGGACTTCGCCGCGCCGGTCACGAAATTTATGATTCCTGCGATCCCGTGACACGAACCAGAGGCAGACCGGAATCTGGGTTGCGTAGAAAAGCTGTCCCGGCATGGCCACCATGCAGTCCACCAGGTCTGCTTCAACCAGGTTCTTGCGGATCTCCCCTTCGCCGGACTGATTGGAAGACATAGAACCGTTGGCCAGGACAAACCCGGCAATGCCTGTCGGTGCCAGGTGGTGCACCATGTGCTGCACCCAGGCGAAGTTGGCGTTACCAACCGGTGGTACACCGTACTGCCAGCGCTTGTCATCCCGCAGGCGGTCGCCGCCCCAGTCGGAGATATTGAACGGTGGATTGGCCAGGATATAGTCGGCCTTCAGGTCGGGATGGCGATCAATGTGGAAGGTATCACCGTGGGCGATCTGGCCGTCGATCCCCCGGATAGCCAGATTCATCTTCGCCAACCGCCAGGTGGTGTAGTTGCTCTCCTGACCGTAGATACTGATATCGCCCAGCTTGCCGCCATGGGCGGCGATGAATTCCTCAGACTGTACGAACATGCCGGACGAACCGCAGCATGGGTCATAGACTCGTCCCTTGTAGGGTTCGATCATCTCGACCAGAATACGGACAACACAGCGGGGGGTGTAGAATTCACCGCCCTTTTTACCCTCGGCACTGGCAAATTGTGACAGGAAGTATTCATACACGCGGCCCAGAACATCCTTGGCCCGGCTCTCGGCGTCACCAACGCGGATGTTGCTGATCAGGTCGATAAGCTGACCGAGCCGCTGCTTGTCCAGAGCTGGCCGGGCATACTCCTTGGGGAGCACTGCCTTGAGCTGCTGGTTATCTCGCTCAATGCCGGTCATGGCATCGTCAACCAACTGGCCGATGGTCGGCTGCTTGGCCTGTGCCTTCAGATGCGACCAACGTGCTTCGGGTGGCACCCAGAAAATATTGTGCGCCCGGTACTCATCCTGATCTTCAGGATCGGCTCCCTGGGTGCTCTCTGTCACCAGTTGGGCGTGCTTCTCCTCGAAGGCATCGGAGATGTACTTCAGGAACAGCAGGCCGAGAACGACATGCTTATATTCACCGGCATCCATACTGCCGCGCAGTGCGTCGGCCATCTGCCACAGTTCGGCCTCGTAGCCGATGTTGGCAGCAGTACCGTTGCTGCTCTTTTTAAGACGTGCCATCAGTTCTCCTTCCTACTTTTCCAGGTTACGCAGGTTTTCCAAGGTCATGTTCATCACCTATCAGAAAGAGTTTCGGTTCGCTCATGATGCGCGTTGCAAACTGTTCACCAGCCGCCAGCTTGGCAGTAAACTGTTCGTAGGGCATGATTACCGGATTGATTTCCCGGCCAAGTTTCTGGTTCATATCCGCCAAGGCCACCACGACGTCAGTAAAGGATACCGTCCCGACGACACAGACATCCACATCGCTGGTCGCCCGTTCTTCCCCTTTGGCTACGGATCCAAAAATGAAGGTCGCTCCAGGGACGTTGTTTATTTGTTGATTAAATTTGGGCTGAAAGTGGAGTAGGTAAACAAATAAACAACGTCCCCGGAGCAGCCCGTCAATAAACAACGTCCCCGGAGCAGCCCGTCCCCGGAGCAGCCCAAATCTGTCTCACCACGAATCGAACCATATACGACATGCCAGACCTTTTTCACCGGGTACCACCTCCCTCCCGCTGCTTTCAGCTTGTCCCGCAGCGCATTCTCCGTAAACGACACGACCACTGCCACGACATCTTCGTCACGGTAGCGCAAGGAAGATCGGAACGGTTTCTCTTCCACGACAATCTCTACCGTCTTCAACCGCACTCCGCGCTTCTCATCATACCTGTACCGGCACACGCACATCATCCGCCGCTATTTGACGTAACGCCGGCAGTTCCTTTTGTTCAATTTTCGGCACTATAACATTTACATTTTTCTATAATCAATTAAAATAATGATTCTGATGTCCATACCTAATTCAGCCGAGATAAGTATAAATCCCTCCGAAACACATTCGGGGAAAAGAAGACAGATCGCGAGGCGGTTCCGTGGTAAATGACATGTTTCATCCCATCTCTCGGAGGTTTTCATGACATCCCTTCTACCCTTTCACATCATCCTCGTGGAACCGGAAATCCCCCCCAATACCGGCAATATCGCACGACTCTGCGGAGCTACCGGGACGATGCTCCACCTCGTCGGGAAGCTTGGATTCGCCACTGACGACCGCCACCTCAGACGGGCCGGACTCGACTACTGGCACGCCGTGGATATTCGCTACTGGCGTGATCTTGACGAACTCCGGGAGGCGTTTCCCAACGCCCGCTTCGTCTATACAAGCAAAAAAAGTGAGCTGAGCCACGTCGCGTTCGCCTTCCGCGATGGGGATTTTCTCGTCTTCGGTCGGGAAACCGCGGGATTGCCCGATGAACTCCTGGCAGCCAATCGCGACACCTGCATCAGGATACCGATCTCCGGACCGGTACGAAGTCTTAATCTGTCGACCGCCGCCGGCATCGTCCTCTACGAGGCGCTCCGCCAGTGTGACCGACTCCAATAACCCTGCATTACCCATTCGTGGCGAAGCGGTACTAATGGGGATTAACACATAAGCCATTGTTTTACTTGACATATGGGATGAAAAAGAGTATCGGCTTAATACGGTGAGGGGAGAGATAACAGCTTCCCTTTGGACCGCAGGCCGGACGGGTGATGTTGAATCCGGCAACTATCCCTATTGACATTAACTAAAATATATTATATGTTATATAAACTCATCCAAATCACGGATTCAGGTTCAACAGCGCTGCAGGATATGCAGCAGATTAATAAGGAGATGACCTATGGCACTTGTAAAAAGGAGCAGCACGGCGTCAACGGCCCAGGTATCCGCTTTATCTGACAGCAAGAACTCTGCCGCGGCTGCCCGTGAAGCGGAAATGCAACGGAAAAAAGCGCGCACACTGGCTAAACAACAACAGGCGGCGGAACGTATTGCCGCCGCGACCGCGCAACTGTCGTCCGGGATCAGTGAAGCCGCCTCGGCCGCGGAAGAGCTGAAGCGCTCTTCGGACCAGATTGCCGCCGGAGCTGAAGAGGCGTCAGGGGCGGCGCAGGAGTTCCTATCCGCGTTCAAACTTGTGGGTACCAACATTGAGCGTCAGCTCAAAAACTCCAATATCTGCCAAGCCAAGTCCGAAGCATGCCAGAATCTCGTGCTCAAAAGCAGTGATGACATCTCCGTCATGGTGAGCAATGTGGGGGTCGCGGCCCAACGCCAGGCCGCCTCCGTCAGGATGGTGGCGGAGCTGGAGCAACAGGCCGCCAACATCGGCGATATCGTCAAGGCAGTGGCCCGCATTGCCGATCAGACCAATCTGTTGGCGCTTAACGCCGCCATTGAAGCCGCACGGGCCGGCAAGCACGGCAAAGGGTTTGCCGTGGTGGCCGATGAAGTGCGTACCTTGGCGGAAACCTCTGAAAAGAGCGCCAAGCAGATTCAGGAACTGGTGGGACAGATTCAGCAAGAAGTCAAGGTTATTGCCGAAGGTATCGGCGTTGCAGCCAAGACCGTGGAAGGGGAACTTGAAAACGGCAAGATCATAACTCAGCAGTTGGAGCAGATCCGCGTTGACGCCATTGAAGTTACCCGTGGCGTTACGGAAATTCTCACCAGCGCGCAGCTATCCAGCACTGCCTCGGAGCAGGCGCTGAAAGGTTCCGAAGCCATTGCCGCCGCCGCCGAGGAGCAGTCGGCCGCCGCCGAGGAATCGGTAAAAACCGTTGCTGAACAGACCGCGGCTCTTAACCAATGCGAGCAGGCGGCAAAAAATCTTTCGGAACTGGCGGAGGACCTGAAAAACTCCACCGATGTCGCCAAGAGCGCCGAAGAGGTGGCTTCCGCCGCCGAAGAGCTCTCCTCGGCTGTACAGGAGATCAACCGCTCAGGGAACATGATTCTGACCGCTATCGAGCAGATTCGCAAAGGGACCGAAGTCCAATCCTCCGCCACTGAAGAGGCAGCCGCCGCTGTCAGCCAGATTGAAAAAGGTGTGGAGCTGGCCATGGGGCTGGCAAAAGTAAGTTCCGAAAAAGTAGCCGCCATCAAGAGCCTGTCGGGAGTGAACAAGACCTCCATAGATTCCCTTATCACCGGCATCTCATCTTCCGCGGTCTCATCTCGGGCCAGCATCAAACAGATTAAGGATCTGGAACTGGTCTCCCGGCGTATCGACAAGATCGTTGACGCCATCACCACAGTCTCCATCCAGACCAACATGCTTGCGGTAAACGGCGCTATTGAGGCGGCCAGGGCGGGAGAGTTCGGCAAGGGGTTCGTGGTCGTTGCCACCGATATCCGTAACCTTGCCCATGACTCGGCCGAAAACGCCGACCGGATCAAGGATATGGTGAAAGGAGTGCAGGATCAGATTGGTGTGGTAAGCCGCGATCTTGACGAAATCGTTGTCGCTGCCGGCAATGAAGTGGAAAGGGCCAAAACCTCCACCGCCAACCTGATCGCCATCGAGGCGAATATTGGCGCCGTTGATACCAGCACCACTGAGATCATGGCCGCCGCCACCGAGATTGCCACCGCGGTTGCCCAGGTAAAGAAGGGGATCGAACAGATCTCCGCCGCTGCCCAGGAAGCAGAGAAGGCGGCTACCGAGGCGGCCAGCGCCGCCAAGCAACAGTCCCAGGGGGCTGAAGAGCTGGCCTCGGCCATCGAAGAGATCGCGTCACTTGCCGACGAACTGCAAAGCGCCTAGGAGGATACCCAGATGACTACCGCAAAAAAGGAGCAGAAGGGGAAGGCTGATGCACCTCTCGGCAAGCGGGAATCCCCCACCACGGAAGCGTCAAGCAACGTGGAACACGATATGACTGACGGGCCGGAAGAAGGAGACGCAGACGCTTCTGACATCCGTCAGTTTGTCACCTTCATCGCCGGAGACGAGGTGTTCGCGGTTGATATGGCGCCGGTGCAGGAAATCATAAGGGTTCCAGACGTGGTGCGGGTGCCTCTCTCACCGCCGACTCTCGATGGGTTGGCAAACCTTCGCGGCAAGGTCCTGCCGATCATTTCCCTGCGACGGATCTTCGGCTTCGAGGAAAAGGAGTATGACGATTCCACGCGAGCCGTGGTCATCGACATCGGGCAACCCCTCGGATTCGTCGTGGACCGCGTGGCCAGTGTTGTCGGCGTTGAGCCGTCAAAAATTGAAGATGTCACCGGTATCAAAGGGACGGTCAACACCGAGCTCTTATCCGGCATGATCAAGGATGTGAGTGGTCACGCCATGATCATGGTGCTGGACTTTGCCAAACTGATCGCCCAGGAATTCGCGGAAATAGCCGCCGTTGCCAAAACCGGGGGGATGAGCGGCATGTTCGGCAAGAGCGGTGAAAGCGACGACGACGAAACCAGCGACGAACTGCAGTTGGTAAGCTTCGATGTGGCGGATCAGGAGTATGCCATCGCCATAGAAGATGTCCAGGAGATCGTCCAACTCCCTGAATATATAGTCCACGTTCCCCATTCGGAGTCCCATGTCATCGGTATCATGACCTTGCGCAACCGGCTGCTTCCTCTTGTCAGCCTGCGCAGGATGTTCGATCTGCCGCACCGTGAGGCGGATGAACATACCAGGATTGTCGTTGTCTCCCTGGGGGCAACCTCGACCTCGGTTGGCATCGTTATGGACAGTGTCAACGAAGTGCTGCGGGTGGCCAAATCCGATGTGGACGCCATGCCGGGGCTCCTGCTCCGGCAGGGTGACCTCGATGACATATCGGAAATCTGCCGGTTGGATGGGGGCAAACGGCTGGTCTCCATCATTTCGGCCGGCAACCTGTTCCGCCATACCGCAATCAAGGAGGCATTGATGACCGTAGACAGCATGCGGGACGACGATGGTGAAGAAAAGAGGATGAATGCCGCCGACAGTGAAGATGAAATCAGTGATGATGAACATGTGGTAGTGTTCCGTCTCGACAAGGAAGAGTTCGGTGTCCCCATCGAAAGTGTCCAGGAAATCGTGCGAGTGCCGGAAGAACTGACCCATGTCCCCAAAGCCCCTTCATATGTGGAAGGGGTAATAAACCTGCGCGGCTCGGTCCTGCCGGTCATCGATCTGCGACGGCGTCTGGGGCTCTCCTCCGTGGAACGCTCGGACCGCCAGAGGGTGATGGTTTTCCTCATTGCCGGCATGCGGACCGGCTTCATTGTCGACTCGGTGGCGGAGGTGCTGAAGATCCACAAGAGCGCCATTGAAGAAGCGCCGAAACTCTCCAGCGAACAGGCCAAGCTGTTGGCGCGGATGGCAAATCTGGAAAAATTGCATCGCATGGTGCAGTTGATCGACCCTTCCCATTTGGTGGAAGAGCAGGACCGGGCGGATCTGGCAAGGATCGCCGAGTAGAGAAAATCATGATCAAACTACTTATCGTTGATGACTCGGCATTGATGCGGCGCCAGTTGACCAATGTGTTTGAAGCCGAAGGCGACTTCATCATTCACTTTGCCCGCAACGGCAAAGAGGCGGTACTGGAGAACCGTGAGTTTGAGCCGGATGTGGTATCCCTTGACATCAATATGCCTGAGATGGATGGTCTCACCGCCCTTTCCCTGATCATGGCTGAGCGGCCCGTGCCGGTGGTAATGGTTTCCTCCCTCACGGAAAAGGGGGCGCTGGCCACGTTCGAGGCGCTTCATCTGGGGGCCGTGGATTATGTCACCAAGCCGGGGGGGACCATTTCCCTGACCATAGACGCAATACGGAATGAGCTGGTCAACAAAATGAGAGCCGCCGCTCGGGCGAAGCTCAAGGGAAAGGGGGTCAAAGGGCTGGTCCAGCGTATGCGGGAAGAGCGGGAAGCGCCGGTCAAGCGACCCATTGCCTTCCGGCGCGGTGTCGGTGGGGATGGATTGGTCATCATCGGCGTTTCCACCGGCGGTCCACGCACCTTGGAAGATATCCTCCCTCAGCTTCCCGGAGAGTTCCCTTGGCCGGTGCTGATCGCCCAGCATATGCCCCCATCCTTTACGTTACCCTTTGCCAAAAGGATGAATGATCTGTGTGAGCTGGAAGTGGTGGAGGCGGCACAGCCGATGCCGGTGGAAGCGGGCGCTGTCTACATTGCCAAGGGTGGCGCCGATATGATTTTGGGACAACGCAACGGCAAGCTTACCGTCCTCCCCAAACCGGAATCCGGAGAATTCCTCTGGCATCCGTCCGTGGAACTTTTGGGAAGATCGGTACTGGAACAGTACGACCCCGCTCGCGTGGTAGGCGTCATGCTCACCGGCATGGGATACGACGGAGCTGATTCATTTACTGAGTTAAAAAAGCGTGGAGCGCGCACCATTGCCGAATCTGAAGCGTCAGCGGTGGTGTTCGGCATGCCGGACGAGCTGATCAAGCGGGGTGGCGCTTCAATGGTGCTTCCGGTGGAAAAGATTGCCACCCAGCTCATTGCCTGGGCAGGGCGCTAGTGCCCAGTCCAGCTTATTTTTTCGCGCCGCTTCCCCACCCCGGCCCTCCCCGTAAACGGGGAGGGTGAGCTTCCCCC
>Ga0194037_1002361_pt1 | contig 12645 bp, 13 predicted proteins | sample JunL306m_MetaG_FD_148653 | JGI IMG/M metagenome (GOLD analysis project Ga0194037, IMG submission 148653) | Anoxic zone freshwater microbial communities from boreal shield lake in IISD Experimental Lakes Area, Ontario, Canada - Jun2016-L304-6m | ecosystem: Environmental > Aquatic > Freshwater >...
ATTGAAAACAGGCTCCCCAGAATCAATTATCATTAATAATCGTCTAGCTAATATTGCCTTTCATTTACACAGTGACCTTGATAACCAGAAATTTGACTACAGCTTCTCCAAAGGAAGCGGTAAAGTGCCTAAAGCGCCTTGGGTAGCAATTAACATGAAGGGACGCAAAGTTTCAAATTCTATTTCTTTCGTAATTTGTTTTTCAAGAACTGGAGAAGGGATCGTTTTGGGATTAATGACCCCAAGCTCTCTAAAAACGAACCTTAAAACGATTGAACGTACTAAAGTTAATGGGAGCATTTTAATTGATCATAAAGATAAAGATAAATATGACGATAGATTCGTTAACCCACTAGATTTGACATTTGATGAAATTTCGATCGAAAAAATACAAGCACACAAAAAACAGTCATGTTCAATTTTACTAAATAATGATTTCTCTAATTTTTTAATTTTATGAAATATTCATTTAGACGATGGCTAACAACAGGCGTACCTCGAAGGTTGGCTATCTGTAGTCTGGCTGGTTTGTTTATTAAACAAACTTTTTTAATCGGCCAGATCATGGCGTGAGATGAAAAACCGCTAACTCTATCAGTACTTTTAACAAGCAAATAGGCAGGTGCAGATTCGCCATCCGAGCCTAGGAATTAGTCGGACCCTTTTGCGCTTGCGGAGTTTGCGCGAGATAGTGTATAGTCAGACTTGTATCAAGACAAGGGCCGACGCCCTTACCAACCTGCCCCCGGGCAAGGTGGACGCGAAAGCGGATGCGGCTCCAGCCGGAGCAACCAACCGGGAGATGCGTCGGCCCTCCTTAGACACTTTGGAGGGCTTTTTTTATGCCTGTAACACTCATAGCTGCTGACAAGATCCGGGCCTACAGGGCTACTCACTATCGACTAGGGCATACAGCGCAGGACATCGTGCTAGCCCCAGGTCTTCAGTCTGACCGGCTTTTTGAACTCTTTTCAGCCAATGGCGTCGAATGCGGCGCGTTCCTAACAGCCTACAACCCTCGAGGCATTCAAAAATCCGTTACCGAAAACGAGCAGGCGCACGCCTTACTTGCGGCTGCGTTGGCTGAGGGCGGCTTGGACTCGATTGAGGGGTCGGGCAGTGAGCCTGGAAGCGACTGGCCAGCCGAGAAGAGCTATTTCGCCTTCGGACTAAGCCGGGACGGCGCAATCGCCTTTGGGCAGCAGTTTGATCAAGATGCCATAGTTTGGGTGGGGAAAAATGCTGTTCCAGAGCTTGTCTTGTTACGCTGATTTCACGGTCTGGCCGACCCAAAGGGCTAGGGGGAGTTGATCCAGATTGCCGCCCCTGACAAATAGTCAAATGCGGCTAAACAGGAGATAGACATGTCAGACGCAATACCTTCAAAAGACGGCACGGCAAGGATCATTGAGTGCGTTTTATCGGCATCCGATAGCTATATTGAGACTTTGAGCCTCCAGGCCATCAAAGCTCAACCCGGGCTGATTGAATTAGTGATCAGAACTCAGCTGTTGAGTGCCAAACACCCAGCGGAAAAGCGGGTCAAATCCAGGACTTGCGTCCCTCTAGCGCAAATTGCAGAGATGAGAAGCGCAATAGACCAACTCCTGAAAATTTCGGCAAGCTCATCCCCTGAGTCCGCTACTCCTTAAAGTCAGTCACAAGATGTAACGGTAAAGGTATTGGACATGGACCAAAAAATCAATAATCTGCGCTGCAAGCCGGGTGACCTAGCAATCGTCATAGACGCCAAATACAAGCGAAACATCGGGATCATTGTTAAAGTGATCGAAATCGACGACAGGACTGGGCCAGTGCGCTACGCCTTGGAAACTCCCGTCTGGCTTGCTGAGTCGCAAAAGGCTATGACTTGGGTAGCCAACGGTAAGCGTTACAGCTGCAATCGTGGGCCGATTCCTGACGCACAACTTCAACCTATACGCGGTACTCCAAAAGAACAGAATCTTCAGCGCGAGGCAATCGCCCAGCGACATTGCGGAACCTTCTTACTGCGAGAAGGTCTTAGCCGTATGACGCTCGATCAGCAAAAGGGATTCTTTAAATCGCTCGAGGAAGGTGGGTTTTTACCTGCCGTCTAAATTTACGACACTGGTATGGCCCGCCTAAAGGGCTCAGGGGATTTGTTCCGGATTGCGGCCCTGGCGTATTGCAAAGCCGCTAAACAGGAGAAGAAATGATTGATCCAATAATGGGTAGTAGCACTTGTCTTGCCAACCTGAGGTGCAGAGATGGCGACATCGCGCTCGTTGTCAAAGAATCGCCTATGTGCAGCGCAAATGTTGGCAAACTGGTCCGAGTGCGCGGTCCAGCGCGAATCATTACTACAACGCAGATGCCAGGTTGGCGCATCAAACCACTTCACAGACGGCTTTGGTATGTTGAAGAGTTAGATGGCAGGCTGGTGCGTGAATTGATAAATTGGAATAGCTGTGTTTTCCACGAAGATGCCTGGCTTTTGCCAATCAGGCCTGAGATTCCCGCCAAGGGCTTTGCAGATACCAAAGGCCGCGTTATTGGCCGTCTTGCCAGCCTGCCCCAACGAGCTAAGGCGGGACAGCTCGTCGCAGCCGATTGCGTTTTTGATTTTGCGCAACTGGATGAAGGAACGCGCTTTTTCGACTGGGAAGATATGCCAATAACCACGGACGCTGAGATGACCTTCGCCACCGCCTGGACACCCATGCCAAGCCCCAGGAACCCTTCTGATGTAAGGAATAAGGCTGGAGAACTTACGATGGAAGACTTCGAAAAACTGTATTTCTGCAAAGCTTTCGCATGGGCCAACTGGCCCTCGCCCTATGCATTGCAATGTGTGATGGAGGAAAACGCACAATGACTGCATACGATGTGATTGGCGATGTGCACGGACACTTTGACAAGTTGGCCGCCCTTTTTGCCAAGACGGGGTACACCCGCCAAGGAAACAGTTTCATACCGCCATCTGGCAGGCAGGCCATATTTGTCGGTGATCTGATTGACCGGGGACCTGAGCAAGTCAAGGTACTGCATGCCGTACGTACCATGGTGGATGCTGGCCATGCCCGCGTGGTGATGGGTAACCATGAGTTCAATGCGATAGGGTATGTCACTGAAGATCCGCATGCGGGTACAGGCGAATATCTTCGCCCTAACCGCTTTGATAGCGAAAAAACCATCAAGAATCGGCGACAACACAAGCAATTTCTGGCACAGGTTGGCGAAGGTTCCAGCGAGCACCGCGATTGGGTAACCTGGTTTAAAACGCTACCCCTGCACCTAGACCTAGGCGGCATCCGTGTCGTACATGCATGGTGGGATGACGCGCTGATTAGTCTAGTTGACAAGCATTACTGGGGTTCGAACGGCCGCTCGATGAGTGAGCACTTTTTGCATAGCTGCTTCGGGCACGAGAAGACCTTGAAACTTGCCCGGGAAACATTGACTACAGGAGTAGAACATCCATTACCTGCCGGTACTTTTGTAATTGATAAGGAAGGTCACAGGCACCCCAACCTGAGGGTTGCCGTTTGGCGCCATCATGCAACTAAGCTGCGGGACATCGCCATCATCCCCGGTGGTGACCTGAGCTTAGTTGGCGACCTACCGGTACCGGATCATCTGCCCCTTGCTGAAGTGGCAGGTTCCCCCATCCTCTTCGGACATTACTGGTTCAGCGGCACGCCAATGATTGAATCGGGCAAAGTCGCCTGCCTGGACTGGTCCGCTGCCGCCAAAGGACCACTGGTTGCTTACCGCTGGGACGGAGAGACTCAATTGCAAAACGAAAAATTGGTCGCTGCTGGCTAAACCAGCGCGATAAGGATCGGCTGGCCTGCGTCAAAGGCCCGGGTGGATTTATTCCTACTTGCCATACCCGGATATTCATCGAAATGGCTAAATTGGAGAAAAGTATGAACGAAGATAAGAGTTCAATTGATTGGAGCTACCGTCCATCCGGATATTTCTGGGCAAAAGACAGCGGCATTTTCTTAGCATCGGATATCAAGGGTGCAGAGCGAAGAAAATATTATGAGTGGCTTCTCGAAAGCGGTGATCAGGAAGCGTTAGACGATTTTGTCCTAAAGAGTTCACTTTCCGATCGAGAGAGACGAGCGGCGGGTAGTTTTCATCCGGCATTCATGGGTGGCGAGTACCTACCCGACTGCAAACCCTTACAAGTGGAAATCGCTCGTATTGTCATCGCATCGACAACGAGCGATGTCACCTGCATCTACGCTCGCCTTGAGGATGGAGTAATCGAATACAACATCGTGGACGACTACGGCGGAGAAACCGTCGAAGGACCAAGTAGCTGCAACTCAGTATTGCCACTATCCCTCGAAGAACTTGTCGACTTTTTCCTCAAGGGATGGGACTTGCTGGGTGTACTGAATGCAAACTTTGAAGACCACGGGAACCCTGCTGACATGGTCAAAGGTTTTGTATCAGATGCAAGTTCCAGCTTTTACGCCCAGTTTGGCCAAGCAATAGACGCCCGGATCGACGTGTGGCTAGTGGACCATGAAGTTTTTCCAGAATCGGAGGACGAGGAGGACATTGAAGGTGAATAGCTTTTAACGGGGCCGATTGGAACATCACACGGCGGCCTTATGAGCACCCTTAATCAGTGTCACAGGCTCAGCCTATGAGCCTGCCCGTGTCTAAGCTTGTGGTAAACAAACAAGGAGAGCCTCGATGGAAACTATTCAAACCGATCAAGACGTGGACCAACTGGTTTGGTCCGTAATTGCTGAGAGCCGCAACCCGCACGATTTCGTGGCCTATTGCCGCCACGCTGTGGACAGGGACGCCGGCCACGACCTGGCTATGCGACAGGCGCAGCGCTACTGGTTTGCCGAGCCTGCGCCTGCCCTCTTCCCCAAGGTTGTCGCTTTGCTGGAATCCTTGGCCGAGCAAGGTAACACGACTGCCATGTTTCACTTGGCTCGTTGGTACCGAATGGGCTACGGGGTGGAGATCAACAGCCAGCTGGGCCTGGATTGGTACAGGCGCGGCATGGAGGCTGGCGAGGTGCGCTGCCTCGTCAATATGGCGCGCAATACGGCACTAACAGACCCGCAAGGCGCTGCGTTGATGTTCCAACAAGCCATCGACCTGGGCTACCCCAACGCACATTGCTTTTGGGCAGACTCTGATAAAGAAAACAAAGAAGAGCATCTGCGACTTGCCGCAGAGCAAGGTAGCGCCTATGCAATGTTTACCTACGCCAGTTATCTGTTATGTGAGCGCCCCGCCGACGAGCGGGAGGAGCATATGCAGTGGATGCGGCGCGCTGCCGAAAATGGCGATGGCTCAGCCTGCTTGCGTATGGCCTATGAATATATGTATCCGCCCAAGGGCGGGAAAGCTGACAACGAAGCAGCAGAGTTGTGGCTGCGAAAAGGTGTGCGGCTGGGAGATATGGGTTGCGTAGGTCTTTTGGGTAGGCACTTAATGGGCACTTATGACGACCCGCAGGACGAAGGCCTTATGTATTTGCAGCGCGCCTGCACATTGGGCGACACCATTGCGCAGTCAACCCTTGGCTTTCAGATGCTGTGGTGGGGGAAAACCCAAGAAGACCAAACAATCGGGCTGGGTTGGTTGCGGGCTGCGGCAGAGGAAGACCACAAGCTAGCCATATTTCGCCTGGGCGAAGCCTATGAAAAAGCTAGAGGAATTGATGAAAATATTGAAGAGGCAGCTAAGTGGTATGCCCGGGGAGTCGAACTTGGCCATGCAGACTGCCAGGCGGCATTAGGTGCACTGCATCTCAGTCATCAAATCGCGGTTCAAGATCCAGCTAAAGCGCATGAGCTGTTTCAGATGTCCAGCTTGCAAGGCAATATGTGGGGGATGTATCTGCTGGGCTCCAGCTACGCACTAGGCTATGGCGTCAAGAAAAATGAGAAAGCTGCGGTTGAATGCTTTCAGCGAGGCGCGGAAGATGATGACGCCCGTTGCACCTTCCGACTAGGGCATGCCTATTTGTTTGGCATAGGTGTGGCAAAAAATGTGGGTACAGCAATCAAATGGCTGCGCGCCTCAGCACGGGAAGGGTTTTCAGAGGCCAGCCTGTACCTGGGGCTGATCCTGCTCTACGACGACGATCTTGAAACCAACCACACTGAGGCCGCAAGGTGGCTGCGCAAAGCGGCTGACGCCAATGACGCGCGCGCCTTGCGGGAGCTGGGACTGCTGTATGCCAAAGGTCTGGGAGTGAACGAAGACGCAGCGGAGGCTCAGCGACTCATGGCACGATCCGCCGCCCAAGGTGACAAAGAGGCCCAAGAATGGCTAAATGTCAATTGCCCCCAGAAGCCTGAGTGGTTGCAGAAGTTAGTGGGTGAAAATTCGTAAGCTTTTCTTGGCTATTGAAGCCAAAGATCCAAGACTTGGCCAACGTATTGAGTCCCGAGCATATGAGCTGCGCCTGGCACCACGGTGGCCGAAACACCAATCAATTCGCCTAGGTCGCAGACCTTCTCCGGGTCACATTGCCAATCCAGACTACCAACGTGCATTTCGCAGCTTTTCGGCTTTGGCATGTTGCCAGACCGCGCGAGTTCAAATAATTTTTCGGCCAATGGCGGGACGAATCCCGTTCCAAGAGAATCATCATAAAAACCCCCGACTATTGGCGAGAGCAACAGCACGCGGCCGGGAAAAGCAGGCAATCCGGCCTGGGCGTGCAGAAACAAATAGGCGCCAAATGAGTTTGCAATCACGCGGGCGGATTCATCCCAAAAATGGGTGCGCAAGTCTTCGGCCACGGCAGCTACCTGCTCAGAAAAGACAAGTTCACTAAATGGCCCAACGGTTTCCCTCCCAGTGATATCAAAACCGAGATCGTGGATGGCCTTTCCGAGGCCAGAATGTAGCCGCCCTCCGCGACCAGGCAGGTAATAGATAATGGCCATCAAGGGTTAGCGAATGCTCCATGCATATGCAGACTCAATGTGCTTAGCGCCTTCAGCAGAAAGATATTTAGCCCTTGGCTTGGTGCCAACCCTACCAAGGTCTAGGCGATCAGCATCCCAGCAAGTTTGTATGGTTGGATCCAGGTGGATCTTTCCCTCACTGTGGCCCGCCATAGCTATGCACAGCTTTTCCAATTGCTCGGGCGCTAAGGAAAAATAGGTTCCATTGAGACTTTGGGCGTAAGCGGCAGCCCTTGACCCATGGCTTGGGTCGCTGTATTCGTTTTCACGCTGGCTATCGTGTAGAAATGCGAATAACTCCACCACCAACATATCGGCGCCTACCGCGCTTCCCACCGTTAGCCCGTGCTTGCGAACCCTCGCCCAATGGCTTGGCCCGTGGTCACCCTGTTGTTTGATCCGAAACTGGGCAAGAATGTCCTTTAATAGACCAGAGCGGTCAAAGTCTGAAGATTTAGGCGAAAGGCTTAGGGTTAATGCTTCCATTGGGATATGGCTAAGGAGCTGATTTGCGAGATAGCTTAGCGAATAAAGAGCTCACCTGATGAGCCCCTACTTAACTTGTACTTCGCCATAAATTTTGCAATATTTGTGTCAATATACCTAAAATGTATAAATCCCAATGGCCCGAATTTGCCCGTCACTTCCGATTACGCCAGGCCTCACCCTAGGCCAAAAAGCTGAGCTTGACCTCCTACGAACCCTAGAGCTAGGTCTTTCCCCTGCTTTTGTGCTTTTCCATAGCGTCACTTGGTCGCGCGGGGTGGGCGAACAGGAGCAGCATGGCGAGGTTGACATCGTGGTGGTCAACCAGGCGGGTGATGTGCTGCTGATTGAAGTCAAGTCCGGACCGGTGGAATTTGGGTCGGACGGTATTTTTAAGACCTACGGCGGCCACAGTAAAAGCGTAACCGGGCAGATTGGCCTGCAATACGGTGCGCTGCGCGGTCGACTGAAAGACGCGGACCTGGGCGTTGCCTTGCATCACCTTTTGGTGTTGCCCGACGTGCAGGTGCAAACGGAGAGCGTGCAGTGGCCGCGCGAGCGCATTGTGGATAGCGCCGATATGGACCACATCTGCATCTGCATTACCCAGACCCTAGGGCCAGGTATGCAGCACGCAGACACACAAGCGCGGGTACTAGCCTTTTTTGAAAACCGGTTTCAGGTTGTGCCCGATGTGTCGGCACTCGCTGGGCGGCTGCAGCAAGACGCCATGCGCCTGTCCTCAGGGCTTGCGACCTGGGTGCCGCGAATGCAAGTGCCCTCGGGCCTAGTGCGGGTGGTGGGCACGGCGGGCTCGGGCAAAACCCAGCTGGCATTGCGGCTGCTCAAAGACGCCGACACTGAGGGACTCAAAGTTGCCTACATTTGCTTTAATCGGGCACTGGCCGACCACATGGCGCGCCTGGCGCCGGTGCGCACACCTACAGAAACTTTTCATGAGTACGCAGTGCGGGTGCTACGCAACGCCGGGCAGCCAGTGAACTTTGCGGCCGTAGGCGCTTTTGACACAATTGCCAGTCAATGCATCGTCCTGCTAGAAGGTCGCGAGCCCGACTTGGACCTACTGGTGCTGGATGAAGTACAAGACTTGCAGGCCGACTGGGTGCAAACCCTGATGGGGCGCGTACGGGAGAACGGGCGGATTTTCTTGCTAGAAGACCCCGAGCAGCAGCTCTACAAAGACCGTGAAGGATTTGAACTGCCAGAGGCGACCACCATCACTTCGCACGAGAACTTTCGCTCACCCCGCGCGCTGGTAAAGCTGATCAACGCCCTGCACCTGACCGGCACCGAGATTGATGCCCTGGGCCCACACGCAGGCGAACTGCCCGACCCCATCGTGTATGACAGCCCCGAGGCCGTTAAGCCCTGCACCATTGAGGCGGTTGAGCGCTGCCTGTCGCGGGGTTTTGCTCTGGAAGACATTGCCGTCATCAGCATGCGCGGGCGCGAACGCTCGCAGTTGCTGGGCGTGGACACCTTGGGTGCGTGGACGCTGCGGCGGTTTACTGGCGCGTTTGACGCTGTTGGCGCACCGGTTTGGACGCAAGGCGATCTTTTGGTGGAATCTGTACGCCGGTTCAAGGGCCAGGCCGCTGCTGCGGTGGTTCTTACGGAGTGTGACTTTGCGGAGATGGACGCTTTGAACCGGCGCCTGCTATTTGTGGGGCTGACGCGGGCGCGGGTGCGTTTGGAGTGGGTGATTTCAAAAAATATGAATAAATCATTGATCTTTGAATTTCAAGGCAATAATTAATGCAACTTCTGCTTTTCTATGCCGTCGATTAAACCAAATATATGACTAAGAAAATTTTGAGATCGGTCACTGAGCGAGCATGCAAGATTTATCGTACAAAAAAGTGACTCAGACAGCTGATCAATGTAATAAAGAGCTGCCTCTGAATTACCGGCATTTTCGCCAAGCACAACAACGTCAATAAACCTTGTCTTTGGTCGTCTAGTGTTTACCACCAACATCTTACCCCCTAGATTAGGATGAGCGAATTCAGACATCAACTCATAAACCTTCCATGTCGGCAAATCGGATAGTCTACCAATATCTTTTATTGCGTTGTGTACATGGATTTTTTTATGCTCAATTGACTTTAAATCATAGCCAAATTCCTTCATATGTTCAGCCCAATTGATACTACTTGCAGTATTTGCTTCATGTAGTAATGCATGAATTTTAATGACGCCCTCATAATGTTTAGAAAAAGTCCTATCTCTCTCCGATACGGACTTGGTTTTACTCGCTTCCCTTAAGCGAAACATACTTTCCTTAAATTCAACTTCAACACGACGTAGCGTATCAAATGACGAGCAAACCAGCTCAAGCATTGACCTATTCAAAACAGATGCCACATAAAACGATCCAGATTCTAATGCTTGATGCATAGCCAATCCGATTTCGCGTATTTGATAAATGAAATTATAGTGAAAAACTTCTCCACTGCTAGCAGAAATAAAATAAGGTAAGGTGCGTTTATCATATTCCTCCTCTAGCGCCCGCGGAGAAAAATTTTTTAAAACCCCCAATTCAGATGTTTTTGGAATGTTGATATACATGGACAAAAAACTGGGGTAAATATCTAATACCTTTTCAAAAAGGGCAAAGGAATTTTCAGAAAGCTGCTCGCGATTTTTTTTAACCTCATTAGCGATCCAAACAGGGAATTCTGTATATTTCATATCAACGATTATATTAAATTTTTAATTACTTTAAATATTTAATTTTTACCCACACAATTTAAAAATTACTATTCATGAATATTAAAAAATATTAATTAACTTTTCCAAGTTATTAAAAAAATATTTACTATGGAAATAAAACCATCATTCTAGAAAAGGTTTCCATCGCGGACATACCGTTCAACAGCTTCGGAAGCTTTGTTAATTACATCATCTGAAGGCCGCTTTGATACGAACCACTTTCCGAATTTCCTTCCGAACTCCGGCCACTGCTCATGCACATGCCCGTCAGGCAACTTCTCAGGAAAGGCACCAAGACGCTCAGCCAAAAATTTACCAATATCGCGCCAGTCAATTTGTATTACCTTAGGGAAGGCGGTTTTCAGTTCTAAGCTCTTTTCTGCACCTACACAGATGTACTGAAGGGTGTAGAAATCATCTTGGTAGCGTCCCTCGGTATACATAGCAGATGCAATGTCTTCAACCTCACGCTCATCTCTCGCCAAACCCAATCTACGAATAACCCGCTGCATATTTCGTGAATCTCTTGATGTCCAAGGCCCATTCATCTTGCAGATGCCAGCCTTTACTTCAACAAGAATAAACAACGCTTGCATATCCCGTCCCGTCGCCAGTGCGGTCAGCGTTGGATCGTCCTTTATGTCACGGCCATTGATCATTTCACGGCTACCAACAAAACGAACACCCATGAGATCCGCCTCCGTCCGAGCGAAATGTGGGGTACCATCTCGCGCGATATGCGCCCTAGACTTGTCCAGATGAACCACAAAGCCTGGTATTGACAAGAAACCGTTAAGCCTGAAATACCACCGAGCTACATCTTCTGCTCGCTCGCCCTTTCGTTTGCTTTCGTTGCGTTGCCGCTCCTCGTAGGACAGGGTAACCATATCTCGCTCCAAACGGTATTTTGTCTATGTGCCAGCGCTCATCTGCGACCCACCTCGCCCTCTCTGGCGTGAATCGTAATTCGGCCCACCCTTTGGGACTGCCGCCATAGATGACATAGCCCTCGCCCACGGACTGGCCGATAGTCTTGGCCGATACTTTGTTTGCAGCTCTATCCAAAATGCTTACCCTTTGGATGGCATCTATGCTGAAGCTGCGCACGTCATTTCGTAGGTGGCACCAGGCATCTAGGTACCAGTTATCTCTTAAGTGAACCAGACGCTGTAGAGAGACCTCGCGCTCCATGGTGCTTGATCCGAAACTGGGAAAAAATCGCCTTTAGTAGACCTGACCGGTCAAAAGTCGGCGATTTATGCCAAAGATTTCGGATTGATGCGTCCATCAAAGCGATAGTAGACCTACGGGATTAACCCTAGCTTACCAGCCGGAACGCTCACCTGATGAGCTTGTGTATTTTGGAAAAATACCGTTGTATGCGTTTTCAACAAGTCCTTTTCCCTTTCTCAAGTAACTACTGACCGTCTGGCCCATAATTTTGTGCTTGTCCGCAATGTCTGTTGGGTAGTCTTCAGGCCTAGGCATTGCTCGTGGATTAAGTTTGAGTTGTTCACCAATTTGCCAAAGCTTAGTCTCCGGCGCACTGCGAATGATTTGATCATGAATTTCCATAATGTCCAACAGTTGTGAAATCACTTCATATGAAATTCGATTTCGGAAAATCGGCCATGACAGAGGAGCTTCTGACAGCAGACCCTCCTTAGCATTCAGCAGGCAAATTTGATCATGCCAAAAGCCGAACTCCTTACCGGCTAATTGGCTTGATACATCTTGAAATGCATCCACGGTGATTTCAAATGCATTAAGGTGTTGGCGTTTGACATATAGCGTAACCTGCAAAGTGGTGATGCTTTCGCTGAAGAATTCGTGGCCTTTGACCATCCACCAGTCCTGAAAAGTGATGTTCTCAACGGCGCCAAACATGCAAAACATTTTGTATGCACCCTCAGAAGTAAATATTCCTGTACGGCAACTCTGAGTGAAGTCTTTTGAACACCTTAGACATCGCCACCAAGCCTCGAGGTAGGTTCCATAGATAAATGGCTCGGTAATTTCCGACCTCAGCCGTCCGGTCGCAATAAAGGGGATCAGCTCTTCAGCCCCCTTACTATTAATTTTCCGTTGAACTTTCATTTTTTCGTACCCCTTCGAAAAAGTGAAAAAACTCCCTTGCTAAAAAAATAACCTGCGCTTGTCGTGTCCATCCTGGCCGACGGTTTTAAAGCAATTTTTAACAGGAGTACTTATGTACCAAGAAAACACCCAGGCAAATCCGCTTGGATCCAATGGGATAGCACCGAGTCCTGCCCCAGCCGCCCCGCCCGTTGATGAGTTTGCCTTTGGCTTGCTTATGAACCGCGCCCTTGGAGGCTCGGACAGCCGCCGTCCCAGCGACAAGAGCGCCAACGATGTTCAGGTGGACATGGTGCTAGGGCAGGCCCAGAACTTGGCCAAGATGAACGACCAGTACGTTGAAACCTATGTAGTGCGAGGGACAAAGGAGCTTTACGCCCTCTTGGGA
>Ga0194037_1002362_pt1 | contig 12644 bp, 7 predicted proteins | sample JunL306m_MetaG_FD_148653 | JGI IMG/M metagenome (GOLD analysis project Ga0194037, IMG submission 148653) | Anoxic zone freshwater microbial communities from boreal shield lake in IISD Experimental Lakes Area, Ontario, Canada - Jun2016-L304-6m | ecosystem: Environmental > Aquatic > Freshwater >...
ACAAAAAATACATAAACCTGCTCTATTTAGCTAAAATCGTAAATAAGAAATTACAACAAACGCTAAATAGAAACCCCTACCCTCTTTCCTTTGAATACTTTCTTTAGGCGAAGCAAAAGAAAGTATCTCGCCCACGGATGCGATGACCCGAATAAAAATAATCGTCGCAATAGCGACCCCAGTGTTTATTTTTTATAAACCGCTGAAGGCTGCGTACCATCAGTTAATAACATTCAACATTTAAAAATCTATTTCAACAAGACCTTTAGGTTTAGCAACACAAGCAAGTACATAACCCTGCTCTAATTCATCATCACTTAAGCCACTATGGGTATCCATGTCGATATCACCAGATAGCTTCAATACTTTACAAGTACCGCAAGTCCCAGAACGACAGGAAAAAGGAATATCAATACCATCATTTTCTGCTGCGTCTAAAATTGAATCATCTGCATCACAATCTATTTTTTTATTTTGTTGTTTAAAATTAATAGTAACTTTACTTTCATTTGGAATAGATGCTTTTTGTGGAACAGATTTTTCTGGAATTTTCTTAATTACTTCATCACCAATAACATGAGAAGTATCTTGGTTAGATGATATTTTTTTCTGTTTAGTATCTGAAATGGGACTGCCAAAACTTTCAGAAAAATAATTTTCCATATTAAAACCCATGCCTTGTACTATATGATGAACCGCATCCATATAAGGGGCTGGACCACAGACAAAAATGGCTCTTTGATTAATATCTGGCGCAATGTTGTTTAATGATTGTGATGAAATTCGACCTAAATGACCGTCCCATTCAATATCGTTAGGATTTGATACGCATAATGCTAATTTGACATTATAGTTTTGTTTAGACAATAACTTTAATTCATCATGAAAAATCAAATCTTTTGGCGTTTGGGCATTATGTAAGAAAATAATATCTGCCCTAGAGCCGGTATCACAAACCCAACGTAATATGGACATCATAGGTGTTATACCACTACCTCCTGATATCAGTAACATTTTTTCAGCTGGATTATCAAAACAATTAAATTTGCCAAATGGACCATTAGCATTGATCTTATCACCTACCTTTAAATTGTCATGTAGCCAATTTGAAACCAGTCCATTGTGCACACGTTTAACTGTGACAGAAACATAAAAAGATCTTGATGGCGAAGAAGATATCGAATAACTACGTATTACTTTTTTACCATCGATAAACAACTCAAGACTAATAAATTGTCCCGGCTTATATGAAAACATAACTGGCTTATCAGCACTAATAAAACAAAAGGTTTTTACATCATGTGTTTCATTAATTATTTTATTACAAATTAACTGAATTTTACCTCGGCCCCAAAAATTAGAATTTTCGGCACCTAGCGTTGCTAACGGCCACAAATCTTCTAGTGAAATATTTTCATTGATAACATTATGTTGATTTATAGGAACGTCTTGTGTTGTTTTATTAGATAAAAAATTTTCAACGCTCACTAAAGCAGTTTTCTTTTTTGTTGGGATGATGCCTAGCTTATTAGAGGCCTTTGCAATTGACTTTCCTAGAGCTATTAAATCACGACAAATTAAGTGATACTCAGCATCATCTAATGTTTTTAAGGAATTAATAGCTTGCTTTATCCGCTCAGGTAAAAGTTCATGATGATTTTTTGTGGAATAGATTTTCCAAAGATCAGCATAATTATACTCGAGCAATGTTAATGCCTCTTTCAATAAACTGCTTTTACACCAATCAGTATTAGTAATACTTTTATTGAATTTATTAACCTCATTAACACTTACCTGTTGCTCAGCATCGGAGATATAAATAAATATTAAAAATGGCAATTCAACTAATTCAGAAGGTGGTTTAATTAATGTCTCAATAGTATTAACGTCCATAATCGTTTAATCTCTAATATAACTTGCAATTCTTACTAACAATGACTTGGCGACTAAAGGATTAGTATCAATCATCTTACCCAATAAACCTCTATCAATTAACATAACAATAGCTTCATCCGAACTAACTCTAACAGAAGCACTATGAGCACCTCCTTTAATAACACTGAGTTCACCTATAACATCATTTTCTACTAAATTATTGACAATTTCTGTTGTGTTATTTTTAGTATAAATTACTTCAGCAGTTCCTGTATGTAAAATATAAGCACCTTTAGAATAGCCACCTTGTTTACAGATATAATTGCCTTTCTTATAAACATATATCTCAGCATTTCTAACAATATCTGCCAGAGTATATAAATCCAAGAATTTAAACATATTTATATTTCTCAACCAAAGCAGTTTTTGAAAAGATGGATAATGTATTAAATTGGCTTCAGGTAACTGGGCATCGTACCAATTAATAACGAATGAATCAGTAGTGCCAAACTGAATCACATCGCTTTGTTCAAGCTTGACACTCATTTTATTTTGTGGCATTCCATTTATAAAAAGATTTTCGGGCTTATCGAGCAATTCTAGAAATACACTATTATTCTCTAATTTTTTAATGCATCCCTGAAAAGGCTTTAAATCAAATCCATTTAATAGGACATCATTAGTGGTATCTCGACCTAAACTAATTATTGGCTTTAGGAAAGAGACAATTTTATTATCACCAACAGGCAAATGAATAGATAGTTTTAAATTTTCTTTTGTATATTCTTCTAGCTGATGTTCTTCTGCTTCAATATTTAAACCCAGTATATTTTGGAAAGCTTCTTTAGCCATCCAATGCTTTACTTCTAATTTTTCTTTAAAGACTGCAGCTAAGTTTCTAGCTTCAAGATCGTCAATTAAACTTAAAGCTAATAACGCATAAGTTGATCTTAAAACATCATCCATATCAACTTGTGAAATTAAAAGATTTTTAATGTCTGGAGCCCTTAGCACAACATCCGAATAAGAATGTTTTTGTAAGGCTATAGGAGTTTCAAGAGCACTACCAGTATTTAAGAAATCAATTTCAATTATTGAATTTCCAGTCAGAATATTGTATATATTTGCATCTAGCCTTTGTTGCCAATCTTGCTCATCAGCAATATAAATATCATCTCCAAGCAATAGCTGTAAGTTATGCGCCATTATCATGGCTTCCTGCGCAGAACCTAATATTTCTATGAGCCCAAGCAAATAATTTATATATAATTGTCGTCGCAAACTAATTGCGTTATAAACGATATCAAGATACCCCTGCATATTTGCATCGGTATTTTTTTGTTGCAATATGGTATAAAGCTGAGCAGTTAACGTTAATAAGTTATCAATCGCAACATTTGCCTTATCTATGTACTGACTATTATCTCCAAGCAATTTAGATAAAATGGCTTCGTGAGTAGCTTCATCAATATTATAAATACATTTAAAATGAGCAAGTTTTTTATCTTTTTGTTGTAAATATTCAGAAACCTTTACGTTTTTTTCATAAGCTTCTTCAATCAAGAAAATCAAACTATCTCGATAATTATTTTCTCGTAAAATGCGTTCCTGTGATAATGCAATTTCTGGGTCAAATAAATTACTACTTTCAATACCTAATTCCTGAAGAGTAATATTATGTTCTTCTACAGTAATTCCCATGCCATTACGCATATCACTCAACAAAGCTAAGCTATCTGAAGAGGTACAATTACCATTTTGTAAGCTATCATGAAGAATATTTTTATAGACAGTTAACTTTTTATCTCGAGTAATACCTGGCAAGGTTTTACCCAGAATATAAATCTCATCATAGGTTAAATCATTTAAAGAACTACCTTCTAATATTTCATCGAAATTTACTTTCAATTTTTTTAGTTGCTCTAATAATCGATTAACAATACTTTCCCTTTGATAGCCTTTATAAGATCTAGACAGGGCCTTATCTAACCATAAACTACTAATAATTATTATGAGTAAGCGTATAAATTCTTGAGTTTCCACTGGCATTATTTTAACGTTTGGCCAACCTCCGAAAACATAGAATACATTAATGGTGAAAAAAGCATAAAATGAAAACATATGATTCAATAAGTCTTTATTATGCAAAGGCTTATTTATTTTTTGACGATAAAACCTATAAATATTTTCTACACAAATACCAATATAATAGGACATCATAATTGATAATCCAATCACCAACGGAACTGCAATCAGTTTAGGAATAAAAGCAATAGGTTGATCGAATAAATAAAGTCCTGGTTTAAATAAATTCGCTAATTGATCTTGCTCATGCGTCCAGGCACCTGAAAAATAATAATCCCAACTTCCTGAATAGAGATAATAATAACCATAGAAACCTATAACTAAGCCTAGAAAACCATAATAAATAAATTGATGAGATGGGTTCTCAATATTACGCCAATAGGATGATTCAAGGTCAATATCAGGGCAACTGGAGGTACAACCTACGCAAGTACTCCTCTCTCCTGTGAGCGTTGTTTCTCTACACATAGATTGAGATATTGGCAATTTTTCTATATGAGCTTTACTTTCTAAAACCCCGCCTGGCTCAGAATATATTTTCTGTACACCAGCGACAGGACAAAAATAATTACACCAAGTTTTTCCACCATACAAATAACCAATAACAATAGCGGTGCCAATTAAACCTAGCAAAAAAAACGCTAATGCAACACGATCTGAATTAACGAATAATATACGTATACATAGGCATAAACTTAACAACCAAAACTGCAAATAATCATGATTTCTTTGCAACCAAGAATCTTTGAGCACCAAATTGAGTTTTGTTTCAATTTTTCCAGTTTTACGATTAAGGTTTTTGCGAAGATAATTTTTATTTATATAGCGAGGTATTTGAGAAAAAAAAGATAATGGACAGATCCGTCGCCATGCTTCATGGCCTAAAAGCATAATAGAGATAGGAGCTAGCGGGATTAACATCGTCCAAAAAAAACGCGCCCCCAATTCATATGAAGATTGTTGTAATTCTATATTTTGTACTAATACTTTTTTTTCAAGATGAATACGAAAAGGGCTTGATAGATTATCCGCTTCAGTCAATATAATGGAATATGGATCATAAAAAAGCGAAGCAATTAAAACCAACCAAGCAGACGCCAAAACAAAACGGACTAAGCGCATTTTATTTTCAGAAACCCTAGAAAGCATTACTAAATTCCTTATTGATCATACATATTTAAAATTTTATTAATTATTGCTATTGCAGGGTAAAGCGCTTTAACTATAATTTAAAAAAAGAATGAGGGGGTTAATAGCATCAGTTTATAAATAATTTTGCTGTGTAAAGTTACTAAAGACTGGATCCTGAGTGCGCCTTAAAAAGTTAATAGCTCTAAGGAATCAATAGATCTAAAGTAATGCATTTTTATGTAATTATTCGGTCCCACTTCACTTTACTCACCCTCATATAAAGTTTAGGTATCTTCAAACGAAATGCCGACTACTTTAAACTTTTAGCATCTCACTTATTCGCCCAGTTAATTATACTGGGCGAATTTATCTAACTAGAAGGTGGCTTCAACAAATGTTTTATGGAATCTAAACAAAGCTAAAGAATCTGAATAATTTTTTTATTGATATAAACGTACTAATTTTAAAATCGATAGTTAACTGCAGCTCTTAAGACATGAGTTGACATATTAGCTTGCGCCGAACCATTCGAATCATTGAGACCGCTAACGGTTGGTATACTTAAATGCATTGCATTACCATAATCGGTATACAAATATTCTGTTCGTACAGATAAATTTTCAAGTACCCCATATTCTAAACCAGCACCCAATACCCAACCTACTTGACTTGTTGAAGTGGTATAAGTGCCAGTAACATCACTTGCGTACTGAAGATTCATATCTGCAAAACTTACACCTGTAGTGATAAATGGTAAAAATCTATTGATCGCATAACCCGCTCTTAATCTTAATGAGCCTTGCAGATTATTTTGTATAGTAAACTTATCATAAGAACTTTTCTGTTGGATATTAAAAGTACTATTGGTTGCTGGGTAAGTAAAATCTGCTTCAGCTCCTAAAACAAAATTGTTTTTTAATTGATTAAGATATCCAAATTGAAAACCAGGATTAACATCAGTAGAGTCCATAGAATGACTATATTTAGAGCTTATCGCAATAAAATTTCTATGATTAGCCTTCATATCGGATTCTGTCCAGATCGATCCTAAATTGGCACCTACATAAATTCCAGTCCAATTATAGCTTTCACTATTCGCTAAAGCTTCGTTTGATATAATCAACACGGCTGATAAAGCTATCATGCCAGCTAAAAAGTTTGTTTTTTTAATATTCATTTGCAGCATATCCGAATTTGTTAAGGGGTATCTATTGAGAATTTATAGTCAAGAAATTAATAGCCTATTAACATTAAATTTTAATGTATATATTACCTAATTCTTCGTTATCACTAAAAAATTATAGGCATTAGAACCCATAAACTTTAATTATTTTTTACAACTTTAAGCCTGAATATCAATTCAAACCCTACAAAAAAAACCAGCTTTGACAGATGTTCAAAGCTGGAAATCTCATCAAAGCGAATTTAAAAAGGTTATTAAGTTATTTTGGTCGGCTTGACTCAATGAATTAAAATTATAAATTACTTTTGCGGCCTCTCCCTTATGACTATTGATCGCATCCATTGGCGTAACAGCACTACCGTCATGTAATAAACGAGTACGAGTTCTTAATCCCCATAAAGGAACGGTTTTAACTAAATTACGAGTTGCTTGACCACCGTTCTGAACGATTCCATCTCCAGTACCGACATCATGTAACAAAAAGTCACTATACGGATGTATAATTTTATTACCTAGTGCATCTGGCACAGTAAACGTGCCACCATTAATCACTGTACCAACGGGTGCTGTTACTATGGTGGGGATATGACAAGCGGCACAGCCAATATCTTGAAAAGTTTGTTCGCCTGCAATTGAGGCAGAAGTTGCTGCTAAAACAGCATTTCTAGGAGGAGCTTTGGTAGCTCGTATAAATTCTGCAAATGCTTTAATGTCTCCGCCGTCATCTTCTGGATCAGCAACGGTATCATAGGCGGCTACAGATTGGCCATTAGAAGTAGGTTCCGTTGGAAACAAAGGACTTGTTACACCAATTTCAGAACGATAAGCTTCTGCTGAATTAGAAACCAAACTAGAATGTTGATTTTTCCAACCAAATCGACCGACTCTTAAAGTACCTGGCGCCTCATTGACTGGCACTTTAATTACTTGGCCATTAATAGCATTTCTACTTAATAATGGTTGTTGAGCAGCAATTTGTATTATTGTATTATCATCAATAGCTTCCACATAGCCATCACCTAGAAGATTCAGAGATACCCTAAACACTTTGACATTTGCCTGACTTGGCACCTGAGATTGAATAGCTGCGTCAATCGCACGCTCTTGAAGCATCGTGCCACCAGAAGGTGCTTGAAAATTAGTGCCATCAAAATAACCGTAACGTATATTTCCAAACTGACTAGCGCTGCCCGATGCTGGTGCCTCGTGACATACCAAACAACTAGTGGCATTATAAATAGGCCCAAGGCCATCGCTTATTTTGTCAACTTTTTCAAAATTAAGTCTATCAATATCAAAAGTATTTTGATCAACCAAACCATTAGTTTTATTATCAAAACCAGTAGGCGCTTCAGTAGGTGCAGACGCAGCAGAGCAGATATTTCCAATCATTGCTACTGCACTAATAGCCACAATCAGTAATGATTTCTTTTTATTTATGGTTCGATTAAATTTAGTTTTCATCATGACATGTCCATTAAAATTGATTAAGTAGATAGTATATAACCTTTAATATAGATTTACGTAATTTATTTCTTACAAAGAAAATCACGCAAGACCCTGTAATACATCAAAAAACAATTAATAAAAAATTTTTTAAATATTCTATAATTCTAAAATTGATTAGCAGCGAAAAGATTAGTTTGATTCTTTTGATCTTTCAACTTTTTTAAATATAGTTTGTTTTTTTAAAAAAGCAATTCGAAACAATGATATAAACACAGATGAGGATAGGCTATATTTGGCTGCCTATAATTGAGCAGGTATGCACTGAGTTACTAAAAGAGCAACTCAGCACACTTAAACAAAGACAGTAAGATCAACAGGTAATTACAAAACCTGTTAATCTTAGCTACGATAGAAATGAAGTAAAGGCATTTGATTTATAAAGCAACAGTTACTCGCTGTACCGGCGATAATTCGCCATTGGCCACACCTTTATCCCACCAACGCAGACGGTATTCACGAATTTCTGGAGCAGTGTTATCTAACAGAGGACGTTCGTCATAAAAAGGTTTAACCATAGCGATATTTAAAAATTCCCAGCTACCATTGTTACGGCGACTCTCGATAGACACCCCATCATGTTGATATTTAGTAAAGTTAATTTTAACGCGTTCGAAATCGCTACCTCGCTCGGTAGTTGCGGTAAAGTCAGGTACTAGATGAACGCTAGTATCCAGACTACCGATAATACCCATATCTTGGCCAATTGAATCATTATATGCGCTACTAATTTTTATGCGTTGCACTAAAGTACTGAGCCTCGACAAGATACCTGGTACACAAACAGTGGGCGCATTAGCAAATACTACTGCTGTAGGCAGTGGCATTACGTTATTGCCTGTTCCATTAGCTATATTAGCTTTATAAGCCGTTGCTTCTAATGAATTTTTTTGAACGGCTGGATACCAAGTACCAATAACCCACACATAAAAACCTACATCCGCAAGGGTGCTGGCTAATTCAAGTGCATTAATACCTAAATCGAATGCGTGTATTGGTAGCTTATTACAAAAATGAGTAAGCCAGATAACGCGCTCTGCTTCATTCGTTGGAAAATAACCTTGATTAGACATTTCAGTGCTCTCCTCGATTAATATAATTTTTTGCCGGAATAAATAATCCACTTATGTAAATCATCCGACGCTTTTATTACGACAGGCTCTATAGGTTTGAGATCTGCATTGGTAGGTATTACGACAGCCAATGTAGTTTTGAGAACTGTCTTGATGGGTTTAACAACAACCTATATAGGTTTGAGAGTTGTCTTAATAGGTATTACCATACGCCTAACCTACGGAAGTAAATTTGATAGCTGTATAGCCTAGTATTATACCTATACTGTAAGTAATAATACCGGCACTCAGAACAACGATGATAAATAGCTTAAAAAAATACCTCTTTAAGAATAATCAGCACCTTGTCTAATTGAGTTAATACCCTGATAAATTAACAAAAAACCTATTGTCTAAGCTTAAAACCTTGTTAGGTAAGTATAATACTTCGCTGGATAGATATAAAAACAAGCTGAGACAAAATTAAACCTCTGTCAGCTCGCTTTCGGTACTAACTATAAGGCTTAACACCTCTAATAACTATATTTTTCTGACAAATATTAAAAATAATTCTTTGCTATGCCTAGTAACGAGCATTTTTAGAGGATTTTAAGTGGAAGTAGTAACTAATGTTACGCAGCTATTTTCAAAGTTCCCACGCGGAGCGTCACTGTCTACAGTTAAGCATTTGTAGGGGCGAATGATTTGCCCAGTATCATGGAGCATTGGATTATTAAGCGAATCTGTCGCCCCTACAGGTGAAACACTATTTCCTATCCTTAACTGTGGGCAGTAACGTTGTTTTGCTCTCGTTTGCCACGCCGAGCTCCGCAGGTTTTTTTGGGATTAGCCCGAAGGGGCGCGGCATGAATGCCGCGCGTCAGTATGAGGTCAGGAAACCCTCTATACCGACCCCCGATAAAACTGAAGAGTGCAGATTGAGCTGCAATCGAGCCGCTTTTTCTTTGGATACTTTTCTAAAGGCTGCGCAAAAAAAGTATCTCGCCCTAGTGTGCGATACCCAGTAAAAATAATCGTCTCGATAGCGACCCCATTAGTTACTAAGAAATGAAAGCCTATTAATACTCATACCGAATAACTAAAACAAGTTACACATCATTAATAAGTTATGGATAATCTTGTCTAGTCGGCCTCACCATAACATCGCTAATATGGATATGGGGTGGCTGACTAACGATAAAGTGTATCGTATTTGCTACATCTTGACCTATTAGTAAAGGACCAAATTTATCTTTAAAATTTTGCACTAGCTCATCGCTATAACCGGCTTCTGCCTGAAAACCACTGAGTAATAAGCCGGGCTCAACTAAGGAAACACGAATACCTTTAGGACCGAGCTCACGACGCAAGCCTTCCGCCAAAGAATGCACTGCAAATTTAGTTGAACCATATACTGCACTGAATGGTGATATATGACGTCCAACGACTGAACCTATAATAACGATATCAGCTGTTGCTGTCGGATAATCGATTTGCTGATGATCTAGCATTTGCTTAGCCGCTTTTTGCAACAAAGCCAAAGTACCCATTACATTAATTTTTAGAACCGTTTCAAATTCGGTTAAATCAGCGTCTTTAACTGAACCACCTAGGCCACGACCTGCATTAGCGACAACAATGTCAGCAGCTTTACCGAAGTGTTGATAAGCACTAGTAAATAAGGAATCTAATACTTGGTGATCACTTGCATCACCAGCAACACCCAAAAAAGCAGCACCTAATTCTTGAGTTAAAGCTGTTAATTTTTCTACATTGCGCCCATTACCTATCACTGCATAGCCTTCGGCTATAAATTTTCTAACTGTCGCCTCACCGATTCCTGATGTAGCTCCCGTCACTATCGCTATACGTTTAAAATTTTCAGACATGTTTTTCTCTATGGTTTTGTTGGCAAATAAGTTTATGTTAAGCCTTTGGTTTTAGATAAATCTATCCTGTGGACAGGTAAAAGCTCAAGTCGGAAAAACAAAAGATTAAGAAGCCCATCTTTACAGCCTAATTGGGCTAGCTACATTTCTCTGAGCTTGTGTTGTATCGAATACAGAATCACAGCAACTTGAACATCAATCAACTCATGGAAAACTGTTAAGATCATTAATATTACTGTAGTTGCAAAAAATTGTGGAAGAAAAATCACAATACCTTCGATAAATTAGATAACTCCAATCAAGCTCATTAATAATCTTTAACATAAGAATAAAACTCTACTGTGATTTGTCAAAACTTATGTAGCGAACTATTATGGCAATCTTAATTTGATTGAACGATTGTGGCAATTTTTGCAAATCCATGTTATTTTTAGTTTTATAATTACTAAATCGACATTACATTAGCTATAACGTCGCCTCGACAAAGCCAACGACCTATAACTGACTATCTTAGGTCGGCCAACAAGAGATTTTTAACATTTAATTCAAATTTATTAAATAAATAAACCGTAAATATAATTACCATGAATGAATCTATTTTAGTTAACGAATCTCAAGCCAAAAATGTATTAGACAGCATTATCATTCCAGCGAGACCCGCTATTATGATAGCTATTAATGACGCTCAAAAAAATGACGCCGAACTGAGTGAAATAGCTGAATTAATTAGCCGCGACATTAGCTTGTCTGCGCTCATTTTAAAGACTATAAACTCCTCTTTTTATAGTCTTCCAAGTAGAATAAGCTCCATTGAAGAAGCTGTTAAGTTATTGGGCATGAAAAATATTTCAATGCTCATTACTGGTTTATCTATGCGTAATTTATCACCTTCTAAAAAGTTTGATATTTTCTGGGATCATTGTGACAGTTCAGGTCTTGTTTCTGCATATATTGCTCAAAAACTAGGTGGCTTTAATAAAGATGATGCGCATCTGTTAGGTTTATTTCATGACTGTGGCAGAATTTTGATGCATCAACAATTCCCAACTTATGAACAAACACTTAATATTGCAGTTGATTCTGGTAGACACCTAGTCATCCACGAAAAAGAACAACATTTAACTGATCACGCTATAGTAGGGTCTTTTCTTGCTAAAGCCTGGTGCTTACCAGTGAATATTATTGAGGCTATCAAATATCATCATGATATTGAAGCTTTCCAGAAAGGCTTAGTTTCGGATTCAATACTCTCTTTAATAGTACTTTGTCACTTAGCAGAGCACATTAGTAGTCCTGATTCAATTTATAATGATAGTATGTGGTCAACGCACTCTGCTGAATTCATGGAATATCTTTGCATAACAGAAGACCAAATCACTGAGTTGGAGTGGGATATTAATCAAATGTTTTTATAGTAAGCACTATCAATTAATCTTATTGCTTTGGATTTAAACTTGTCACCTAACCAATATCAGCAAGAAATCAAAGTAAATCAAGCGTAACGGCTGGCTCAGCTATTGTTCCAGCCCTTGCTACACAAGTAGCAAATAGTGTTTTAATTGATATTTAATCAGTTAAAACACCTAACAGCAGCATTGCACAATGTTAGTCTTTGAAGTATCCCTAAAGCAACAACAACTTGAGCAAGGTGTTAGCTGGCTCTATATGTATTTCCTTGTCTATTATGCTATTTCGCCCTAATTATTTTACATACACGGCATTATTTTCGAAGAAATAGCCTTCCTCATAAATCAATGTTCTTAATACAAAACTTCTTTTTATAATTTCTAAGTGACCTAGCTAACTAGAAATCAATTGATTTTAATAAACCTGTAATACTTAAAGCCTATATTATTAGATCATTTATGACTTCTTTATAGAGCAAAATACCATGTCCCAGAAACAATTTAAACGCCTTGCTAA
>Ga0194037_1002363_pt1 | contig 12644 bp, 12 predicted proteins | sample JunL306m_MetaG_FD_148653 | JGI IMG/M metagenome (GOLD analysis project Ga0194037, IMG submission 148653) | Anoxic zone freshwater microbial communities from boreal shield lake in IISD Experimental Lakes Area, Ontario, Canada - Jun2016-L304-6m | ecosystem: Environmental > Aquatic > Freshwater >...
GGAATGATTACTTTTATAGGTATGTATCTGATAAGTAAAAAACCCCAAGCCCCTGAAGGGAAATAATTACTTTTTGAATCTTCAAACTCTCAAATTTTCAAACAAAACGAATATGGATATCAAATCAGCTGAATTTATAATTAGCAATACCGATTATTTAAAATGTCCCGACAGCAAATTGCCGGAATATGCTTTTATCGGTCGCTCAAATGTTGGAAAGTCATCGCTTATCAATATGCTTTGCAACCGCAAGGATTTGGCAATGACTTCTTCAAAACCTGGAAAAACGTTGTTAATCAATCATTTTTTGATTAATAACAATTGGCATCTAGTGGATTTACCTGGTTATGGTTATGCTACCACTGGAAAAAAGATGCGGGAAAATTTGCAGATAATCATCGAAGATTACATTCTTAACAGAGAGCAATTGACATGTTTATTTGTATTGATTGATTGCAGACACGAACCACAAAAAATCGACCTCGAATTTATGGAATGGTTGGGCGAAAGCGATGTTCCTTTTTCAATTATCTTTACAAAACTCGACAAACTATCGCATGTAAAAGGCATCGAAGCAATTCGTGCCTACAAGGAAAAATTGTCCGAACAATGGGAAGAATTTCCACCAATTTTTCTCACTTCTGCCGAAAAGTATTTAGGAAAAGAAGAGGTTTTGGGTTATATTGAAGAGATTAATAAGGGGTTGTAAAACCCCTAACCAGACCACCAGCCCCTAAAGGGGAACTATTTTAGTATTGTCAATCATGTTTTTCGATTAATTATTAAACTGAAATTGTATTATTCAATTGTAATTGTTGATTCTAATACACTGAATAATAAATTATTAATTCAAATAATTCAAAAACGCTGATTTAATTCAGCGTTTTTTTTCTCCAGCTTTTCCAATGTTTAAAACTTTGGAAAAGTTGTTAGTTATAACGCTTCCATAACCAATTTCAGCAAACGTTTGCACCCTTATTATCGCAGTTTAGCTTGCATTAATTTATTCAAGTCGAATTAAATTAATAAAATTGTACGTTTTTATCACAACTATCGATTTTCGTTACTAATCAAAGGAAATAATACTATGCTGAACATTCAAAAGAAAATGAACAATGCCTTCCTGGCATTGCTGGGACTGCCTGCCACCGCTGTAGGATTTGCATTATCAACTCAAATTGCAGCTTTGAGCTGGATTTTATCCAACAAATACGGATTGGACATTCACGATGTGGCTTTCGTGTGGTTGGCTGGACCAATTGCCGGTATTTTCGGACAAGTAATTGTTGGGATGTTGAGCGATAATGTATGGGCTATGGGCGGTCGTCGCCGTCCTTTCATTATTATTGGCGGACTAATTAGCACTGTTGCATTCTTGGCTTTGCCCAATATTAGCGGTATCTCCAAAATTACCGGCATTACTGACATTATTCTAATTGCTTCAGTGATAGCATTGTTTTTAGATTTATCTATAAATGTCACCTTCAACCCTGCCCGTTCTATCATTGCCGATTTAACGCCCGAAGGAAAAATTCGTACTTCAGGTTTTGTTTGGATGCAAATCATGTCGGGCTTTTTCGGAGTTTTTGCTTATTTTCTTTCGATGGTTTTTGGCAACGAAACCTTGTTGTACATTGCTGCAGTTATCGTATTTCTAACGGCAGTTTTCCCAATTCTCTTTATTCAGGAAAAAAAGGATTTGGACAAAGCCATCGAAAGCCAAGAGAAATTTGGTGTTTGGCAAATTGTAAAAGAAATTTTTCCACTCTATGGCTTTTTGGTGTTTGGTGTATTCAGTTTGATATTTCATTTCTTCACCACACAACTGGCCGCTTGGCACAATCCGGTTTTGATTGGAGCACTCACCTACTCTATCGTTATTGGCATTTACATTATTGTGAATGGTATAAAAAATCCGTCGAATAAAAACGAATTTCAGAAAATAATGTTGGCGCACTCGTTCACCTGGGTAGCTTTTCAGAGCATGTTTATCATGTCTGGCTTTTTTATTGAAAATCAAATACTTCCAAATCTAAATATCTCAAGCGTAGTGGCCAACTGGTTTGCTGAAAAGTTGACTGGTGATGCACAAACCACCGCTTCTTCTATTGGAAACATCGTTTCGTTGGGATTTTTTATTCTCAATTTGATAGGAGCAATTTTCCCACTTATACTCCAATCCATTGCCAAAAACATTGGACGCGTAAAAACTTATATTGGCGCTTTGTCATTTTCGGCCATTGGTTATTTCTATATTGCATTTTTTAGTCGCGTAGAAATCGATTTTTATATAGGCATGGTTTTAATCGGAATTGGTTGGTCTGCCGTTATTTCCATCGTCTTTGCCATTATGAGCGAACGAGTAAATCCGGCAAAAATGGGCTTGTTTATGGGCGTATTTAATTTGGCAGTAGTATTGCCACAAATGATGAGCAACGGTGTAGCCAACATTATCAAAGAAACTGGTAATCACCAATTATTGTATATTTTTTGCGGTGGATTGGTTACTTGCTCCATCATTTTTTGGATGTTTGTGAAAGAACCGGAATCATCAAGCACCAAACAAAATGTACCTTCGGGAGGACATTAAAATAGTCGAAAACAGTCCACAGACTCCAGACTCCAGACAAGACGCAGTAAACGATATTGTATATATACAAAAATCAAAATCTAATTTATTTTTGAAGTTAATTGCATTATCTTTGCGGAAACAAAAAACCGCAATAAAAACTTTTGAAAACCGCGGGAATAAAATCCTGCGGTTTTTTATTATTTTACCAATTTACAAAAAATGAAAATAGACAATTTAAGTGTGATGTCAAATCATTACTATATAAAGTCCCCCTTCGGGGGATTGAGGGGGCTTTTTCTTATATTAATCAGCAGTTTGTTATTTTCTTGTGCCAATAAGAAACAAGAAAAATCAACGGCACAAACCACCGATTCACTTTCAATTAAATATGCTGAAGGTTTTTCGGTTCATTATTTTGCACATTACAAGGAAGTTATCGTTTATAGTCCTTGGGTAAAAGGCACCGAATATGCACGATATTATTTAGTGTCGGACACTAAAACTGAAACCCCGAGTGATGGTACGAAAGTGAAAATCCCCTTGCATACATTGGCTGCAACCTCAGTGACTCATTTGGAGTTTTTGAGTATGTTGGGCGAACTAGAAACCCTCCGCGGCGTTTGCTCCCCCAAACTTATTTACAATCAGGATGTGCAAAAACTAATCGCTGACAAAAAAATTACCGATTTGGGCGATGCCTTTAATATCAATGTGGAGAAAACATTGCAACTAAAACCCAATGCGGTGATGATGAGTGGTTATAATCAAAATGACCCTTATGCGCAGCGTGTTTCTGAAGCTAGAATTCCGGTACTTTTCAATAACGAATGGATGGAAACCTCGTTGCTGGCAAGAGCAGAATGGATAAAATTTGTGGCTACATTTTACAACAAAGAAAAAATTGCTGATAGCCTTTTCAATTCTATCGAAAACCGCTACAATACAATACGTGACAAAGCAAAAGCAGTTACAAAAAAGCCCACCATTATGGCTGGGTCAAACTTCCGTGGGACTTGGTATATGCCTGCCGGACATAGTTTTATGGGACGATTATTTGCAGATGCTGGCGCACAATATTATTTTTCAAACGATACAACTTCTGGAAGTTTGCCGTTGAATGTGGAAATGGTTTTGAAAAATTTCGCCAATACTGAGATATGGCTCAACTGTAATTTTAACTCAATTGATGATTTATTGAAAGCCGATAGCAAACATTCCTATTTCAATCCAGTAAAATCTGGCAAAGTTTATAATTTCAATAAACGCTTGCTGCCTTCCACTGCCAATGATTTTTGGGAAAGTGCCGTGGCAAGGCCTGACGTATTGCTATCGGATGTAATTGCGATTTTACATCCTGAGATTTTACCAGGATATAAGCTATTTTATGCAGCAGCATTAGCTCCGAAAGTGGAAAAATAACAGTTTTTGGTTGAAAAATTGCGTCTCCGAATGGAGAATGTCTAATTTATGAAAGGACGAAGCATTCTCCACATGGAGAAAGTATAATTCATAGCTGCACAAAGCTTTCTCCAAGTGGAGAATGTCTAATTCATGAGTGTACGGAGCTTTCTCCACTTGGAGAACGTATAATTCTGGACTGTGCAATGGTTTCTCCACTTGGAGGTGAGTTTTTCGGTAAAAAAAATGCTTATTAAGATTAAAAATCCATTAATGATAGCGATATATTTTTAGCAATTTCCCTATAAACTTAGATGATTGCAATGAATCATAATAACAAAAAATACTTTATCTTTGTGCCATAATAATATACAATTAAACAACTTAAAGCATTAACTATAAAACAAAAACGAAATGAAAACAACAGCGAGAATTTCAATTTTCTTTATTTCTACTTTGGTATTATTACTTTTTGCTGGATGCAAAAAAGATGTTATTGACCCACTTCCAGCTTTGACAACTACGGATGTAAGTATTATTACTGAAAGTTCAGCAAAATCGGGCGGTACAATTACTTCCGATGCGGGTTCTGCAATTTCTGCGCGTGGCGTTTGTTGGAGTACAAGTGTAAATCCAACCATTTCAAATAGTAAAACCACAGATGGGATTGGCATTGGCACTTATATCAGCAGTATTACTGGTTTGACAAGTAGTACAACTTATTATGTGCGCGCCTATGCTACTAACTCGGCTGGTACAAGTTATGGCAATGCCATTACGCTTAAGACCTTGATAGCAGCAACGCCAATTACTGATAAAGACGGCAATACTTACAATACAGTTAACATTGGTAGTCAAACATGGATGGCAGAAAATCTGAGAACCACAAAATATCGTACAGGTGAAGGCATTAGTATTGAAAAAGACCCTACTGCTTGGAACACTGCAACATATAGTGCCTACTGTGATTATAATAATGACCCTGCCAATGCCACCAAATATGGCAAACTTTACAATTGGAATGCGGTAAATGATGCCCGAAAAATTGCTCCTGTAGGTTGGCACGTTGCCACAAGTGATGAATGGACAATACTAATAAGTTATTTGGGTGGTGAAAATGCTGCTGGTGCAAAACTAAAAGAGATGGGTATTTCGCATTGGAACACACCCAATGCTGGAGCAACAAACGAAAGTGGATTTACAGCACTTCCAGGAGGCTCTCGGGATTCGTTTGGCACATTTGGTTCAATAGGCAATAACGGTTATTGGTGGAGTGCAACCGAACATAATAGCCTCACCACCAATGCTGATATATGGTATTTGAATAATAATGACAATACCGCTCAAAGCGGCTATAAATTGAAGGCTTCAGGTTATTCAGTCCGTTGCGTGAAAGATGCCAATTAATTTGTCAAAATTGAGCTTAGGAACCTTATTTATGGATAAACCAAATTCTTTTATGTAGGCAAAATGGCATTCTACTTATTAAATAGGGCTATTCACCGATTTTGTTTGTATCACCAATTATTCAATACTATTTTTGTATCGTAATAATAATCGAAAAACTCTGTTATTATTCAATCAACTAAAGTATTATTAATACCTCAAAAAAAAAAGCGTATGAAAACAAAAAGCATTTATTTAGCATTAATTCTGCTAAGTATCATTTCATGGAGTTGTACTACCAATCAAAATGAATTGAGTCAAGGTACACTTAAAACATCTCTGAACAAAAGCGTCCAAAGCTTAACAACCGCCATGACTAAGATTACGGCAACGGATGGTTACAAGGTATTGGCAACTTCAAGTTCAGCAAGTAGCGCAAGTATGGTAAAATCTTCTGCCCCTGCAATTGATTCTACTTACAGCAGTATCATTTTATCAGATATTGCAGGAGTTTATGATTACAAAGCAATTCGCACAAGAGGTGGATCTATTTTGAAGTTTTTTACTAAATCTGCTGACAACTCATTAATGATTGTCAATCTGCCCGAATCGAAAGTGAAAAATGCAAATGCATTACTTCACTATTCGCCTGCCGACACTTTATTGGTAAACAATTACATTTTCTCATTGTCAAAGTACCAGTATAACTTTAACCGTGTACTTGGTTGGGATTATGAAATGGCTTCTAACATCAACATTAAATCTGTAAATGCCGGTGATTTAAAAATCAAATCATCTAACTCGGCAGCAAATGGTTACAAATATGCTTCAGAGTTTGTATTTGCTGATAATTATGTAGCTAAATGCGATTATGCAACTGGCGACACCGCTGTAGCAACTTATTCTATTGGCGATGGAACAAAAACTTTGTACGAAGAAAAATACACAGCCGTGAAAACTGCAGGAAGACACCGTGAAAAAGAATACTCTTTGACAATTGGTGATGTACAAATAGTTAGAAAACAAGGCGTACGCAATGCTTTGGACAGTGCCAAAGTTTATGTAGCTGGCGTTTTGCAAATCAACTCAAAAGTGGAAATCGTAGAAATTGCATCCGACAGCACAGCTCTAAACAGTTCGTTGGTTAATCACAAAAGAGATTTGAAAATCACTTTCGATGATGGAACAAGTTCTACTCTTACCCAATTGCTTGGAAGCTCATTAGATACTATTCGTACCCTGTTTGCTTCATTGAACCAAGCTAGCTATGTTACCAGTGTAATTGACTGGATTGCTTGGGATATTTACACTAAGAAATAAGATTGATTGGTTTTCAATTAAATTTGGAAATACTGCTTTTTGAAATAACAATTAGAGAGAAAAGTAGAGGAGAATAAAACCTCATCTACTTTTCTTTTTAATTTAACAAATAATTGGATACAGGATTCTACCTAAAATCGTATTAATTGCGAAACAAAAAAATGGAAATGAAATACCTAACATATAAATCTACAAATATAAAGAGCATTGAATCCATAGTCTTTGTATTTATTTGGGTAGGAATTTTTTCGGGTCCATTTTTCCAATATAGAAATAACTTTATAGTAGATTGGGGCAAAGTGAGTGCTGAATGGATTAGGATGCTTGCATTTCTTATTATTTTTGTACTTAACGCTTATTATTTGGTTCCAAAATTATTATTTCAAAAAAAGTACCTCAATTATATTGTATTCACCTTGTTGGTGATATTATTGGTAATAGCCGTAAATATTGCGCTACACTTCATTTTAATACCTCCTGAACCTCTGTCCATGCCACCGATGAATTTGGGACCAGCAATGGAACTGGGGAGTAAAATGCCTGCACCAATGGGTTATAGAACGCCATTGTTACCCGAACAGAAATCAATTTTCATGATTTTTGCAGACGATTTATTAATTGCAATTCTAGTAGTAGCGGCTGGCACTACAGTGAAAATGTTGTCACAATGGCTCAACGAAGAAGGAAGACGGAAGGATGTGGAAAAAGAACAGCTGAAAACAGAATTGGCTTTGTTAAGGCATCAAGTGAGTCCACATTTTTTCATGAATACCCTCAATAATATACATGCTCTGGTGGATATTAATACCGAAACTGCTAAAAATGCCATTATTCGCTTGTCCACTTTGATGCGATATTTGCTCTATGACACTGCACATGGTCAAACGAGTTTAAAAAAAGAAGTTGAATTTATTGAAAGCTACATTACTTTGATGGAATTAAGATTTTCAAAAAAAGTAAACATTTCTGTGGAAGTTCCTAAAAACATTCCAGACATTATAATACCACCCATGCTGTTTATATCATTTTTGGAAAATGCATTTAAGCATGGTGTAAGTTATCAATCCAATTCATTTGTCTTTTTCAAATTAGAACTCACAGACAATCGAATAATTTGTGATATTAAAAATAGTAAGCACAAAAACAAAGAAGATTTCGACAAAAACTATTCTGGCATAGGACTAACAAATATCCAAAAGAGTCTAGAATTACTTTTCGAGAAGAATTACTGCCTTGAAATAAAAGATAAAGAAAAAGAATTTGATGTCCATTTAAGTATACCACTTTATGAAAATAAAATGTTTAGCCATTGACGACGAGCCACTTGCCCTACAGCAGATAAGTGCCTACATTAACAAAACTCCATTTCTTGACAACATAGCACTATGTCAGAGTGCATTTGAAGCCAAAGAATACCTTGAAAAAAACGAGGTAGACTTGATGTTTGTTGATATTAATATGCCTGATTTGAACGGAATGGACTTTGTGAAATCGCTGGTAGAAAAGCCACAAGTAATATTTACAACCGCTTATAGTGAATATGCATTGGAAGGATTTCAGGTAGATGCGCTCGATTATATTTTAAAGCCAATCAGCTACGATGGTTTTCTAAAGGCAGCTACAAAAGCGAAAAACTGGTTTGAATTAAATCAAAAGCAACCCGAAATAATTCAAACAAATTCCAATTATCTATTTGTAAAATCGGAATATAAATTGATTCGTATTTTGCTAGCCGACATTAAATACATAGAAAGTGCCAACGAATACATTCAGATTCATCTAGCTAATGAAGAGCCTGTTACAACGCTTATTCGCCTCAAAGCGATGGAAGAACAACTACCAAAAAACAAGTTCATGCGAGTGCATCGTTCGTTTATAGTTAATCTGGATCATGTAAAAGTGATAGAACGAAACCGAATCATTTTCGACCACAAAATATATATTCCCATCGGGGAACAATACAAAGACAGTTTTCAAACGTTTATTGACAAAACGTTTATGTTGTAAGGTTTTCTGAAGTGTTCACAAAATCAACCCTTTCTATTTGTCAACGGACAAAATAAAAAGGGTTGATTTGCTTAGTAACTCATTGATTATAATCATATTTAATGATTTATCAAGATTTTATTATTTTGGAGTTATAAAAACTTATTATCAGATTTCATATCCCTCCATGTTTACAGAAAAAAAATGTGGAATTACAAAGGTCTTTCGTGAGTTTCCAATTTGGCTTTTTCTCTACGTTTAGCCTCTTTTTCTGCCCGTTTTTCTTTCAGAGTTTTTTCCGGCACCTTCTTTACCGGCTTTTCTGCCTCTCTCAATTTCGACATAATGGATTAATTTAAATGGTTATGTAAACTAAAGAAATAAAATCTCGAAACTTATAGACAATCAATTCAATAAGAGCAAAAACTAAATGATTTTTGTGTTGAAATATAGTACCACTATTTATGAATAACAACAATTGATTTATAAATATTGTTTGACTCAATTTTGTTTTTTTTGCTCTGCTTTATATGATATTTTTCAATTGCATTGTATGCCGTTTGTTATAGTAGATTAAGATTATCAATATAAACTTTAGGCCTTATTCAGCCAGAGTATACAACCTTAATTATCAAAAAGAGCTATATTTCACTGACAAAATTATGGTTTCCACTGATTTAGTTTTTCTATTTGCAAAAAAGTATATTTCTTTACATCGAAATTAAAAATCACGAACAATGAGCAGAAACAAAAACTTATTTATATCCAGTTTACTTCTATTTTCAGTAATCACTTTTGGTCAAGTTTCCAAAACGGTAAATGTTGTAACAGCTGGAACTTTAAGCACATTAATGACTACGGTTGAAGCCAATACCATTACCAACCTTACAGTAAGTGGAAACATAGATGCTCGCGATGTAGCTTTTATGCGTGATAATATAATACTTTTGTCGGCATTGGATTTAGCTAGCGCAAACATAAAAGCTTACACAGGCATTGCTGGAACTTATGCACTTGCCACTATTGCTTATCCTGCCAATGAGTTACCGCTTTGCGCTTTTTACAATGCAAGTACTTTGGCATATAAAAGTACGCTCACAAGCATAAATCTTCCCACAACGCTCACGTCCATTGGCGGCTCGGCTTTTTATTATTGCTATGGACTGACAGGCACATTCACCATACCAGCAAAGGTCAGCTCTATTGGCAGTTATGCCCTATACGGCTGTAGCGCGTTATCGGCCTACGTGGTAGAAACAACTAATACCCGATATTCGTCAAACAATGGCGTATTATTCAATAAAAAACAAGACTCACTTTTTATTTGTCCAAGTGCCAAAACTGGTGCTTATTCTATCCCTTCAACTGTGACATATATTGGCGCATCTGCATTTGATTATTGTTATAATTTAACTGGAAACCTCACCATCCCAAGTTCGGTGAAAACCATTGGGAGTTACGCATTTTATTACTGCTCTGGGTTTACTGGTGGCTTGACAATTCCAGCAACGGTTACTACCGTTTCTGATGGCACATTTTATGGTTGTAGCGGGCTTTCTGGGATAGTAACAATACCAAAATCGGTAACATCAATAGGCTCTTATGCGTTTTTCGAATGTAACAAATTAACGTCATTTCAAGTAGATGTATTGAATCCAAACTACTCATCGAGCAATGATGTTTTATTTACCAAAACACAAGACACTTTACTAATATGTCCGGGGGCAAAAACCGGAAGTTACGTCATTCCAAGTAGCGTAAAAGGCATTGGCAGCTACGGTTTTTACAATTGCAGTAGCTTAACTGGCAGTTTGGCAATTCCCAAATCGGTAGGTTTAATAGGGAGTTATGCATTTTATGGCTGCACTCAATTATCAGCTTATGAAGTGGATCCTTTAAACACCAAATATCTCTCTAACAATGGTGTATTGTTCAATAAAAATCAAGATTCATTACTGGTTTGCCCGAGTGGAAAAACAGGAAGTTACACTATTCCATTGGGCGTAAAATCGATAGGAACTTATTCTTTCTATTATTGTTCTGGATTGACAGGAAGCATAAATATCCCAACTTCAGTAAATACAATTGGCGATTATGCATTTTATGGTTGCAGTCAACTAACTGCTTTTCAAGTAGATGCAGCCAATCAAATTTACTCGTCGAACGATGGCGTTTTATTGAATCACTTACAAGACTCTTTGTTAATTTGCCCGGCTGGCAAAACAGGGAAATATACCATTCCTAATTCCGTTGCAGCTATTAGTTACTCGGCATTTGACGCTTGTGTGGGTTTAACCGAAATAGTAATTCCAATTTCCGTAACATCTATTGGAAGTTATGCATTTGAATACTGCACTGGATTGACACAAATCACCTTGCCCAAAAATATAACTAGCATTGGCAGTGCTGCATTTTATGCTTGTAGTAAATTGCAGAAATTCTCGATACTGAATCCAATTCCTCCAACCATCGACTACTTAACATTTTCTTTGGTTGACAAAACGACATGTCAACTACTTGTACCCATTGGTTCACTAATTGCCTATCAAATTTCGGCCTACTGGAAAGAGTTCACTTTGGCAGCCGAAAGTAGTTTTACAGCAGTACAAACTCAAACAGCAAATTCAGTCAAAATCTATGGAAATCAACAACAAATCGTTGTGGAAGGATTGACACCTGGCGATTTGATTGAAGTCTTCAATTTAGGAGGAAAAAAAATATATGGTGAAAAATCAACTGAAAACACACAATCATTCAATGTCAGAAAGGGTGAAATATATTTGGTGAAAACCAAAGGGAAAATTGAAAAAGTGAAGATGTAAACCCAATTAATTGTATTTTTTAACGCGAAAGAGGAACAGAATACTGTTCCTCTTTCGCGTTTTATTAGGCACACAGCATGCCAAAAACTTATTAGTTTAATTTTGGAGTAATTTCCACTCTGTAGTTTATCTGTTGTTGTGGTAAATCATAAATTTCCATCACTGCAGCATTTACGCCGTAACCATTGTCTTTCAGGTATCTATTCAAAGCAGGTTTTACCCTTAAAAGGCTTATCATTATAGATATATGTCCTTTGTAGGGAAAAACACATGTGATATATTTTTTTATAGGAAAAGTTTTAATATTGTATTTATCCTTTAACCAAAAGATTTTTGAAGTATCGCTATTTTCAAGAATACAACCAACTTGCGATCGTAATTTACTGACATTCACCCTTAAAGGGTCGTCATAGTAAATACCAAAACTTCTAATTGTTATAATATTGTCGTTCTTTTGCAAAGAATACATCAATTTATTAATTACATCACCGCATTGTTCATAGTTGCCAATTACATCCTTATAAACCAATTTTTCACCACCTTGTTTGGATATTTGAAAATTTATATTTGAAAATCCGCCATAGTAAGCATATCCAATTACAAATAATAGGAACAAAGTTAGAATTAGAGCGAAGAATACTTTTAGAGCTTTCATTTTCTACTTATTTATCGGTTAAATAACAATTTACGATATGAAAATGATATTGATCAAAATGAATATCCAGTAATATTATAACACTAATAGCAGAAATGTGTTCTTTAAAATAATTATTTTCCACCTATTCTATAGCCCACATTCCATTCTATAAAATCAGAAACATGAAAAGCGTAATCACGCAATGTAATACCTACAAAAACATCATCGTCCACATAATATTTCAGCCCAATGCGTTGATGAAAAACAGGTGACAGGTTAACTGCTTTTTTCCTAAAGATATAAAAAGCTGGTTGTAAGATTAATGACACTTTATTTACCATTAATTCATAAGAACGGAAAATGCTAAGATACAAGATATTAGTACGAAATGTACTTATTGACGGAAATCTATTGAATTTATTGATTTAAAACACAAAAGACTAAAATCAAAATGAAGTTTTACCCTCACATGACTTTAGTCTTTTATTATATTTCAATTTACTAAATTACTTTCCCCAATATT
>Ga0194037_1002365_pt1 | contig 12642 bp, 11 predicted proteins | sample JunL306m_MetaG_FD_148653 | JGI IMG/M metagenome (GOLD analysis project Ga0194037, IMG submission 148653) | Anoxic zone freshwater microbial communities from boreal shield lake in IISD Experimental Lakes Area, Ontario, Canada - Jun2016-L304-6m | ecosystem: Environmental > Aquatic > Freshwater >...
TTTTAAGACGTTGCTGACAGAAGAACTTGGTTTGTTGAGCCAGTAGGACCACCCAGAGATGGAGGAGAGCAGCGCTTCTTTTGCAAAGGATGGATTGGCGCGGTCAGACATAAATACAATCTTGATGGAGTTATTTCGATCTCGTATATCTTGACCGAGAGTCAGTCCATCGGATCGGCGGATCGAATCCATATCCACTAAAACAACTTGTGGCGCAAAAAGCTTGAGCGCTGCAGGGGCATCCTCTGGTGATGTTCGGCGTGCAACAACTGCAAATTCCTTTTGTGCATTGATAGCGCTACAGAGTGCTTCGCCCGTACCTTGTCGGGATGCGTGCTCGATGATGAGCACCTTCGACAAATGCATTTCGCCCCCGAACCTTCGCTATCTACTGGGGTGAATACTCTCGGGACGGAGAGAGGAAATCTCTCAGATTTGCGGGTGAAACCCCCTAAGCATGGAGGAAATTCACCGACGAGAATACCTTTGGTTCAGTGCGCTTTGGCTCCATTACGGTTGCGCACCCAGTGCCAAAACTCCCCCTCGCGCATTGCAGGTGAGTAATAGAACCCTTGGATAAATTCGATTCCAGATTCTGCAACGAAATCGAGCGCCTCTTGGGTTTCGACGCCTTCGGCAACGATGTCAACGCCAAGAGTTCTCGCCATGCGCACAACATCTAAAACAAGTTGTTTATCTTTATCAGTCAATCCCGTAGTCGGGAAGAAGGCTTTATCGATTTTAAGAGTATCCAGCGGCAGGGTCTGTGCCTGAATCACGTTTGAGTAACCAACACCGAAGTCATCGAGAGATATCTTTATGCCAACTGCACGCAATTGCTTTAAGTTATCTAGAACAACATCACCGATAGCAAGGGAATCTTCTGAAATTTCAACGTAAATATCTGCAGGGTTAACGTCAGTGCGCGATATCGCCTGTTGAACATTGAGCGCGAAGTCAGATCGCATAAGAGATTCGGCTTCTATATTGATACCTAAGCCAAATTCTTCAAGTTCGTGTTGCCTAATGAGCATCTCTGCCGTAGTTCTCATGCGCAGCGCTTGATCCACTACCCAATATCCCAATTCCACCGAGAGAAACGCTTCCCTAATTTGAGGCAGGAATTGTGCAGGCATTAAGAGCCCTTTGCCAGGGCGCTCCCAGCGAATCAAAGCTTCTGCGCCAACTACTTGTCTATCACTGACACGGATGACGGGTTGGTAGAAGAGAATGAATTCGTTATCTCGGATCGCTTTGCGTAACGCAAATTCTTCAGATAACGCAGAAGTGAGGTGATCGCTTTGATCTTTGGAATAGAGAGCAAAACCCGAACGTTCTTGCTTGCTTGCTGATTGAGTAGCCACAGCCCCTTCGTGCAAGAAAGTTTGGGAATCAATGTTGTGGTCGGCGTGAATTACTAGCCCAACACTTATCGTAATTTGCATTTCAATCGATTTGTGTACTTGAGTAAATTCAATCGCGGCTTGCAACTCCAGCGCTCTTTCTCGGGCTTCGTCATGACTTGCATAACTGCCGAACATGACGAAATCGTCGGATTCCAGTCTGGCTACTATTTCATTGACAGTGGCACGGTTGGCAATTTCATGGGCAACTTGCTGAAGAATTTCGTCCCCGCTTGAATAACCCAGTGCATCATTGAAACGTTGGAATCGGTCCACGTCAATAAAAAAGCCTGCGCTAATCGGTAGGTTTTCATCGAAGGCATGGTTTTCAATCGCAGTTGTGAAGCCGTTTCTATTGAGAATCCCGGTGAGGTGGTCATGACTTGTTCGATAGGTGTACTCCTCGGCCAAGCGCCGACGCGACTGGTGCAATGAGATAATTTCCTCAACTTTAAGGTTCACTGATACAGATTCATGTATCTCTATTTGTGAAGATATATATTCGAGCAATTCTTCATCAGTGAGTTGTTCAAACTTTGCAGAAAGTACTTGATTTTGAATGGAGTCAAGAATAACCGCGACTTCAAGGGCTTTGCTCGCTCGCGTTACTTTTTCCTCTTCTTCCTGTAAGAGTTTGCGAGATCTTCTAAAGCCACGTGAAATATCGAGCATCAACCAGAGCGCCAACCAGAGTCCGGTGAGAACAGTAAGTAAGAAAATGAGGGATAAATATTCTTCAGCACGGGCACGATTTTTAACAACTTGATTGAGATCGCGCAGGCTTACAGTTGCGAGCTGGCTACTCATTTGCCGCGTATGGGTTAGAAAGAATTCGAGAGTTGGTGTTGCTGCCTCAGTGATTTTTTTTCTTTGCGCAATCGGCACATCTTTTGCTTGAAGAATAAATGAGTCGAGGGATCGAAGAGCATCGCGAAAGTCGGCAGACAAAATGTTGTAGGTGATTTGACCATTTAGCATTGCTACCTGCAAGCGTTGCCCCAGGAGGGCTCGTGCAATTTGTAGGTCTCGTGCCGATATTGCACCATCACCCCAGCGGATGAAGGCGATAGAAACATTGAAACTTTCACGTTGAGAATAAGCAAGAGACGCCGCATCATGAGATTCGGCCAAGACGGAGATGCTTGCTATTTGACTCTCCCGTGCACTCCAAATCGATGATCCAAGGAATCCAAGGATTCCCAGGATCGTTATAGCAGCCAAAATTGCTTGCCCAAGTTTGGGCGTTAACCCAACTTTTGCTAGGCCGGCAATCCTTCCTTCGTTTGGCACAGTTACTTAGAGATACCGATGGATTTCAAGGACCAGTTCCACGCATCCAAATTCTTCGCATAGGCGCTGGAGTCTTCGAAAACAATACGAATCGGCCCTCCCTGATCCATCGGGATATCTGCAGCATTTCGGGAGATTGCAATGTAGGCGTTGTTATCGATGAAATGTGCTGCGGTATCGACGAACGCGTAATCATTGAGTGCAAGTGTTTCAACTTTCTGCGCCGGCTTGAAGCCCGCTGTATTGAGTAAATCTGTCATCGACACAACAGCGAATGTTTGGCGTGCCTTAACGAATGGTTCGTAAATATCGATGGTCTTTGTTGCAAGCGAGGTAAGTTCACCCATCGTGTAGGCATGTGATGTCGCGCCAGTCATGGTCAGAACAACATCAGTTGCTTTGGGAGGATCCACTTTAAAGCCCGCGCCGTATGGGTTCGAGGCCGATGGCGAAGGGGTCGCGGTCGCAGTTTTGGTAGAAGCAGAACTACAGCCAGCAAGCAGCGCCAGCAAGGAAAGCGCAACTGCCACTTTAAGGGCGTGTGACTTCATGAGAGTCCTTCCATATTTGGTTGGTTGTGGACTGTGGCGCCCGCGCCTGTGAGGGGTTCGACATATAGGGATTGCCCAAGGTTACTCTCGACTTTATACATATCTAGGAGGGTTTGGGGTGATTTCCCTCCGGGAAAGATCAGGGGAATCTTTACGCCTTGGGAGATAGCGATAATCGCCTTGAGGGCAATTTCACTCGTGGGTGAGGCGGAGGTAACGAGGGCGGAGTTAGCAATGAAATAGGTGGGAACGAATTCTTTTGTGAGCGCGATTTCTGCGATTCCTAAACCAAAGTTGGCCAAGGCAACCTTCACGTGACTCGAACCCACCAGGTCGCGGGCAATGTTGGCCGAATCCACGGAAATTCCTTCAAGATCCAACACGTAGTGCAAATTGGCATCGCTATACGTCTGTGAAAGTGCCGTTAAAAGCAGCTCAATGTTGGTCTTATCTGAGCGCCGTGGACGTTCAACGTGAAGTAGTAGGTCGTGCTTCAAGGTGGCTTCGCTGATATCACTAAGAATAGCTAATCTAATCTGACGCGCTAAGTCCTGCATCATTTCAGGTGAGTAGGCATTCGGCAGCGTAAAAGTTGCAATAAAACCTATTGTGTCGTCATTGATATTTCGACGTACTTTGCTGACGCTTAAGAAAGAATTATTGAACTGGAAAGAATCTTGTCGGTCGTAGGATTCAGAATTCCTCAAATAGAGTTCTTCAATTTTCGCCCTATGCCCGCCGGAAGCTTTTGCCCGATACATCTGGGCATCGGCCCGTGCAATGGCTTCGGAAATTTCAGTGTTCGCTGGCCAGCCAGCAACGCCAAGACTTATGCGCAGTTGATGAGTAGACCCTTGTGAGGTTGTGAAATCTTTTTGAATAGCATCGAGATATCGATCTGCAGTGCGCTCCACTGAATCCCAGTCATCGAGATTTTCTACGACAATCAAAAATTCATCGCCACCAAGCCTGGCTTGGCTATCGACGGGCCGGCTAGCTCGAGTTATTCTGCGTGCAAGCTCGCATAGAACTTCATCACCGACCGGATGACCGTAGGTATCGTTTATATCTTTAAAGCGGTCTAAATCTAGAAAGAAAATAGTTCTATCAACGTCTTGCGAATTCCAAGCATCACTTTTTGCGTAGGCAGCTTCTAATCCTCGACGATTAAGGAGCCCCGTCAGTGCATCATGACTTGATTGAAAAACTAGGAGTTGAGATGCAATGGCTCTTCCGTAAAGTTCAGGAAGTAGGACGCAAGCGCCTTCCAGACTTGTTTGGGTTGAAACATTAAATGCATTTTGATTGGGAAGTATAAATAGGATTCGAAGGCCTAGCCCTTGTGCGGTCATAACATCAACAATGGCGCAGTGACGTACACCCACCGATTTCAATTCTTGTTGGTAAGGGTGCCAGGTGAGTTCGGCAATTGGCACCAAAATTGCAGGAACTATGGAGTATTCCTCAGTACCTAGAGTACCGAGCGCGCGTGAACCAAACCCGGATGTATCGGTAGTTGGCAATCTGGAAATTCCTAATATCGAACTAGGTGCCGATGTCGCAAAGACCCACCCTGTAGGTGTCAGCGAATCCTCTTTCTTCAACCAGGCTTGTCCGGCCCACCAGCCGAGCTCGTTAATTGCACTTTGCATAAACGATCCAAGAACGACATAGAGATTTTCAATCGACATGACGCTGCTGACAAGGGTGCGAGCAATTCGATCCGAGCGCAGGCGAACCTTTGTTTCTTCATGCGGAGTGAGGACCTTTTTTATCATGAGACCCTCTCCTTCACCGAAGTTCGCTACCCTGATCTACCCTGATATACGGTAGATGCACGTTCTCTATTGTCTAAGGGTTCAGTCCTCAAATCGAGATCTTCGAGGGGGATAACCCCCGAGCATTCCGAGGGAATACGACAGAAAGGCTGACTAGATGAGCGCTTTTAGGGAGCAATTTGGATTTGATCGATCCCAGGTGAATCTGGCTAATTGGCTTGAAAGTCCCTATAGCAGTTGGTCCTTTCAGAATGTGCCGGAAATGGTGCCCACGGCTGTGGTCGATGGCCCAAGCTCTGCGCTCCTTCCTCGAGCGATAGATGAATCCTTTCTGGAACAAACTTTTGATACTGCTCAGCCTGAAAAACGTCGGGACTATTTGGATCGCACTTTCACTGATGCCTTCTTGGTTATAGATAAAGGCACCCTGATTAGTGAGTACTACCGAAGCCCCATGAATCAAACAACCCGGCATTTGGTCTTTTCGGTAAGCAAGTCCATCACTGCGTTACTCACCGGAATTGTTATTGAAAAATATGGCCTTGATGTAACAAAGTCAGTTTCACATTACCTACCCAAGGCCAAGGCAAGCGCCTACGAAGATGCGACCATCCAAGATGTCTTGGATATGTTAGTGAGCGTTGAATTCATTGAGGATTACACACTTAAAGCAGGTGTCTATGCTCGATATCGCAGGGCGATGCTTTTCATGCCACCTTCGAGTGACGAGCTTTTACCGCGTGAAAACCTAGGAGATTTTCTCTTCACTTTGCCAAAAGCTAGCGGGGATCACGGAAGAGTATTTGCGTATCAATCTCCCAACACGGATGTTTTGGGGATGATTCTGGAAGAAGTTTCCCAGACCAGGTTCCCGACTTTGCTCTCGGAATTATTATGGAAACCACTGGGCGCGCAACCTGCCACCGTGACAGTGGATGGAGTTGGCCAATCACGTACTGCTGGTGGAATTGCGTGTACGGCCCACGATCTTGCCTTGCTAGGTGAACTCTTTAGAAATTCTGGGGCTGCAAACGGAGGGCAGATTGTTCCTGAAAAGTGGATTCGCGACATCCGAGAAAATGGAAATTCTGCTGCATGGGATGCTGGCGACTTTGAAACTCTCTTTGATCACGGCCGATACCGAAATAAGTGGTATTCCGATGGCGATGGGGCTTATTGCGCGATCGGCATCCACGGCCAGTGGATTTATGTTGATCCAGCCAGCGAAAGCGTCATCGTAAAAATGTCATGCCAACCCGTGGCCTCAGATGACGAACTCGATACAAGAATTCTCGTATTTATGCGCGATATTGCTGCCTCTTTGCGGTAATTCTGCCTAAGTATCTGGGTGGTTTGCCCAGAGTTGATGTCAACGGCTACCCTGAAGACATGAAACTACGCAGCCTCCTCCTTCGCTGCCGTGGCGGGGTCCTATAACCGGTCCCCTCGTCGCGGGGTTGTGACATACCGGTAACGCCCACAAAACCCGCGAATTTAAAGGAGCAAGTAATGAATTATCCAAAGCAATCACCCAGTCCGATGCCTTATGCCCGGTACTCATCATTCATTCCGGTAGATCTTCCTGATCGCACATGGCCAAGCAAAAAAATGACGCACGCCCCCAAGTGGTGCTCGGTGGATTTACGAGATGGCAACCAAGCGCTGATTGATCCTATGGATACGCCCCGCAAATTGGCGATGTTTAAGTTGCTTGTTGCGATGGGATACAAGGAGATTGAAGTCGGATTTCCTAGCGCAAGTCAGACTGATTTCGATTTCGTTCGAAAGATTATCGAAGAGGATTTAATTCCTGACGATGTCATCATCCAGGTACTTACCCAGGCACGCGAACCATTAATTCGTCGTACCTATGAATCCATAAAAGGTTCAAAGCAGGCGATCGTCCATTTGTATAACTCAACATCCACTTTGCAACGTCGCGTAGTTTTTGGCCAGGACAAAGAGGGCATCAAGAAAATTGCCACAGATGGCGCGCAACTTTGCTTTGCTCTCATCGATACCGTACCTGGAACCGCTGTTTCCTTTGAGTATTCGCCAGAGTCTTATACCGGCACCGAAATGGAATACGCGCTCGAAGTATGCAACGCGGTCAATGATGTATGGAAACCAACTCCATCCTGGAAAACCATCATGAACTTGCCAGCGACGGTGGAAATGGCAACACCTAATATTTATGCGGACTCTATTGAATGGATGTGTCGCAACCTCAATAATCGCGAGAGCGTTGTGGTCTCACTTCATCCGCACAATGATCGCGGTACAGGAGTTGCCGCTGCCGAACTTGGATACCTTGCAGGAGCTGATCGCATTGAAGGAACCCTCTTTGGCAATGGCGAGCGCACCGGAAATGTTTGCCTGGTAACACTAGGCATGAACCTTGTCAGTCACGGAATCGATCCGATGATTGATTTCTCTACGATTGATGACATTCGTCGCACCGTTGAATACGCAAATCAACTTCGCGTACCAGAGCGACACCCATACGGTGGCGATTTAGTTTTCACCGCTTTTTCTGGTTCGCATCAAGATGCAATTAAAAAGGGTCTTGATCACATGGCCAATGATGCAAAAGTTGCTGGCGTCCCCATTGATGAATTCACGTGGGCCGTACCGTATTTGCCTATTGATCCCAAAGATATTGGTCGCTCCTACGAAGCCGTTATTCGCGTGAATAGCCAGTCCGGTAAGGGCGGGGTTGCTTACATGATGAAGCATGAGCATCACTTGGACCTGCCACGGCGTTTGCAGATTGAATTTAGCAAGGTGGTTCAGGCAAAAACCGATGCCGAAGGTGGAGAAGTTTTGCCCGAGCATATGTGGCGCATCTTTGAAGATGAGTACCTGCCAACAGAGTCTGCAACTTCCCCCGAGACGAATTGGGGCAGATTTAGACTCAAGGGATTAGAACAGAAATCTGTCTTAGATGAAGATGTCTATCTCACCGTTTCCATCGCCGACCGCGGGGAAATTCAGGAACTCACAGGTCAAGGTAATGGACCGATCGCTGCCTTCTGTAAAATCTTGCAGGATTACGGAGTGGATGTTCGAGTCCTTGATTATTATGAACATGCACTCTCTGCTGGCGGGGATGCAAGCGCAGCTGCGTATCTCGAATGCGCCATCGATGGCGAGGTCTTCTGGGGCGTTGGAATTGATCCCAATACAACGACAGCCTCATTAAAGGCCGTTGTCTCAGCGATAAATCGGGCCATTCGCTAGTTGCTCCCATTACGGTAGGCGCATGAGTCTTTACCGCGATGAGGCAGTTGTCTTGCGTACCCAGAAGCTGGGTGAAGCAGATCGCATCGTCACTTTATTGACGCGCGAACACGGGCGAATTCGTGGGGTTGCAAAAGGTGTTCGACGTACCAAATCAAAGTTTGGTGCACGTCTTGAACCAGGTAGCCACATTGATGTGCAGCTATACGTGGGTAAAACTTTTGACACGGTCACCCAAGTTGAAGCGATCATGAATTACGGAGAAGCAGTCTCTAATGATTATCAACGCTGGACAATCGCCTCTGCTATTTTAGAAACCGCCGAACGATTTACATCTCAAGAACACGAACCTGCTTTGCAGGAGTTTCAACTTGTTGTCGGTGGCCTTCGTGCATTGGCTGAAAATCGTCACGATGCATCCATGATTCTTGATGCCTTCCTCCTGCGTTCCTTATCTGTTGGTGGGTATGCGCCTTCGATGACCATCTGTTCTCGCTGTGAAAAACCGGGCCCGCATCGATACTTTTCTTTAGTAGGTGGCGGGAGCGTTTGTTTGGATTGCCGGCCATCGGCTTGTGCAACACCAGCACCGGAAACATTGGTTCTCATGGGCGCACTACTGAGCGCAGATTGGGATCTCGCTGATGCCAGTGAGCGCAAACATCAACGTGAAGCCAGCGGCCTTATTGCGGCATACCTACAGTGGCATTTGGAGCGCGGTCTTCGTAGTCTTCCTCTTGTGGAGCGCGTATGAGTATGCCCAAGATCGCCAAAGAACATATTCCTGCTCATGTTGCGATCGTTATGGACGGAAATGGACGTTGGGCAAAAGAACGTGGCTTGCCTCGCACCGCTGGACATGAAGCCGGAGAGGCCGCTCTCTTTGATGTTGTCGTTGGGGCAATTGATATCGGCGTCAAAGAAATCAGCGCTTACGCATTCTCAACAGAGAATTGGCGCAGATCTCCTGAAGAGGTGAAATTCTTGATGGGTTTCAACCGCGATGTTATTCGTCGCAGACGCGATGAAATGAATGCACTCGGTGTCCGAGTTCGCTGGGTGGGCCGTCCCAATAAGTTGTGGGTGAGTGTGCGCAAAGAACTCGAAGCGGCCGAGGAATTGACTGCAAAAAACAAAGTTTTAACGCTCAATATGTGTGTCAATTATGGCGGCCGCTCTGAAATCGTTGATGCGGCTACAGCACTTGCTAAAGACGTTAAACGAGGCAAAATCAAAGCCGATGCAATCACCGAGAAAGTTTTTTCCAAATATTTAGATGAGCCTCTAATGCGTGATGTTGATTTGTTCTTGCGATCATCAGGTGAGATGCGCACCAGTAATTTCTTGCCATGGCAATCGGTATACGCCGAATTTGTTTTTATGGATGTGCTCTGGCCTGATGTAGACCGAAAAGTCTTGTGGCGCGCAATAGAAGAATATGCACGCCGTGATCGCAGATTCGGAAAGGCGTAATGTCTTTTCCTATAAACCCTCCGAGGGAGTTATCCCAGGAAGAATGGGATCTTTGGCAGGAAGGTCCGCTTAACCGTTGGGCGATGCAACATGTCGCGGATTTCATTCCGACCTGTGAAATTCTTCCTAGCCTTTCGCCTTACGTGTGGCCTGAGGAAATTGCTCCGAATGAAAAGATTCAATCAGAGCTTCTCGATTTGTACACAGATGGTTTATTAATTGTTAAACACGGAAAGATTGTTTACGAAAATTATCTCAATGGAATGGTTCTCGATACTCGCCACCTTCTTCAATCGGTCTCTAAATCTATTCTTGGCATCCTCATTGGACAGCTAGTGAGTGAAGGGTTGATCGCGACGGATCAAACTATTGGCTACTACCTTCCCCAAATGCAAAACTCAGGTTATTCAGATGCCACAGTACAAAACGCTTTGGATATGTGTGTAGGTGTGAAATTCTCCGAGGAATACCACGACCTCGATTCAGAGATACAGGTCATTGATCGCGTATCGGGGTGGAGGAGTTCTCACCCAGGAGACCCAGAAGGAGTGCGAGCCTTCTTGCCGATGATCTCAAAAGAGCGCGAACATGGAAAGTACTTTCAATATTGCTCTGCAAATACAGATGTACTTGCCTGGGTGGCAGAGGCGGTTACGGGAATACCCTACGTGCAACTTCTCAGTGATCGGATTTGGAAACCGTTGGGTGCTACGTATTCCGCAAATATGACCATGGACAATTACGGGTCGCCACTTGCTAACGGCGGAGTCTCAACAACGCTTCGCGATTTAGCGCTCTTCGGGCAGATGGTTCTGAACGGGGGAGTGATTAATGGTCATCAAATAGCCACCCCTGAGTGGCTTTTGGACACAGTGACAGGCGCGCCTAGTGGGTCGCCAATTGTAGATTCAATGCAAAAAGTGCACCCAGGTGGCTCCTATAGAAATCAATTCTGGATCACTCATGGCGCACACAAAGAAATATATGGCGTGGGAATCTACGGACAACACTTGTGGATTGATCCGGTTACGCAAACAGTGATCGTAAAATTTTCATCGCTGCCTGTGGCAACAACGCCTGAGCATTCACTTGCACATGCAAATCTCTTTAGGGAACTTAGCAGTTAGCGCAGGTTCCAAAGAGTTCGGCAGTATGTCCGACATCGCGGAAACCATATTCGCTAGCAATGGTCTTTGCCCACTTCTCAATGGCGCCGCCTTCAATTTCTACAGTTTTGCCACAACTTTTACACACTAAGTGGTGATGATGGTTTTCACCGCAGAGACGATAAATAGCTTCGCCATCTTCGCGTCGCAAAATATCTACGAGATTTCCCTCAACTAACGTTTGAAGAGACCGATATACGGTGGTGAGGCCAATTTTTGCCCCATCGCGATGCATCAGTTGGTAGAGCTCCTGCGCACTGGCAAATCCACCGACATGTTCGAGAGTCGCCAATACACCGCTAACGGATTTACGCACTGAAAGCCACGACTAACCACATGATCCCAACGCCCAGTGCAGTTGCAGCGAGTGTCCATTTGGATGGGTGTCTGGAATGTGCTTCGGGCAAGATATGTGAAGTTGCCAAGTAGATAACGAAACCAGAAAATAATGCGAGGTAGAGTGAGAGCCATGAAGAATTTAGTGCGAGATAGGAACCGATAGCGGCGCCGGATAATCGCGCGGCAGCATCGACAACAAGAAGTAATTTAGCCCGTTCACTCCATTGTCCACTTTTGATCAAGAGTGAGACGGTGTTGAGCCCATCGCTAAAGGCATGGACAACAATGGCAAGGAAGACGGCTATACCCAATGCATTACTGACACGGAATGCGACGCCCAGACCTATGCCATCGAGAAAGACATGGCCACCCATGGCAATTGCACCTAAGGTGCCGGCGATGTTGTGGTGTTCGTGATCGTGTCCATAATCAGATTCAGCAGGTTCGTGCGAACCAAATAGTCGCTCCAAAATGTGCAGCAGGAGAAATCCGCCAACGATGGCAATGGAGACGGCCCGAACGCCACCGACTACTTGGTGATTGTCTTTAAAGACTTCCGGCAGAAGATCAAAGCCGACAAGTCCCAGCAGCAATCCAGCTGAAAGTCCCAGCAGCAAGTGGAAGCGATCCTTAGATCGCAACGCAACGTATCCGCCCAGAGTTGTTGCCCCGACCGTTAAGGCGGCAAAGACGATGGCAATGTTCATGGCAAAAAGGTAACAGAAATGAAAATGATTGTCATTTTCACTTTCAAGGGGCTAGGCTCGGTCCATGCTCGCAATTGCCCGCTTTAGCGTCCCCTTGTCTGATGCTGGGCAATTCCAAGCTCAACTCGAGGCAGCGCGTGGTGCTCTGAGTGAATGCGCTGGATACCTAGATGGTGAATCAGGCCAGAATCTTGATGACTCAACTTTGTGGGTCTTGATGACGAAATGGGCAAATGTGGGCTCCTATCGCAGGGCGCTGAGTTCCACGAGAGTGAAAATGGAAGTAATTCCATTATTGGCCCAGGCCCTTGATGAACCCGGTGCCTATGAAAATAGTCAGAGCCAGTAAACTTATTCAATAAGGGTTGCAACTTTCATCAGTTGTTCACCGCCGACAGCCAGCCGGATGGAGATTTGTATGGCCACTGATCGTTTAGAAACCATTGTGAGTTTGGCCAAGCGCCGAGGATTTGTTTACCCTTCCAGCGAAATTTATGGCGGCCTTCGAGCTGCGTGGGATTACGGTCCCCTGGGGATCGAACTCAAGAACAATGTGAAACGTCAATGGTGGAAATCCATGGTCACCGGTCGCGATGATGTTGTGGGATTAGATTCATGCGTCATCTTGGCGCGAGAAGTATGGGAAGCCTCTGGTCACGTCTCAACTTTCTCTGACCCGCTCACTGAATGTACGT
>Ga0194037_1002367_pt1 | contig 12639 bp, 10 predicted proteins | sample JunL306m_MetaG_FD_148653 | JGI IMG/M metagenome (GOLD analysis project Ga0194037, IMG submission 148653) | Anoxic zone freshwater microbial communities from boreal shield lake in IISD Experimental Lakes Area, Ontario, Canada - Jun2016-L304-6m | ecosystem: Environmental > Aquatic > Freshwater >...
CAATAATATTTCCCATCCTTTTTGTTTACACCAATCCTGTAATTTTTCTTCCGTGATGGCTTCTTTTTTATAATCATGAAACACAAAATCAATTTGATTTAATTTTAACCAGTCGATGGTGCTTTTTATGGTGTTGCAGTTTTTAATTCCGTATACCTGATACATTTATTTTTTTTTATTTTACTGAACTAACTTCAGCAGGAATTTTAGCAGAAAGCCAACTATCTTTTACGGGTGTGATCCAATTATTTAATAGCTCATGTTTAGTAGCTACCAGGTTATTGAAGTAAGGCGTTTCTGAATGTAAGAATCCATTCTCGAAACCATATTTTAATTGTGCAAGGGGTAAGGTTTGAATTTTGTCTTTGATTACAAAAGCCAGGTTCTGACGATTGAACATGTCTACCTTGAATCTTTTTTCAATATCCTGAATCATATGTACTGAAGTGTCTGCGCTGCAACCGCCAACTTGAATATTAGATTCATCTGCAATTAAAACCACAAACTGGCCAAATAATAAATTAGCATATCCTTTAACAGGGGCACCGTGGCTTTTCCAGGTATCTACAAAACTGTTCAGGATTTCTTCAATTTCCAAGGCTTCGCTAATAAAGAACAAGCGACTGCTTTGGTAAATCCAAACGCGAGAGCTTGGGTGGAAATCTTCTGGGATGAGGTGAGCGTATTCGAAATTCATAGTGCAAAAATAAACTACTATTCCATAGAATCCGCAATCATTTCTGCAATATCTAAAACCGCCACTGAGCCTTCTTTTTCGCGGTTCTTAACTCCGTCGGTCATCATAGTATTACAGAACGGACAGGCAGAAGCAATAATTGATGCCCCGGTTTCCAAAGCTTCATCCGCTCTTTCGATATTGATACGTTTATCTCCGGGTTCGTCTTCTTTGAACATTTGAGCCCCACCAGCGCCACAACAGAGTCCGTTGCTGCGGCAACGTTTCATCTCTATCAATTCTCCTTCAAGGGCTTCTAAAACCTTTCGAGGTGCTTCGTAAATATCGTTGGAACGGCCTAAGTAGCAACTATCGTGGTAAGAAATTTTTTTGCCTTTATAAGTGCCGCCTTCTTTGAGTTTTATTTTGCCTTGATCAATCAGTTCCTGTAGGAAAGTGGTATGATGAATCACATCATAAGTGCCACCTAATTCTGGATATTCGTTTTTGAGTGTATTAAAACAATGTGGACAGGTAGTTACAATTTTTTTGATGCCATATCCATTTAAGATTTGAATATTCTGGTATGCCATCATTTGAAAAAGAAATTCGTTGCCAGCCCTTCTGGCAGGATCGCCAGTACAGGCTTCTTCTTTTCCAAGTATAGCAAACTTAACGCCTACTTTATTAAGGATAGAAGCAAATGCTTTCGTGATTTTCTGAGCCCGCTGATCAAAACTGCCAGCGCAACCTACCCAGAATAAAACTTCCGGGGTTTCTCCATTCATCATCATTTCGGCCATTGTATTCACCTTCATACAGCAAATGTTTATACGAATGTAACTCAAAATAGAATAATTGAAGAAGGAAGTGAATCTTGTAAGAATTTAAAAGTTTATTTTGGGATAGGGATATATTCTATAGGCATCATGGTAGCTACTTTTTCCGACCAAGACCAATATCCGTCAGTCAACAAATCCAGACCACTAAAATAGCTGCCATTTGGGTAAATAGAAATGGATTTATAAGGTCGCAAATAAATATCTGTTCTAACTTTTTCATCAGCAGATAGGTGGGGAACAGCCATAACATATTCGTAAGGCATTTTTTTGTTAAGATAGATTACTTGAAATATACCTTCAAAGTATACCGATCTTGAAATAGGATCCATGGAACTATTTGTATTGAAAACGAAACTATCTCTTGTAATTAGTTTGCTTAAAGTAACCTTATTCTCGCCATAAGAAATGTTATTTACTTTATTATAATAATCTAACGAATCGTTATCAATTTGCAATTGTGCCCCGTTACCTGCATCTACTTTTTCTTGAATTGATTTCACGAGTTCATGAATTCTATTTTTTTCTTCATCATTAATTATTCTTACTTCTCTAATTTCGAATCCCTCATTTTCTAATTGGTTAAAATAAAGACTTCGCATAAAATGTCGAATGGAGCCTTTATATATTTCATTCCTTTGTAGATTCCATTTTGTGGCTTCTTTAATTTTATTTGTCTTTAATTCCTCAAATAAAGGATATCCTTTAAAAGAGAAATTATTATTTGTGAAATCGATTTCGAACTTTGAAAGCAGGTATTTTATTTTATACCCCAAACTTTTATTTTCAAAAATCAATATTTCATTTGCAAAAGCTCTTAGCTTATTAGTCTTACTATTAAACCTGAATTTTACTACCTCAGGATTCAATAATTTACAATTCTTAGCTAACTGAGTAGATCCAATGAAATACAATTTAAATTTCTCTCCCCACTGATCCCAGCCATTTTTATCGAATGGTTCCACTATCACTTCTTTTAAAATATTAGCAGTTGGTTTTAGTTTGATTAATAAAGGGTCTGAATTTTGATTAACCGATATAGGAATAATATATTGTTCATAATTAAGAGATGAAACCACCAATTCGTATTTCTCTTGTTTCAGATTGCTGAATTGAAACTCTCCTTTTTCATTACTATTTATTCCGATTGTTGTATGGCTCAAAAATACATTTACAGCAGCCAATGGTTTATGAGTTACACTATCTATTACTTTGCCTTCAATTTGAAGTTGTGCATTCGTAAAAAATGCTACCAATAAAAACACTATAGTTAGTTTAAATTTCATAATCGAGGCTATTTCAGTATTTGACTAATATGGATCAATTTACCTTTGCTATCCATTCCTTCCAGAATTAATCGAAAGGAATGAGTCACATCGTTATTATAAAAAATAATCTTTGTTTTTTGATTCGACTTGTCTAGATTGATCCAAGGATTCCATAGTAGTGTCGTGCGTAAATCTTTTGTATTGTATGCTTGTTCTTTTTCTGCATAACTTGGCGAATAAAATTCTTTAAAGGGAGCGTATCCGGCTAGCATTTGATAATCCATGCCACTTGTATTATATTTTGTTTTATCATTGTTTAATTCGCCACCTATTTTGGTGTATATAGCAATTGCGGCACCACTTGCAAATGAACTTCCATTTGCACTATTTTCACTCATGCCTCCAACAAAAGGTGCATTAAACACTTTGATATAAGCTACTTCACCCATATTTATATTTGGTAGCTGAGATGTTTGAATAAATCTTTCATTTAAATAAAAAGAAGGTCTTCCTCCTCTATATGTAACAACTCCTTCAGTTGCGGTACCCCCTATAGCATTGCCAATTACTAATCCGGGCACTTTGCCGGTAAGAAAATCAAAAATTGACAGGGTATGGCTTGCATTTTCCAAAGTACTCATATCAAAAGCAGCTGTTGCCTGTGCACTAAAAATGCCCTTAGCATATTTGCCATCTAATTGTTTTATTCTTGTTCTTTCAATCGAATGAACAGTTACTTCCTGAAGTGTAGTTTTTTGCTTTAATAGATCTAATCTTTTTTGTTCTTCCAATAGGTATTGGAATTTAATAAGACCAATAGTATCGGTAGTGACAGAATCTGATCTAAGATCTTTTGAAGGATCAACTTTAAAAAAGTCATTTTCAATCAGCACTTTATTTTTCGCAGAATGATTAATGCCATCAATCGTATAAAAAACTTTTGTAGTATCGTAGAGTATTACATTTTTTGCTGAAAAAATTCCATCACTCTGAATGGGAATGGTTAACATGTTTTCGCTGGAATCTTTTGCTGAGAATATTAAGTTCATGGAAGCTGGTCTGCCATTTTTCCTGGTAGATAAATCTGATACTTTACCGATTAAAGTTTGGTAGGCCGAATCTTTTGCAAAAGGGAAATTAAGAACTGGATTATTTAAGATGTGATTCCATTTAAATCTCCTCCATCCATTCGTTAACATTAACAAGTCTAAATTGTTGGAAACGCTATCTGCATTAGAACCAAAATAATAAGCAGGCTTAAAAATATTGCCCGTTAAATCTCCTTGAAGCAGCAGTTGCGATGCAATGGTGTTTTCAGGGGTACTATTCAATTCTGCATTCGTTATGGCTAACGAAAGATTGGCATAGCTGCTGTCGGCTAATTCAATTTCAATTACATTTTTTCCACGCTTTACCGTATTAATAGTGTCTACTTTAATGGTGGCGTTTATCAGGTAATCATTATTTTTTACAAAGAGGAGTCGCTCGCAAACGGGTATTTTATTGGCATCAAAAACAGTGAGCTGTAAAATGCCAGAACTTATTTTGCTAATTGGTAAAGTGCTAGATATAGATTCTTTATCTGAGAGATTGATATTCGCTTTAAAAAGAATCTTTCCATTCATCTGTCCAACTAGCAATATGTTTTTCATTGATTCAGGAACAGTGTTAGTTCTTTGAATATGAAATATTCTATTCAAGCTTCCTGATTCAATAATCAAATTTATTCCTTCAGTTATTGCTTCAGGCAATTTTGACTGATGCGTAATTCCAATGATATCTTTCCATTCAGCGATATAGTTTTCTTTGGCAATGGGCATGAATAAAAACTTTCCCATTCCGTCGTGAACAGATTTAAAAACTGTGATGGAATCACCCTCTTTATTTTTAATGATGCCATGAATTGATTCAGGAAGTCCAGATTGATTCACTGCTTTGAAAGCAATGATGTTTTGTTTGTTTAAAATAAGATTGCCTGATTCGGGTAAAAACTGAACGGTGATTTCAGGTAATGTAGTGACTAATATTTCTTGTTTAGTATTTAAAGAAATTATTGGAAATTTTTGTTTGAAAAAGTATACTGAATCAAAATTGCGCATCCATTTAGTATAGGCAATTGCCTGAATAAATTTGCCAGTATATTTTTCAGGCACATTGAAATTGCCAGCGGAATAACAATAATTGATAGGTGATATGGTAGAACTAATTAGTTTTCCCTGATCATCATACCAATCTATATAAAAGTTTTTAGAGATCAGAGAAGGTTCAAATCCAGAGAGGAGATAGGATTTATACCAGATAGTTTGTCCTGCCGCATATCTACTATTATCAAAATGTACATAGGCTTTTTCGAAAGAAGACTGCTTGTAGAAGTTAGTCAGCGTAGAATCAATATTGTTCTTATCAGTAACTTGACTATTTGCGTTATTATAAATAAAAAAAACAACAATTATTAGGTATTTAATCATCTCGAAAAATTAAACTTGAAAGTATAGAATAACTTTCTACTAGATTCATAATTTTCCACTTTCCATAAAATAATAGTTAATGATGTGATTTTGGTAAAAGAATGATTAATATTGATAAAATGCTAACGACTTTATTTTTTGGATTTCTAGTGAGCTTTCTCGGTCAATTGCCCTTAGGTAATATGAGCTTTACAGCTACGCAGGTTGGTTTGCAAGAGGGCTTTAAAAAAGCCTGGCAATTTGCAATAGGAGTTGCTATTATTGAAATGGTATACCTGCGTTTTGCTTTAATTGGGATGGATTGGGTAGTGAAGCACAGAATGATTTTTCTTGGTTTAGGATGGCTTACTGTTGTTTTGTTTTTGATATTAGGAGTGATGGCTTTTATCACAGCTCGTAAACAACATGCAGAAAAGAAAGCGCTTGTATTAAATAACAATTTTCACCGTTTTTTATTGGGTATGATGATGAGTGCTTTAAATCCTGTTCAAATACCTTTTTGGTTTTTGTGGACTTCTACGCTGATTCAAGCAAAAATGCTGGGAGTAAATACTTTAGACTTTAATTTATTTACTGCAGGAGCAGGTACGGGTACCATTGCCGGACTGGCAGTATACATTCATGGAGGAAATTGGCTCGTGAACAAATTAAACACCAGCAACAAGTCCCTGAATATGGTGATGGGAATTATCTTTCTTTTAACCGCATTATTACAGTTATATCGAATCGTGTATAAGCCTTTTATTTAATTACATTTCAGCAGCCCAAAGATCTCTGTCATCTGGAGAAAATTTCCAAGGTGCGAAATTATTTTCAATATTACTAAAAGTACCATTCCATTCCTGAGGCGCATTGCTTTCTTCCATGATTAGGGATCGTCTTAATTCTGCAATAATATTTAAGGGGGAAATACTTACAGGACAAGCTTCAACGCATGCATTGCAAGTAGTGCATGCCCTTAATTCTTCTACCGAAATATAATCATGCAATAAAGATTTCTGATCCTCAACAAATGTTTTGTTGCGCGTTATATTCTTTCCAACTACTTCTAATCTATCACGCGTGCTCATCATAATTTTCCTCGGACTCAATAATTTGCCTGTTGCATTTGCCGGACAGGCAGAAGAACATCTTCCACACTCGGTGCAACTATATGCATCTAACAAACTTTTCCAGCTCAAATCAAATACATCTTTTGCACCAAATCTGGCAGGTGGAGGAGCATCTGTGGGAGCTAATTCCGGCTGCATCGCATAGAGAACTTCGTTTTGTACAGAAGGCATATTCTTCATTTTCCCCATGGGCTCTAATCTGGCATAATAAGCATTGGGGAAAGCAAGTATGATATGTAAATGTTTGGAATATGGCAGGTAATTCAAAAAAGCAAATATTCCAACAATATGCAACCACCAACAGGTTCTCTCAAAGGCAATTAATGTGCTTTCATTTAATCCAACAAAAATTGGACTAATCAATCCAGAAAAAAAGAATTGTCCAGTTTGATGATAGTGTTCATTGCCTTGAGATTGAAGGGTTAAGTCACAGGCATTCATGGTAAGAAATAAGCTCATCAAAACAATCTCAGTAAATAAAATATAGTTGGCATCAGATCTTGGCCATCCATTCAAATCCTTACTTATAAAGCGTTTTAGCTTAATAATGTTTCTGCGAATTAAGAATATAGCACAAACAAGAATCACAGATACTGCTAAGAATTCAAATGCATTCAACAACCAGTTATATAATGAACCTAAGAACGGCACAAATAAACGGTGTGTTCCCAATAAACCATCTAATACAATTTCTAAAACCTCAAGGTTGATAATAATAAAGCCTCCATATACTATCAGGTGCATCACTGCAACCATTGGATTTTTAAACATTTTCTTCTGTCCTAATGCTAATAAAAACAGATTTTTCCAACGGGCAGAAGGATTGTCGTTAAGGTCTTCAGGTAGTCCTAGAAAAATATTTCTTTTTATTTCACCTGCTTTTTTGCTGAAAATCCAGACCGAAACCCCTGTGAGAACCAAGAATAGAATTTGCTGAAGGATGTTCATAGAAAAATAATTATACGCTAAGTTAACAGTTTTGTATTGTTGTAAATTGGATTGGGGAATGGTTTTATTGTGCTTATTTTTGAATTACAAAATAGTAACGTTTGGAAAAGAAATACATTTTAAATCAGGAAGCTGCCAATCAGAAATTACATCGAATGGCATTAGAATTGGCTGAGAACCTTAGTGGTAGTGACGCTGCGCTTATTTTGGTGGGTGTTAAAGACAGTGGATTGGTACTAGCACATAAAATTGCATTATTAATCAGGCCCTATATCAAAAACGAGATCAAGATCATTTCAGTTAGCCTTGATAAGGATATGCCCAAAGAAGTGCTTTTGAGCGAAAATATTAATTTGAACGATTTAAATGTGGTACTGATTGATGATGTGGCCAATAGCGGCAAAACCCTTTTATATGGGTTAAAGCCATTTTTAGACTATTATCCCCGAACCGTCCAAACCATGGTGATGGTTGAAAGAATGCATAAACTATATCCTGTAAAGCCCGATTATGTGGGATTATCTGTTGCAACTACGCTAGAAGACCATATTCAATTGGAAGTAACCAATGATGAAGTGGTTGGTGCTTATATTACGCATAGGTAAAAATTCAAAAATCAAAATTTAAAAATCAAAAAAAATAAAAGGTAAAATTATGGGTACTAGCGTTCAAACAAACATGCGAGTTTATCACAGGTATTTGGGTTATTTTTTAGCGGGTATCATGACGATTTATTCTTTAAGCGGGATCATATTGATATTTAGAGATACAAATTTTTTGAAAAATGAAAAGAAGCTTGAGAAACAATTAAAACCAAATCTTAAAATCGAAGCATTAGGAAAAGAGTTACGCATCAAAGAATTGAAAGCAGATAAAGAGGATAGTGCTACTATAAGTTTTAAACAAGGAACTTATAACAAAGAAACTGGTGTTGCCAATTATACGGTTAAGGAATTACCTCGTGCGATAGAAAAATTGACAAAACTTCATAAGGCATCCACTAAAGATCCTTTGTTTTATCTGAACATATTCTTCGGAGTATCTCTTTTCTTTTTTGTGGTTTCATCTTTTTGGATGTTTTTACCTAAGTCAACCATATTTAAAAAAGGACTTTATTTTACTTTAGCAGGTATCGTACTTACCCTTGTTTTATTATTTGTTTAAAGGAAATTGATATAAAATTTAATTATTCTGTTTTAGTCAATGGAGAAATAGTTGTATTGATTATATTCGTGATAAATATTTAAAATTTCAAACAATGGATGCTGCTATACAAGAAAGAGTAAACGTTTGGGTTAATGGTAACTATGACCAAACTACTAAAGATTCTATTAGCCAATTACAGGCAAATAATACAGATGAATTAGCGGATTCTTTTTATAGAAACCTTGAATTTGGTACCGGAGGTTTGAGGGGTATTATGGGTGTTGGCACCAATCGGATCAATAAATATACTATTGGAATGGCCACTCAGGGTTTTGCCAATTACCTCAAAAAAACATACGGAACTGCTGAAATTAAAGTAGCCATTGCACATGATAGTAGAAACAATAGCCGCTTCTTTGCAGAAACAACTGCTAATGTATTTGCAGCCAATGGTATCAAAGTGTTTTTGTTTGAAGCACTTAGACCTACACCTGAATTAAGTTTTGCTATCCGTCATTTAGGATGTAATGGTGGTGTGGTTTGTACTGCTTCACATAACCCAAAAGAATACAATGGATATAAAGCATATTGGAATGATGGAGGACAATTAGTACCCCCACATGATAAAAATGTAATTGCAGAAGTGGAAGCTGTATCTGGGATTGATGAAGTGAAATGGAATGGAGGAGAAGCAAACATTACTTTATTGGGTAAAGAAATGGATGCTGATTATATTAAAATGGTAAAGGGCTTGAGTGTTTATCCTGATATGATTGCTCGTCAGCACGATCTTAAAATAGTGTACACTCCAATTCATGGAACTGGAATTACCCTAGTGCCGGAAGTTTTAAAATCATTTGGATTTACGAATATTACCATTGTGGAAGAGCAAGCAACACCCGATGGAAATTTCCCAACAGTTGCCTATCCCAATCCAGAGGAAGCAGCTACTATGGGTATCGGTTTGAAATTGGCGAAGCAATTGGATGCAGATATTTTATTAGGTACTGATCCGGATGCTGATCGAGTAGCCATTGGCGTGAAGAATCATCATGGTGAGTGGGTGTTGATGAATGGAAATCAAACTGCTGTATTAGCTTGTAATTATATGATGGAGGCACGCAAGGCTAAAGGTATTGCACAGCCTAATGATATGGTAATTACTACTATTGTCACCACTCAAATGATCAACGATCTAGCGGCGGGATATGGAGTAGCTTGTTACAATGTATTGACTGGATTTAAATGGATCGCTGAATTGATCAAAGCAAAAGCAGGAAAAGAAAATTATGTAATTGGGGGAGAAGAAAGCTTTGGATTAATGATTGGTGACCAGGTGCGCGATAAAGATGCGATTAGCGCAGTGGCTTTGATGTGCGAGATGGCAGCTTATGCAAAAGATCAGGGATTGACTCTGTTCGACAAAATGATTGAATTGTATCAGCAATATGGTTTCTACTACGAAAACCTGATCAGTATTACCAAGAAGGGGATGAACGGACAGAAAGAGATTGCAGACATGATGGATGGCTATCGTAAAAACCCGCCATTATCCATAGATGGTTCAAGAGTGTTGCAATTACTCGATTATGAATTGTCCAAAGGTACAAATCCATCTACTGGTGAGACCTGGCCAATCAATCTTCCCAAAAGCAATGTTTTACAATTCATTACGGAGGATGGTAGCAAAATCTCGGCAAGACCTTCAGGTACAGAACCTAAAATCAAGTTCTATTTTAGCGTAAAAACTGAATTGGCAAGCAAAGCGGCATTTGACGAAACCTATGCTGTATTAGAAAATAAAATCAAAAGAATCATTGCAGATATGCATTTGCAATAAGGCTGATTAAAATAACAATTGAGGAAAACTGCTGTGAAGAAATAAATCACGGCAGTTTTCTTTTCACATCCTGCCTATTCCTTCCTTCAGAATCTTTTCATGCCTTATATTCGTAGGGCTTATGAAACAATACGTGGATAGCTACCAACACAAGGGGCTTCGAAAAAGATTAGTAGACTTACTTCGTACCAAAGGAATCACAGACGAACGTGTGCTGGATGCAATTAATGCGATCCCAAGACATTTTTTTCTGGATTCGGCATTCGATTTAAGGGCTTATGAAGACAAAGCTTTTCCTATAGAAGCGGATCAAACTATTTCTCAGCCTTATACTGTGGCATATCAAACACAACTGTTACAGGTTAAAAAATCGGAGAAGGTATTAGAAATTGGAACAGGAAGTATTTATCAGTCAAGTGTGCTTGCAGAAATGGGAGCTAGGGTATATACCATTGAGCGACAAAAAAAACTATACGATGCGCAAAAGGATTTTGTGTTTCGAAGTAAATATCCCAATATCAAATTCTTTTATGGAGATGGTTTTGAAGGGCTCACAACATTTATGCCTTTTGATAAAATTATAATCACTGCAGCGGCTCCTTTTATTCCTCCAAAATTAATTGAGCAATTAAAACTAGGCGGTATGATGGTGATTCCATTGGACGAAGGTGAGGTTCAACGCATGTTGCGAATTACTAAAAATGAGGATGGGACTTTAAAAGAAGAATCTTTCGAAGAGTTTTCTTTTGTTCCCATGTTATCAGGAAAAAACTCATAAGAAGTCAAAAGTTAAAAGTAAAAATTCAAAAAAAAGCCGCTTTATTAGAGCGGCCTTATACTTTATTTACCAGTTTAAAACTTTTGACTTTTGAATTTTTATTTTTGACTTATTGTTGCATCATTTCCATTCCGCCGCCACCATCAGATTTTGTATTTTTACGTTTAAACAAGTTGGCATCGAACTTACCAAAGCGATAGCTAAAGTTTAGGCGAAGCACTTGAGGATCTCTTCTTCTTGAACTGATTTGATTAAAGTAAATACTCTCTGAATAAGTTTTGAATTCTTGTGTTCTGAAAATATCGTTCATACTCAAACTCAAAGAACCAGATTTACCATTCTTCCAGGTCCATTCTTTACGAATAGCTAAGTCAAATCCATAACGGGGAAAGTTATATCCTTGTGAAGTTGATTGAGGACCACCTCCAAACATCATTCCCATTCCACCTCTTCCACCACCGCCACTGCTACTACCTCCTGGAGGCAGAATAGTTTTTGCTTGATAGTCGCCACTAAATTGAACAGATAATCCTTTTGCGATTTTAAATGTGTTATTCATTTTCGCGAACCAGCTCAATAAAGAATTGTCAACAGTTTGATTTGGAATTCCTGAATTTATTTTTGAATCGAATAGGTTAAAACTTAAAGTCAGATCCCACCACTTTGTAACTGGTAATTTATTAGACAATTCCAAACCATAAGTGATACTATTATCAGCATTGATATAAGTATTGAAATAAGCGCTATCTAAGGGAGCAAGTCCGTTCTTATCGCGATACACATACCTTGTAATTAAATTGGTGCTATATTTAAAATAAGCAGTGGCTAAAAAGTTTGCACCTTTTTTGTATGCATTATTATAAGAAAGTTCAAATGAATTAGTGAACTCTGGTTTCAAATTAGCATTCCCAATATTAATATTCTGAGGGTCAGAATAATCTGGGAAAGGCATTAACTGAAAGAAGTTAGGACGGTTCACCCTTCTTGAATAATTGATTTGAAAATCTTCTTTATCGTTTACTTTATAAGTTGCAAAGGCACTAGGGAATAGGCTTAAAGGATATTTTACATTAAAAGAAGCTGAATCAGATCCATTTTGTTTTAAAAGGGTTCCAGTATAATTAGAGCTCTCCACACGGAAGCCTAATTGATAACTCCACTTCTTCTTTTTAAAGGAATAGTTTGCATAAGCAGCATACACCTGATCGTTGAATTTATATTTACTACTGATACTAGGGATTAAAAAGTAATCGGTTAAAATATAACGATACTGATCACTTGAATTTACAAAGTCTCTTATAGCACCTCTTCCACCTGCTTCAAATTTAGAATCTTCTGTTAACTGATCTTCATAGTCTGTTTGAAAAGTATAATTTTTTGAATCACCTCCGCCCAGGGTTCTTTGTTTTAATGGAGAACCTTTTAAAGAATTATCAAAATTGTAAGTTTGGGTGATAATATTATTAGTGTTTTCGTTGTTGCTGGAATTAAGATTAAAATCGGCAGAAAGGTTTCTGCCAGTTTTTACAAAATTGTATTTGTAACTTAATTGAGTACCCCAGTT
>Ga0194037_1002368_pt1 | contig 12638 bp, 11 predicted proteins | sample JunL306m_MetaG_FD_148653 | JGI IMG/M metagenome (GOLD analysis project Ga0194037, IMG submission 148653) | Anoxic zone freshwater microbial communities from boreal shield lake in IISD Experimental Lakes Area, Ontario, Canada - Jun2016-L304-6m | ecosystem: Environmental > Aquatic > Freshwater >...
ACATGAAAGACTTTTCCGCCGGACATATTTCCACCGCGGAAGGGAGAGAGTTGATCTCCGTTCTCCGCGAGCAGTTGGCGGATGATGAATTCCAGTTTTTTCCGGGGGTCGGCTATCGTCACCTCATGGTCTGGCGCAATGGCGGTTCCGCCATGCGGACGGTTCCCCCCCACGACATCACCGGGAAGAGTGTACTCAACTCCCTTCCCCACGGCGAGGGGGCTGACCGGATCGTAAATCTGATGAACAGTGCCCAGATGATCCTGCACGGCCACCCTCTCAACAGGAAACGCGAGGCAGACGACCATCCGCCGGCCAATTCCATCTGGCTCTGGGGGCAAGGGCGCCCTCCGCGAATCAAGACCTTCCGGGAGAGCTGTGGACTCACCGGCGCCGTCATCTCCGCTGTGGATCTGATAAAGGGGATTGGCATCTATGCCGGACTCGACATCATCTCCGTGCCGGGCGCGACAGGATACATCGATACCAATTACCGGGGAAAGGCGGAGGCCGCGCTGGAGGCGCTTTTTAGCAGGGACTTTGTCTATCTTCATGTGGAGGCGCCCGACGAGGCGTCGCATTCGGGGCGGCTGGACCACAAGATCCAGGCCATTGAGGATTTTGATGAAAAGGTGGTCGGGACGGTGCTGGAGGGGATCAAGGCGTTGGGCGACTATCGGATTCTCTGCATGCCCGACCATCCGACGCCGATCAGCATCATGACCCACACTTCCGATCCTGTGCCGTTCGTCATGTACGGCGGCGAAGGCCTTTCCGGCAACGGCGGAGCCGCCTATGACGAGGCGTCGGCCAAGTCGACCGGCTGCTTCGTGCCGGAGGGTTTCCGGCTGATGTCCATGATGATGGGGCGGAGCTTGCTTGAACGCGAACGGACTTTCTAGCTATGGCGGCGTTACGGAAAGAGTGCATCAATCCTGCAGAATTTTTCTCGCATAAGCCAGCAGGAAGAGCGGCGTAAGTATTGTACCGATCAGCGCCTCTGAACAGAGCAACAGTTTGGCCCATGGTCCATCAAGGTCGGGAGCATTGCCAAAACCGAGAGTGGTGAATGAGATCACCGAGTAATAGAGACCGTAGCCGATGCTCGATACAAGATTGTGCAGTCCGGTTGTCCGAAAGTGTAGAGAGAAACCAACCGCCCAGAGCAGGATGATTGACAGTACGGTGATCAATGGACGCTTCCACTTCAGCCCGTAGCCAAACATCAAATCCTTAAAAAACCATTCCAGAAATTCTCCTCCCCTGTTCTGGTGCAATACATGCCGCCTGCAGACCATTTCCAGATACTGGTATTCATCCGCCTCCCATAAATAGCCATTAGATTTAAGCAGTGTGCGAATCCGCGAGTTAACATCGGCGGCACGTAGCCATCCGGGAAACAGTTCGACTATACACCAGTCGTCTCCTTCGCTCTTCACATCCCGACGCGATGGCTTGGATCGCTCCGCGTCAATCTGCTCACCGGGTATGCCGAAGCGGGTCAGATGATTGATCCTCATGGTGTCAATACATGCATGAGTCAAATGGGCGCCGTCAAAAGACGCGGCAAAACAGATGGCGCCGGCAAAGGTAGTCTCGCGGAGGCGCGCCACGTCAAAAACAACCATGGTGCAATCGGCTCGTTCAAACGAAGCGTGATCGCAGTTTGCCCCTCTGAAATCGGCAAAGTGACACTCTGCCCCTCCGAAGGATGCATGCCCGCACAGGGTATCCTCGAAATGGGTCTCAAAGCAGCGGGCGCCAATAAAACATGCTCTGGTCAAATCAGCCCCTTCAAAGTGAGCGTTCTCCAGATATGCCCCTGCTAAATAAATTTCCTTTAAATCCGCTCCTCGCAGATCATATGGCTCTCGGATTTCGTACCGTGCAGGTTCAATAGGCGCAATTTCGGGAAGTTCATAATGATGCAGCTCTGTCATCAGCTCAGTAAAACTTGCATCGAAAGTATCCACCCATTCTGTTTGGAGAGTACTTCGCCATACTTCAAGTGTTTCAGATCCGGAAACGACAGGGGCCTTTCTTTTGGAGTAGAGGGCGACATGCCGGCGCAATAACTCGCCAAAGGTACGGCACCCCGCGACGACAACGGGAGTTCCCTCTTCCGGATCAAGCAGTGACAAGCTCCAGCGTTCTCGTAAGCGGAGCAGTTGTTCAGGTTGATAGCGCATGTTACGGCGTAGGTATTTTAAACACTATCTTTTTGACGGCGATAGCCTCCGTACTGGTTCTCACGCCAGGTTCATGGGCGTCATCAAGGAAGAAAACGGCAAACCAGCCCGGAATCAATGTGATGAAATCAACCTGTCCTGTAAGTTTTTGTAGATCTTTTTCCGCATTGTATGGTTGTTCAACACAAAGTTTTTTGCTCGCCACGCCAATTCTCTCTTGGCCATAGGCGATTATGTGAATATCTATGAACTTCTGGTGGCATTCTATGAAACAATCATCGATGAGCTTGGTGTCGTACTCATTTACCGACGCATATGCGCCTCTGTCATTGATGGGATGTTTTCCAATGACAAGTTTAGCTATGTCGGTCTTTGTCAGGAATTCCCGAACATCGGCAAACCAGGGGTTAAGACCCACGTATAGCCCGAAGTTATCCAAAGAATCAAATATCATGACGCAACGACCTCCCTTGCGGAATTGGTGATATAGCTATGCATACGACTTCAGAACAGATTTAAGGGAAAGTGCTTTTAAAGAATGTAACGGGTAACCAGGGTCAATGTCAGTGGTATCGTCACAATTCCCCCTAAAGTTCCCACTGCCAACATGGAGGCGGCCTTAGCGGGACAGTTATCAAACTTTACATTGAGCAGATAGGCCATTATCGGCCCAGGCATAGCGGCATTAAGGATAATGATTGCTTCGGATGTGCGGTAACCAAGAGCGACGAGGGGATCCATTCCTGGAATTACCGGCATCCAGCCTATCATCCGATATCCATATACCAGTCCAAAGGCCATCAGCGGACCTCCAAGGAGGCGCAAGGAGGCTCCAGTCAGGCCGGCTTTCAAGGTGGAAAGCTTGGTGTCGCTCATTGAATAGCCGAGATTAATGATCAACACAGGAATAGCTCCTTGCGCAAGCACGTCAATTCCCTTGTTGACGATATCATAGACATCGCTGATAATTCCTGGAAGCGCCGGATTGCTGGTAGCCGCCGTAACGCCGAGTACCGTCGCCCAGAGCGCGGGTATCTTAGCGAATTGCATCAAATCAGTCTTGCCGCTGACGAGGTATACTCCGTACGAGTAAAGCACCATGATATTCATCATATGGAACATGATGGCTTTTGCCAGTCCATCGTTACCGAACATCAGCAGTGCAATCGGCAAGGAAATATTTCCTGTATTCATGAAAATAATCGGCAGCACATACCCATTTTCATGGACCGCGGCTCGTCTTTTTACGAAGAAAGCGACTGGAGTCATCATCGCAATCAGAATTAAGGCCGCACCCCCAATTACGGCAAATTCCTGAAAATCAAAGCTTCTTTTATGAAGGGATGAAAACACCAGGCAAGGGGTAAAGAAGTAATACACAATGTTTGATATGGTTTTCTGGTTAATCTCACGTTTGGAGTCTAACTTGCCAAGCAGGAGGCCAAAAAAGGCAATGACGAAGGAGGGAAGCACTGCCCGTATGATAATGAGCATTTCATTCGATATAAGGTTCATGATGTGGCGTCCCGTTATTCCTCAAAAATATACATGAGTATGTACAGCAGTACTATGGGAATCGTAATGACAGCGCCTGTCACGCTGACCAGAATTGTTCCTCTCTCTGCTTTTCCCGCATCTCCGGCCAAGCAGATTACACGATGTGAGGATGGCATGGCAGCCCCCAGAAGCAGTAAAGCTTCCGTGGTACGATAATCCAGGTATCCCAGGACATCGTATCCACGCTCCATGCTGGTCAATCCGGTCATTCGGTAAAGGCAAACTACCAACAGCGCAACCAACGGCCCCGCGACGATGCGTAACGCTCCACCCACAAAGCCCCCATTTGCGTCGGAGCGCTTCAAAAGCCCCAACGGATAACCAAAACTGATAATCAGCAACGGCAACGATCCCATTGCGGTCAGATGGATACCTTTTTCCAACAACCAAGAAAGCTCCTGAATGTTGTCCGACAGAGAAAACGGAAAGTTCCTGGCGGCTATACCAAGGATGATGAGATGGAACAAGGGTGTCTTAAAAAAGCTTTTGAAGTCGGCGCGGCCGCTCACCATCCAGCGCCCCGCGGTATAATAGAAAATTGTAACGAACAGATGAAAATAGATCGCTTTAGCCAACCCCTCATAGCCAAAGAGTACAAAAGCGAGTGGAGGCAGTAATGACCCGCTGCTCATGTAGACGGACGCAAGAAGGTTTCCGGAACAACCACGAACTTTATCCCGTAAGGTAAAAAATGAAACGACTGTCATACCCACCATAATCATCAGTACAGCAGCACCAATGCTGAAAATTTCAACAGGATCAAACGCATGTTTGTGTATCGCTGAAAAGGCAAGGCAAGGTAGAAATATATAGTCGGTCAGCTTATTCAATGTCTGTTGATGTTTGGAATTGTCCCATCTTCCTATAAATATACCTATGATCAAAATCATAACTATTGGAATAAAACCACGCAGCATCATGCGTATTTCTAGTGGTGTCGCCAGCGCAAAAAAATGTTCCATAGTCACAATAAATATCCTTTAGTGGATGATTGTTGAAAGTGAAAGGAGTTGTAACGGAAAATTAATCCCCAATTTGTCGGCGGTTTTGAGATTGATACTGATGCGCAGGCTCGACACGGTTTTTGATGGGACGTCGGTTGGTTGCTTGCCATGCAGCACTTCCAAGGCATTGTGCGCCGCGAGTTTCCCCAGCTCATAATAGTCCGGCCCCAGTGAGAGCAGCGCTCCATTGTCCTTGACCATTTCCGGGATGATGACAATGGATGGGATTTTGTGCTTGTTCAGCGTCGTCATGATTATATCTGCATTTGCCTTGATAAATGAGTCAGAGGGGAACATCACGGCGTCTACTTTTGCGTTTACAATTTTTATCAATGCCGCCGGTATCGCCTGTTGATCACGCACCGGAATATCCACCAACTTAAAGCCGAACTTTTTTTGTTCCTTTGCGATGTCATTCTTCTGATATTTCGGGGCTGGGTCTTTGTCATAATAAACAAAACCGAGTTTGCGGATGCTCATCACCAGAGCAAGAGTTTTGAAAGCACTTTCCGTGGAAACTATGTTTGATGCGCCTGTGGCATTGTTGCCTGAATGTTCCCAACTCTTGATTATGCCTGCTTCAACAGGACGCTGGACGACATTGAATATTATTGGTTTCTCTTTTATCTTTTCCATGGCCATCTGAGTGGCCATCGTGCCGAACGCATAAAAAAGGTCAAAATGAGCGAGATCAAGAGTGTCAACAATATTTCTGAGTTTATCCTTGCTCTGGTTTGCATCCAAAACCGTTATTTTCACATCAAAATCTTTTGAGGCGGCGAGAATGTCGCGAAATCCCTTTTCAGCGGGGGTTTCACCCCTGAAAAGAATCATCGCAATCCGTTTAACCTCTCGCTCCGCTCCCCAGGCAGGAGCGGTCGCGAGTAAAAGAACCGCCAGCAACAGCGCCAACCGGAAATGCCTGTATATGTCAAGCATTTGTCGCACTCCCTCGATATTGTATCGCAACCAGGGTAACGTCGTCGGATTGCGGAGCGCCATTGGCATGCTTCGTTACTTCATCGCGGATAAAATGAATCATTTCAGGAAGCACCTTTTGGGGGCCGATCCGCAGTGCATCCAAAAGCCGTGGCTCTCCGTACATCTCCGCCGACGGATTTTTTGCCTCGGTCACGCCGTCGGTATAGAGGAACAGGATGTCTCCTGGCTGCATGGTAATCCGCTCGGTTACATATTCTGAATCAGGGATGGGACCAAGGACAAATCCGGCTTTAAGAGTAAGATACCGTATACCCTCTGATTCCATGATCAGCGGTGGATTATGCCCGGCGTTGGCAAAGCGAACTTCTCCGGTTCTCGTATCAAGAATGGCGCAAAAAACCGTAACAAACATGCAGTTTTCATTGTCGGCGGCAAGAATGTTGTTTACATGTAACAGTATCTTATCAGGTTCTCCAAGTCTCTGCCCCTCACTCTTTAAGAGTGTTTTCGCCACCATCATGTAGAGAGCGGCTGGCACGCCTTTATCGGCGACATCGGCAATAAGAAAACAGAGATTGTTATCGTCAATGAAAAAGAAATCGTAAAAATCACCCCCAACCTCTTTAGCCGGATCCATTGAGGCAAAAATATCGAACTCGGCCCGTTCCGGAAAAGCAGGAAACAGGCGAGGCAGCAGGCTTGCCTGAATATCAGTGGCTACCTTGAGTTCGCTCTGAATCCGCTCCTTGGCGGCGGTGGTCTCGGTTAGGTTACGGATATATTCCTTCAAGTCGGCGGTCATGCGGTTGAAGGTGTTCGCCAACTCTTCGATTTCGTCACCGGAATGAATTTCAATGGTATGATCAAGGTTACTGTTGCCGATGATACGGGCGCCTTCACCCAGTGTCATGATGGGGTCTGTTACCAATTTAGCCAAGCGCTTGGCAACCAGATACACCGCGGCAATAATAATGCAGAACACAAACGACAGAATGAAGAGTGAAACGCGGATCTTGCCGATTACCTCCGCCTTAACCGAGTCGGCCTCTTTCATGATGGCCTTTTCAGTAGGTACAATTGGTGAGTAAACCGCCTCCACCGGCATGATAAACAAGACTGACCAACCGGTCGTCGCCACCGGCGCATGAGCGATAAATGAATCCTTTCCCTTGTAAATCCCGCGATGAATACCGGATTTGGCGCCCTTCAGCTCATCCTCGAATATATTTTGAGCGCCGGAAGCGGCATCAAGGCTGAATCGCTCTACTTTCTGGGGATCGGCCCAGTTCTCGGCGTTGGTCGACATCCCTTCACGAGCGATGATATTCAGATCACGGTCAACCAGGACGGCGCTCCCCATATTGTTGAGCCGTGTGCTGATGATGCGCTCGTTGATGGTCTGGAGCGGCACGTTGCACGCTACCACGGAAACCAGTTTACCCTGGCGGTAGATCGGCTTTGAATAGTTAATGCGCAAATTTTTGGCAATGGCTCCAATGTACGGCTTGCTCCAACCAGGTTTGCCGGACTCGATAGCCCGTTTGAACCAATCCCGCTTGCGCACATCGTACTCAAGAGCAACCGCTCCCCACGGAAAGCGTCGAAACAGGCCGTCAGGTGTTCCTATGTTGAAATCGTTGATATTGTGATTATTAACAATAAATGGCTTGAAAAAGGTGTCCAACGACGATGACAATTCCAGATCCTTCTTGATCCGGCTGAAATCAACCCCGATGGGATACTGGTATACCGAACTGAGGCGTGGATCCAGCGGCTTATCTTGTGCCGTATAGGAGCGATTTTTGGGAAAAGAGCCGGTGTTGTTCCACAACTTATCGGCGATATCCGCCAGCACGTTTACCGTGGATTCTATCTCCTCAAACTCCGCGTTGCAGAGATTCGCCCGGTCTATGGTAATGCGCAGCAGGCCATCCTGGGTCAGGGACTCCAGAGCCGACTTGCTGATCTTCAGTGCTTGCTGTCCGAGCGCGGCGCTGGATCTTACCGAAATATTTCCCAACCGTCTCATTCCGTTCAATGATATAAGCGCAAAACATATCAGAGACAGACACGCCACACCCAGCAAAGCCTTTAATATTCGGGTTCTTATGTTTCCATGCGAAAGAAACTTCGTCAGCATGGCTCGTTACTCCTCAATCTTTCGTAGCGGTTGTTCCAACTATTGACATGTACCCGGTCCGTTCTAAACCGCTCAGTGGGAGCAGGCGGGGCGTCAGCCGGATAGCCGACGCCGACCAAGGCCAAAGGAGTGACCATTTCCGGCAGGTCAAGCATTATGCCAAGCGCCTTCATTCGGTCTGCTTCCGGATATACGCCGGAATAGACAGAGCCAAGGCCTAATGAGTGCGAGGCCAGGAGCATGTTCTCGGCGGCGCAGGAGCAGTCAATCACCCAGTTGCCGGGCGCTTTTTCCAGCCCCAGATCGCCACATATGAGGATTGCCAGAGGCGCGCTCCTCAGCATTCCCGCAAAGGGATAGACTCGCATGATTTTTTCAAAAACAGAGCGGTCATCGATCACAACAAATTGCCAAGGCTGTTCATTCAACGCCGAAGGAGCAAACATGGCGGCCTTCAGGAGAATTTCAAGCTTATCGGGCTCAATCTTTTTGTCTTGAAATTTACGAACACTTCTGCGTGTAAAGATAGCTTCCAGAGCATCCATGATCTGTCGTTCCTCCCTAGCTGTATGCTGGTATCATCGTGTGCAAGGTTATTACTTCAGGCAGGCAAAGAACAGGGGCGGTTCATGACGAAGATGTTGTGGTTACGACCATCCTGATACTCGTAGTTGAATTTGTCCACACCCTTGAGAACCAACAATATCCCCAATCCACCGACGCCCCGCTCCTCAAGCGGAAGAGCCAGTTCATCCTCGTCGGGTAGTTTGTGGTTCAACGGATCAAAAGGAATGCCGGTGTCCTTAAGCACAATAGTCAGGGCTGTATCCGATAGCATGCTACTCGCGTTTACATCTCCGGTCAGCCCTGCTTCTTCGTACCCGTGCGTAATAATGTTGGTGGCGATCTCATCAACAGCAAGCCTTAGATTATACGCTGCCTTTATGTCGAGTCCCGCTTCGGTGGCTACCTCCATGACGAAATTGCCAATTGCTTCAAGAGCATCCAGTGTCGCCGGCAGACATAACGATTTCATAGATATCCCCTGCCTTAAGCGTCAACGTATGTGTCCTGGATATATACGCTATGGTGAAATCCACTCATCTCCAATGTTCCCAGTACAGGTCCCTGGCTGCCGATAACGTATATATCGACGCCTACGCCCATTTTCTGCTTGGCAAAGATAAGTACGCGTAGACCCGCACTGGCCAGGAATGCCAGATCTTCCATAAACAGAACAAGTTTATCGGCGTGTTGAGCCGCAGCTTGTTCTATGATTTCCTTGAATTTTGAGGCTGAAGATGCGTCTAGTGATCCACTAAGGGTTATCTTTGCTACGCTGCCGGTCATGCTGAGTTGTGCGTCGAATGCCATGGTAATCTCCTTTTAATTTAATTGCGTTTGATTTTTTATCAACTATCTCGACACCAGTACCATCACCGAATAGGCGGAAAGAAGCACATACCCCTGATCGCTCAATTCAGGTTCGCTGCCGGGCTCGAATATATCCTGTGGTGACGGCATCCCGGTATTGACCGCCACATGCCACGCGCCGCCGGCGGGAGCAGGGATGGGAAGCTCGAAATACTGAGATTCCCAATGGCTGTTCATGGCAACATAGATATAGTCGTCAGAAGCAGTACCGCTTTTTGCATGCTTGCCACAGAACATGAATGCCAGAGATCGACTCTCGTCGGACCAATCAGCATTCCAGGCGCGCAGCCCATGCCAGGTAATATCCGCGTAACCGCTCCCCATGTAATCCTGATTGCTGAGATGGTAGCGATTACGGAGTACGGGGTGGGCCTTGCGAAACGCCACAATGTTTCGGGCAAAACGGAGCAGGTCCGCGTTGCGTTCCGCCAATTCCCAATCAAGCCAGTTCAATTCGTTATCCTGGCAATAGGTGTTGTTGTTCCCCCGCTGGGAGCGCCCCACTTCATCACCCATCAAGACCATCGGGACACCGTGACTGAGCATAAGTATCGTCCAGGCATTTCTGATAAGCCGTTTGCGCAAACTGTTAATTCCCGGATTATCTGTCTCTCCTTCACTACCGCAGTTCCAACTGTCGTTGTCATTACCTCCGTCACTATTATTTTCACCATTCGCTTCATTATGTTTTTCGTTGTAAGCAAAAAGGTCGTACAGGGTAAAGCCGTCGTGACAGGTTATGAAATTTATCGAGGCGGTTGGGCCTCGCCCGTTCCAGCCGTAGAGATCCGGTGAACCTTGAATTCTTTGTGCCAGCGCCCCCACCTTTCCGGGATTCCCCTTCAGAAAACAGCGAAGATCATCCCGGTACTTGCCGTTCCATTCCGCCCACCGGCCGAAGGCGGGAAACGACCCGACTTGATAGAGCCCGCCCGCGTCCCATGCCTCGGCGATCAGCTTGCATTTGCCGAGGACGGGATCAAACGCCAGGGATTCAAGGAGCGGCGGGTTGGCTAGTGGAGCTCCCCATGGGTCGCGCCCCAGAATTGCCGCAAGATCAAACCTGAAGCCGTCTATGTGATATTCCGAGGCCCAGTAACGGAGACAGTCAATGACAATACTTCGGATAATCGGGTTGTTGCAGTTCAAGGTGTTACCACAACCCGAGAAGTTATAGTAATACCCTTCCGGGGTCAGCATGTAGTAGGTTTTGTTGTCGATGCCCCGAAAAGAGAAGGTCGGTCCCCTCTCGTCACCCTCGGCGGTATGGTTAAACACCACATCGAGAATCACTTCCATACTGTTTTTATGCAGTTCCTTGACCAGGGTCTTTAACTCGTCCACTTGCATGCCATGTCGACCGGTGGCGGCAAAACCGGCCTTTGGGGCAAAAAAATTGACCGTGCTGTAGCCCCAATAGTTGTAGAGCATCTCGCCGGTATCGGGATGGCGTCGGCTGTTTTCAAACTCATCAAATTCATATACCGGCATCAGTTCAACAGAATTGACCCCCAATTCCTTCAGGTAAGGAATCTTGTCGCGCATGGCGGCAAAAGTACCGGGATGTTTTGCGCCTGAAGATGGGTGCCTGGTGAAGCTTCTTACGTGCATCTCATAGATGATCAGATCTTCTATCGGTATTTCAAGTGGACGATCGTCCTCCCAGTCGAAATCCTCAAATACCAGCCGCCCACGGTACGGGAAGATATTATCCCAATCAGGCGCGGCGCCCCAAAGATCCCTGCCGCCAACCGCCTTGGCATATGGATCAAGAAGAATCTTATTCTTGTTGAAGCGGTGGCCGACCACCGGATCGAATGGTCCGTCCATGCGATAACCATACTCAATGGTCTCGCAGTCCAGGTCAAAAACCATCATACTCCAGACATTCCCGATCCTGAATGAATCGGGATAGGGAATTTCGGCTGATGGTGTATCCGCTCCCTTGTCAAACAGAACCAACGTGCATGAGGTCGCATGGCTGGAAAATACGGAAAAGTTGACACCACCCGGAACAAGGGTGGCGCCGAAGGGGAATGGTTTACCGGGACGCAATCTGAATCCGGCAATTTCATGAGTCGGATAATAATCTATTCGAGCTTCCAAAGAGTCAATGCGTCTGGATGCGGCGATCGTTGTCATGACACGGTTCCTCGCAAAAATTCAGGAAAGCGCCGAAAGTCCTGCTTCTTGGGTCTCGGCAAGGGTAAAGAAATTGATAAAACCGGTCATTGACATGGTATCCCGTATCTCTTCGGAGACACCCACCAGCACTACCCTCCCCTTCTTGGCCGCAACCTGACGATAAAGCAGGAGCAACATCCGGAGTCCGGCACTGGAAAGGTACGTAACAGCCTTCATATCCACGAGAAGCAGGTTTCCGTTTTCCAGAGCCGCAAGTAGTTCCGATTGCACCCGCGGCGCGGTCTTGCCGTCGATTTCCCCGCTTACCGTTGCTATAATATTGGCGCCGTCAATCTTGGTTGTAATAGTCATGAAAAACCTCAATGCTTGCTGTAGTGTCAGACAGGAGTAATTGTCACCTTCACCTTCAAATCCGTGTCCGACGGCGGAAGAGTCACATACAATTCGTCGGCGTTAAACTTGGCATAAGGCTTGCCATCAATAACAACAGCGGTCAGTTTTACGCTCCCTTTTGGCAAAATATCAGGTGAAACTCTCAGGATATTGTTTTTGAACCCACCCGGTTTCGGTTTGAAATAGAAATCCATCGGTACCTTGTTTATCAGCAGGTTGGTATAGACCGCCGAGAGGTAGCAGAGTTCAGTTGAATGGTAACCGCTCATGGAGTGGCTTCCCTTGAAACGCTCGTTCCCCATCAGGTAGGGAAGACCATTGGCCAGGACATTGAAATAAACCGCGCCGTCGTCACGGTCCAGAAAATGGGCATTATAAAACGCCGCTGCCTCGCGGGCATGCCGCAGATAGACATCATCCTTGAGCACCCCATTCAGAATCATGTAGGCAAGGATTGCCTGTTCCTGCTGCCACCACGCCTTGCGATCATGCCAGGTGAAACGGAAATACTCCTCGCCTGGCGCCAGGGTACGGGCAACCACGTCGTACCACCCCCCCCGTTGCCGGTCGCTGCCCGCCGCCGGCATTAGCTCGGCAATCTTGCGGGCAAATGCAACATACCGATCCTTGGGTCGCAGGCTGTTCATACGCATCAGGTTCCAGGCTATCTTCAGATTGTGGCCGACCACGGCATTGTCCTGCTGCCACCCCCAACTTTTGTCGTGGCTCCAGTCCTCGAAAAAACGTTCCTGAACAAAGGGGCTGTTGTCGTAGTCCTGAAAATGCGCTTCGATAGTGTCAAAAGTATATTCCAGGAAATCGGCGTATTTTTCC
>Ga0194037_1002369_pt1 | contig 12636 bp, 23 predicted proteins | sample JunL306m_MetaG_FD_148653 | JGI IMG/M metagenome (GOLD analysis project Ga0194037, IMG submission 148653) | Anoxic zone freshwater microbial communities from boreal shield lake in IISD Experimental Lakes Area, Ontario, Canada - Jun2016-L304-6m | ecosystem: Environmental > Aquatic > Freshwater >...
GACAGGAGACGCGCAACAAGCTGACCGATTATTGGGCAAACCACGAGATCAAAAAAGGCGAGGAATTTGCCATTCTCACCAATATCATCCATCAGGAATGGTCAGGCGTGAGTGTGAAGGCGCACAATTCTGCCGCCCGCCGGCAAGGCATCGCGTATCAAGACGGTGACGAAGGCCAAAGAGACAAAATGAACGATGTCCATCGGGCCACTCTTTCAGATTCTGCCCTTTGATCAGGTGACATGGTACACGCGGTCGCCACCCTCCGGCCGCTGCAGCATTTGAATCACTTTCGCCTGCTTGGAAGTCTCGCGGGTGCGAGGTGCTTGCCACCGAACCCGAGGCGCGGTTGGCGGCTATCGTGGATTTCACCTTCAATCCAGGCGCCGGGCGGCTGCAGACATCGACGTTGCGCCAGCGCATCAATCAGCGGGACTGGCCGGCGGCGGCCCGGGAGTTGCGCCGCTGGGTGCATAGCGGCGGCAGGGTGCTGCCGGGGTTGGTGGTGCGGCGTGAGGCGGAGGTGGCGTTGGTGCTGGTTTGACGGTGACTGAATTGATGTTCTTACGCCGTAGTAATCACTCGTCCTCAAAGACGGTGATCAGGCAATCCAGTACTTCTTGCAGAATCCCGTCGGGGAGTTTTTCGACAAACGAGGCTTTGCGCGCAGCCCAATCCAGCGACTTGAGTTGATGCGCGTGAATGGACCCGTCGGTGCGCAATCCGGCCCCCATCAGCGAGATCAGAAATCCACTGTTGCGAGCTACTTCGGCAGCGCCGCCAGAAATTGGACACACCATGGCGAGCCGAAAGCGCGCATTGAACGCGCGTGGCGACACGACTACGCAGAAATGCTTTCCCAGCATTTCCTTGCCGGATGCCGGATCAAACTGCAAATGCAGAATGTCGCCGCGTTCCGGGATCAAAGCTCGCCTCCGGTAGTCGGCATGTCATCCCATCCGTCGGCACGGCACAAGCCTTCAGGCGTAGCCGCGAGCAGATCGGCGAGTTTGGGTCGCTGACGGCCCGGTTTGACCTTCAATTCGGCGCCGTTGATCTCGACCATCACCCGTGATCCAGCGTCGAGATGATTCTGTTCAACGTAGGACTGCGGAATGGTCATAATGAGCGACCCACCGGATCGCCGTAGCGAGGCGTTAAGCATGATTGCTCCTGGATAAGTTATACCCCAGTATAATCCGATCAAAGGGCAATAGCTATCGCTCCGGGCCGCCGCCCCACCAAATTCCCCACCACCTTCGCCGCATCGATCAGTGCTCCCGGTGACAAATGCGCAAACCCTCGACCGCATCACCACCGAGTACATCGACATGGAAGACTGCCTGCGGCTTTCGGGTCAATATGCCGGCGGTTCGGTGGTGGTGATCTGGCTGATCCAGCGCTTGATCCAGCCGTGACCCTGCTCTGGCTCGCCTACGCCATTGGCGGCATCGGCATCATCGTGGAATGGCGAGCTTACCTGCTGCACTGCGGTCGAGGTTTCCGGCGATGGTCGGCCACCGGGGCTGTCCTCTGGTCGGCGATGTATTTTCTTCTGGGCGCCTGGACGGCGGCACTGACGATGGGCAGCACGGCACTGCGGACGATGCTTTCCGGTGGAGGAGAGACCGTCCCGCCATCCGCAGCGGCGAGGAGCGTACTTTGCTCGACCGCCCTGCTGCGCAGGGGCCTCATCAGCGCCGACTTTTATCCACCGGCCGAGCAGGTAACCGCCGGCGAAGAGCGGCAGTATCCACATCCAGAATTCCAAGATCAACTTCCTGTGCAAACTTCCTGTGCAAAAAAGCGCGAGAGGATAAGTGGGACGTTCGGTGATGAATAGGTTGTGTTTGGGAAATGAAGTTAAAATGGTTATACTGGCAGAACCATGATAATCGTAATTGACACTTCTGTCCTGGTTGCAGCCGCACGCTCTCGGCAAGGTGCCAGCTTTGCTTTGGTGAGCAGTTTGCCAAACCCACGTTTTGAAATCGCGCTGTCTGTGGCGCTTTACACCGAGTGGCAGGCAGTACTGACACGGCCGGAGCATCTGCCGCCTGGGCTACGGGTCGAAGATGTCCTGGCTTACCTGCGGTATCTGACATCCATCGCACACCTGCAGGATGTGTATTACTTGTGGCGTCCATTTTTGCGGCATCCGGACGATGACATGGTGCTGGAGTGCGCTGTTGCTTCGGGCAGCCAGTATCTGGTGACACATAACGTGAAGGATTTTCAGCGCATTGCCGAGTTGGGAGTCACCCCCCTGACGCCGGCGGCGTTTATGGCTTTGTTGAGGAGTACATCATGACAGCCCTGACCGTACGATTGCCGAATTCGGTGCATGCCAAGATTCGAGAACTGGCAGCGCGTGACGAGATTTCGGTAAACCAGTTCATCGCCAGTGCCGCTGCAGAAAAGCTGGCTTCCATGCTGACCTTGGATTATTTGCGCCAGGAGGCGGTTCAAGGCCGCCGGCAGGATTTCGAGCGTTATCTTCAAGCCATTCCAGATGTGCCTGACGAGGCCGATAAGCGCTGATTCGTTACCGTGGCCGGCATGGCTACGGGTGCCGCGATAGGGCAGCTGGCGATGTGGCGCTGGTGGGCTTTGGCACCTTCAAGGCGGCCAAGCGCGCAGCACGTACCGGCAGGAACCCACAGACCGGCGCAGCAATCAAAATTGCCGCTTCGACGGTGCCGAAGTTCTCGGCAGGTGCCACGTTCAAGGCGGCGGTTGCGGGCAAGAAGGCCGGCGCCAAGGCTGCGGCCAAGAAGAAGTAGCGACGATTTTCAGTTGATCAAAGGGGCGTCTTGAGTTTGGTAAGTCGCTTTGACGCAGTACGTGCTTCTTTGATCAACGTGTCCCAGTCCTCGGGCGGGTGCCCGCCATCAAGCATCTTGCGAAATGTGCGGTAGGCGTCGTCGCCACTCTCAAAGGCACGCTTGCTGTTTTCGTCATTGACCCAGGCATAGACGATGATTTTTTGCGCGGCATGGAAGCGAAAGAACAGCCGGTACTGCTGATAAAACTTGGCGCGAAACCAGTGCTTACGATCCTCACCTAGCGTGCCGCCTTGCCGATATTCCGGGCGCGTCGGATCCTCGGGAATGACTTCAAACGCGAGTTTGGTGATGGCCGCCAGGCGCTTAGTGCTGTTCTTCTGCTTGTAGGTCTTCGGGTCTTTAGCCTTGAGGGTTTCGACCTTTGAGATCAGGGCTTCCACCTGATCGAGGAACAACGGATGGGAAAACAGACTCCAGCCATTGATCACCAAGGGTGCGTTGGCCTGAGTCATTCGTCCGCAGAATCGAGGGCGGCTTCGAGATCGACCGTGACGCCCTTGGCCAGAGAGAGCATGCGCTTGGCCAGTCCGGTATTGATGGCTTGCACATGCTGAGGATGAGTGGCGATGTCGCGGGCCAGGAAGTCGAGAAATGATCCGAGCACGGGATCGTCGGTCTCATCGGCACGCTGCAGGACTACGGAGCCGTTGCTTTGCACCAGATAGCGAATGCGGTCTCGTTTGCCGAGCTTGAGCGCACGACGGACACCATCAGGCACCGTTGTCTGATAGCGGTCGGTCAAAGTGGATTCCAGTTCGATGGAGGCACGCATGGCGATTTCCTTTCTGAAAAGGTCTAGTAACATGGTAATGCAAACGCATTACCATGTCAATCTGCTTGTCACCCCTGGACACGATAAATCCTATCGCCACCCTCAGACTTCTCTGAGACTAGGTTGAGCCCCAACTTCTTCTTGATCGCCCCTGCAAAAAAGCCACGAGTAGTGTGTGCCTGAACTTGCGTTTGGGTTGAGTCATGTCGCGCTCCTGCTTGGCTGTTGATGATGTGTGCATGAACGCTCTACGTGGAAAAAGAGTCAAGCGGTTTATGGTAGAATTCTTACCAAGCATGTAATACTTTAATATTACTGAGGAGCTCGCGATGCGATTGACCAGCAAATGCCAAGTCACAATTCCCCGGGGAATCCGTGAACAGGCCGGCCTGGCACCCGGCAGCGAAGTGGAGTTTCAGTTCAACAATGGCCGTGTCTGGCTGGAAAAAGTGGAAGCCGACCAGATTCATCGTCGGCAACGGATTCTGGCATCGATCAATGAAGTGGCCGGTAGTGCCTCTGCTAACCGTGATTTGCGCACCGACGACATCTTGCGCATGACGCGCGGAGAGGACTGAATCTTGGTGCTCGTCGACAGCAATGTGCTGCTGGACATCTTTACCGCGGATCCGGACTGGCTGCCTTGGTCGCAGGTTGCCTTGGCCGATGCTCTGCTGGCGGGTCCCGTTGTGATCAACCAATTGGTCTATGCCGAGGTGTCAGTCGCCTACAAGAATTTGGCCGAGTTGGATCGCGCCTTGTCTCGGTTGAAGATACAGCATGCCGATTTGCCTTGGGAAGCCGCGCATCTGGCAGGGCAAGCATTTGTGAAATATCGCCGCAAGAGTGGCGCGAAGACTTCGCCTTTGCCTGATTTCTATATCGGGGCACACGCACAGATTGCTGGGATGATTCTGCTGACGCGGGATGCGCGTCGTTACCGCACTTATTTCCCGAAGGTAAAGCTGATTGCGCCGCGCGGCAAGCCCGCTGAACGATAACGAATTTGTAATTGTTGTCACAGGTTTCGTTTCATGTAGTCCAGCAGGATTTGCTGTACGTCGGCTTTGGTCTGACGGCGCACGGCGACGAGTTCATCAACGGTGTCGCGAGCGACGATCCGATGCACATACACCTCTCGATTCAGCCCAGGTCGGATTTGAATTGATATGACACCAGCACCGGCGCTCCCGCAGCTTCCTCGATGATGTCTTCAAGGGCATCCAGCTTGGCCTGGTGGACTTCCTGCCAGTTGCCTGCATCATCGACATAGGCGGCGCCGTTCGCAATGGGTAGAGGGGTTGGTGGGGTAGATACAGCTTGCGAGTATCTCTCTATGAGATATATACTCTGCCCGTGAAAATCGTCAGTAATAGAGCACTACGGGATTTTGTGAAAGCGTATCCGCAAGCCAATGAGTCCTTGCAAGGTTGGCGCCGGGTGATTGAGAAGAACCGCTTCAGCAACTGGGCTGAACTCAAGGCGGCGTTCAACGCCATAGACAAGGTCGGCGATTTGACGGTGTTCGACGTTGGCGGAAACAAGTACCGGTTGATCGCCTGCGTCCGGTTTGAGAAGCAGATCGTCTACATCAAAGCAGTGCTGACCCATCGGGAATACGACAAAGGAGCTTGGAACCCATGAACGCACGCACCCAGATTAAACATTTGCTCCCGGCTTGGGAGACCTTTCGCAGCGCCACCGATATCGCGCCGATCCGTGATGAGGCACATTATTGCCGGATGGTAGAAATTCTTGAGGCGCTTCTCGATGCGGGTGGCGGCAACGAAAATCATCCTGTGATGGGCCTGGTCAATATCGTGGGTGACCTGATTGAAGACTACGAAACTGAGCAGCACGATTTATCAGATGCTACAGGTGTGCAGGCGCTAAAGTTTCTGATGGAGCAGCACGGCCTCAAGCAAGTCGATATGCATGATATTGGAAGCCAAGGCGTTGTCTCTGAAATCCTCGCTGGCAAGCGAGACCTCAACATTCGCCAGGTACGTGCGCTCAGTGAGCGATTCGGGGTTTCTCCTGCCACCTTTGTTTGAGTGCCGACTGCGCCATCCACTGGAGGGTGCAAATATTCCATCCAGTGACTGGTCAAACCAATGACCGACTCCCTCGACCGCATCACCACCGAGTACATCGACGCGGAAGACCGTATCCGGCTTTCGGGGCAATACGCCGACGGTGCGGCGGTGGTGATCTGGCTGACCCGGCGCTTGATTCAGCGCCTCGTACCTGTTCTGCTGGAGTGGCTCCAACAACAGCATCGGCAGGATGTCGCCGTTCCCCATGCCGAGATCCTGCAGGGTTGGGCGCAACAGGCCGCACGCGCCGGACTGACTATACAACCCCCTGTTCAGGCGACGGCGGCCAGGTCCGCCTGGCTTGTCGATTCCATCGATTTCACGCCCGCCCCGGAAGGCGTCGTTCTGACCTTCAAAAGCGCGAACGACCAACGGGCAATGCTCACCTTGCCCGCCGCCGCCCTGCGCCAATGGCTGAACATCGTCTATGACGCTTATGTCCGCGCCGAATGGCCCCGTGCGGTCTGGCCCGACTGGATCAGCGAAGCGGCGGTGCCGGTGCAGACGCCGTCGGTGGTGATGCATTGAGGTGACTGCAGGTGAAGCTCAGGGCGGTATGCCGACGGTTCGAAGGTGGTGATCTGGCTGATCCTGCGGTTGAACCAGCCGTGACACTGCCTACTCGACCCAGTTTTCCAATTTCAGGTCTTTGACTCTGGAAAACTCCCGCGTGTTATTGGTGACCAGCACCGCGTTCATGCTGAGCGCGTGTGCGGCGATCATGGTATCCAGGGAGCCGATCGACTGACCTCGGCCCTCGAGATCGACACGCAGTTCGCCGTAGGTCCAAATGGCCGTCTCGTCGAAGGGCATGATTTCCAATGGGGCAAGAAACATTTCCAGTGCGCTACGGTTGCGCGCAGAACCGCTCTTGGCGACACCGTAGGCGAGTTCTGCCGCAACCACACTGGAAAGCCCTATTTCACCGAGGCGATACTGATGAAAGCGCGCCAACACCTCCGGCGGTTTGGTGTTGATGATGTAAATGCAGATATTGGTATCCAGCAGAATCATGCTGCAATCTCAGCACGGATTTGTGGTTCCGGCTGATCCCGTGTCAGGACAAAACCTGGCTCGAAGGATGACAGCGCGGCTTCCAGCGTCGCCCAGGGATCATCGACCGGTAGCAACAGAACACCATTGCCGAAATGCCGCACGCCAACCTCAGTTCCGACAAAGCGAAACTCTTTGGGTAAGCGAACCGCTTGACTACGACCGGATTGGAAGAGGCGAGCTGTGTCCATTGGGACTCCTCAATGGGTGGTGACTACCAATGGTAGCTATCTTTGGAAATAAAGCAAGCGCTACCGAGGCTGCGCTCAGTTCAGGCGATAAGTCCTATCGCCGCCATCGGCCGTCTCCGAGACCACCATCAACCCGAGCCGTTCTTGAACGACCCGGCGAAAAGCCGCGGATATTGTGCGTATGGCGGTATGTGTCGATTCCATTGATTCCACGCCCGCCCCGGAAGGCGTCGTCCTGACCTTCAAAAGCGCGAACGACCAACGGGCAATGCTCTCGTTGACGGCTGCCGCCCTGCGCCAATGGCTGAATATTGTCTACGATGCTTATGTCCGTGCCGAATGGTCCCTGGCGGCTTGGCCCGACTGGATCAGCGAGGCGGCGGTGCCGGTGCAGACGCCGTCGGTGGTGATGCATTAGGTGAGATGACGACTGCGAGCCGCCATCATCGCGCTGCGACGTGAGTTACTTCCAGTCGGACTGGCTGGCTGCCAATAATGAGGCCAAGTCATCGGGTGGGCGCCCGCGGGCGAGCATTCTCTGGAATACCGCGTAGGGATCGGATCGACTTCCGGAGGAGCGCAAGGTGTGCTCGTCATTTACCCAGGCGTAAATGATGATCTTGGCGGTGGAGTCGAAGCGGAAGAAGAGCCGAAACCGTCGTCCGATCTTGGCACGACGCCAGTGACGGAACTCTGCACCCATCGTATTGCCTTGTCGGTATTCCTCCCGATTGGGATTGCTCGGAATAGTCTCGAGGATAAGGTGGGAAAGCGCATTGAACAGTTTGATGTTGGCGTTTGACTCAAACCCATGAGGGTCTTGGGCCTGCGTTCGTGTGGCAGCTCTTTCCAGCTTCCGGATCTGCTCACTTAAACATTGGTGGAACAGCAGCGTCCAACCGTGACGCTGCATCACAGCGCTACGTCGCCCACGATTTCTTCATCAAGGACCACGGGTTGTTTCAGCGCCGCAAGCATTGATTGCGCTAATCCTTCCGGCAGACCGGTGAGGTGTTGCCCGGTCTGAATGTCCTTTTCCAACAGGGAGAGGAAACCCGCGATAGCCGGGTCCTCATGCTCCTGATTGTCAGCGCGACTTACAACGACCTGAGAGCCCCGCAGATCAAAGGCGACCTTGCCCCCGAAGTCCACTCCGAGGGCCTGGCGGATAGGCTTGGGGAGGGTGATTTGCCCCTTGGAGGTGATGGTGGCGATTTCGTGAATGGTGTTCATGGATGACGGGCTCCTTCGATCATTTGTTACATGGTAAGGAATAATCCTTACGCCGTCAATATCAATCTACTTCCAGAAGTACCAAGAGCCGACATTCCAAGAACTGGTCTGGTCTGGCTTGAACGCGATAAATCCTATCGCCGCCCTTGGCCTTCGCGGAAGTCAGTTTGAGTCCGGGCGTCTTCTTGATCGCCCCGGCGAAGGTTCCACGCACCGTGTGCGCCTGCCATCCTGTCGCCGCCATGATCTGCGAAATCGTCGCACCCTCCGGCCGTTACGGCATCTGAATCACGGCAGGCTGCTTGGAAGTCTGGCGAGGCCTGCGCGCCGGTGCTGTAAGCAGGCGCTCACTGCGATTAGTCCTCAAACAAATCAGCATGCGACCCGGTGCGCACGAAGTTAATGAACACCCCTTCGGTTTGATAGATCAGTAGAAAATCGCCCCCGATATGACATTCACGATGGTCGGCCCATTCGCCCTTGAGTGGGTGATCCAGCCATTCCGGACCTGGCGGCGCATCGTTGGCAATCAACAGCAACATCAACTGCTTCAGTCGCTGCATGTCGTAGCGGCCTGAGTGGGTCAGTCGGTCCCAATCTTTCCGGAAACTTTTGGCGTAGTCAGATGCCCGGGGCAATGTGCTTCGCTTATCGCGAGGCAGTTTTTTCGAGGTCATTGATCAAGGCGTCGGCGGTTTGAAATCGAGCGGTGCGCAATTTCATCATTTTTCGAGATTCTTCGATCGCCGCCCGGGTTTCTGCATTAGGTACTTTGAGCTCTAACGGAAACGCCTGATCGGAAACGACGCGCTTAAGAAACAGGCGTACGGCATCGGATACCGACAGGCCCATCGCCGTGAGTGCGACCGTCGCCTGAGATTTCACTTCGTCGTCAATCCGGACGTGGAGCATGGAGGTTTGCGCCATACGTATCTCCTGAATAAAGTCGAATTATGTCTCTCGATTGAGATACAGTCAATAGGGGTATCACGCCACTCGATACACCCGATCCCCGCCCTCGACCTTCTCGGACGTCAGGTTCAACCCCGACTTCTTCTTGATCGCCCCGGCGAAGCAGCCCCTCACCGTATCGGCGCGCGTCAAGGTATTCGTGCTCCCTACGATAGTGTTCAAGCGAATGTTTCTCTCGACTGTAGTGGTGAATAAATCGCAAAACGGGCTCTGGCTGACCCAACGTCTGATTCAACGTTTGCGGCACACGACGGGCAGAGCTTGAAGCGCTGGGCGGAGCGGGTGCTCCGGCAAGCAGCACATGCCTGACGCCGTGGCAGGACACAAATATTCTTACACCCTCTCTTGACACCGCGCCCTATTGCACGGGTGTATTCAATCTTTTACATTGTCGGTAGCAGCCATGGTCGGGTGCCGGGTGTATAAACCATAATCGCTAAAAGGGAAAACAAGATGCCTACCATTTATTCTGAACCACCTGGCGTTGGCACTTATGGTGGTACCGGCAACGATACATTTATTGGCGGTCTAGGCCGGGCTATTGATGGTGGCGGTGGAATCGATACGGTCCAGTACTCCGGTCCAAAACAAGCGATAACTCACAACGCCGATGGCTCATTCACAATTGGTACAGAAACCCTTGTTAACGTCGAGCGGCTTCAGTTTTCAGACGCCAGGATTGCGCTTGATCTGGATGGCAACGCCGGCATCACGGCCAAGATACTGGGTGTGGTGTTCGGCGCAGCGTCTGTTGCGAACAAGCAATACGTTGGAATTGGCTTGAGTTGCCTTGATGCCGGGTGGACGTACGAAAATCTGATGGCGGTTGCTCTTGATGCAGCGGGAGCGAAAACACATGCCGCCGTAGTCAATTTGCTTTGGTTCAACTTGGTGGGCTCAGCCCCCACTGCAGAACAGGCCGCACACTATGTCGAAATGCTTGATAAAAACACCTACAGTGTTGGCGTTCTGGGGGAGATTTGTGCTGAGCTGGATCTGAACAAAACTCACATCAACCTGGTCGGGTTGGCGCAGACGGGGCTTGAGTTCTTGTAGGTGGGTCCTATTTTGCCGAGCCACCTCTGTGGCTTTGGTGAGCCTGTTCGTTCCGCGCATCTGCACTCAACGATCCGCACCGATTTGGCTGGCCTGAGGAGTTCAGGCGTATTCGATCCCGGTGCTGGCCAGACCGATCAGGCCGATATGGTCCTGGTTGGTTGGACATGTGGCGGCGAGTTCCAGCAAGGCCGCCTGGCTCATGGGTTCTATACCTTGCAGCCGGCCGGTGAAATAAACGAGGTTTGCCGGATCGATCGGTGATCCGACTACGTTCAGCCAGACGGCCGTGACGAACGAGGTGTCGTCCGGCGCACTGATCTGGCCGCTGTCGATGCACATCCGGGCGACCTGCTGCAGGGAATAGCCGCCGTCGAAGAGACGCAGACCGATAGCCGCGTATTGGGTATTGGCCAGCGCGGCCGCGCCAAAGGCGGCGACGATGAGTTCCGCTGTCTTGCCCGCACTGCCGGCCGGAGATAGATCGATGGCGATCTTCTTGTCGGCGAATTGAAGGCGCTCGATATTGGTCAGGGTGTCGGTTCCTTCCGATCCCGTGTTGTCCTTGAGTGCGTAGCTGCCGTCGCTGTTGTGGATCATGGTGAAGGCGCTGCGGTTGCCGGCATACGCGGCGATATCGACGCCGCCGCCGCCGTCCAGCGTGTCGTTGCCCGCATCGCCAACAAGGAAATCGTTACCGTTCCCGCCGTTGATGACGTTGTTGAGCCTGTTGCCGATAACCCGGTCCGCGCCCGGCGAACCGGTGGCATTTTCGAATTCACCATAAAACCACCTGAGGCTCGACGGATCGCCGGCGAGATTGGCCATGGTGTCGAAGTCGCCGGCACTCATCGAGACCCCGACCAGATGCGTGGCTCCGGCGATGGTCGTGCCCATGTGCAGGTAGGCACCTTGCGCATAGTTCGACAGATCGATGGTATCCGTGCCGCCGGTGTCGAAATAGGTTCTGAAGGACGTGACGCCCGTGCTCGCGCCTGGCGTGATGACGTCGTTTGCGTTTCCCGAGGTGCCGCTTCCTTCGCCATAGGCACCCTGCAAGGCAATGACGTCGAGGATCATGGGCGTTTGCGCGAAGGTGTCCGGCCCCGAAGCGGGCTTCTCGTCGTCATATGACATGATCGTGAAATATTCCTTGTTCATGCCGGCGGGGCTGCTGATATGAAAACCGAGCTTGTCGAATCCGACGCTGGTGGTGGCGGAGTAATCGGACGTCAGGGTTGGAATGCCGTTGATGATGGCGCTGTGGGGATGGGACAGCCCCAGCGAGTGCCCGATTTCATGCATCAAGGTATGGCCACCGAAGCTTGTGGTGGTCAGTGACGAATCATTGGACAGGCCCGTCGATCCGAAGCCATCCACATTGAGCACGACATCGCCCCTGCTTCCCGCATAAAGGAAGCTGGCATCCGTATTCAGTGCCGAGATTCCCGAGTACGGCAGATCGGTGCGGTGGATGAGGCTGATGTTGATGTCGGATGAATTGCCGACATTTGCCGGCGTATATCCGGAATAGTTCGAGACCGGCGAAAAGCTTAAATTGATGAACTGCGAATAGGCGTGGGTAATGGCATCGATGTTGGCGAGTTGAGCGGTAGTCCACCCGCCCTTCCCGGAACTCAGGCTTGTGTAGGTGTTCGGCGATATAGATGAGGGAAAGGCGAGATATTGGGCGGAGGTGAAAGCGTCGGAAACCGAAACGGCGACTGTGCCCGACAGCATGAAATCGGTTCCACCCATGGCATCGAAGTTGAACATCGCCTTGCCGATGATTGTGGTTGGGGTAAAGGAAACATAGTTGGCCATGATGCGGTATGCCTGAACAAGTGAATGTCGTACTGAAGTTTAATGATCGCTTTGCTTGCTTGCAACGCTCATCTGGCCGGGGCTCGAAGCGGCAGTCGCCCCTGCCGGAGGGACCTTGCCATGCGCCGCTTGCGGGCCTTGGGGCGCAGTGATTCGCTTATAATGCGCACACTTTCGATACACGCCCGGCCGGGCAATACACAACGGAGAATTTATGGCTATCAATTCCATGACGGCGATTACGATCGACGGCAAGTCCTATGACATGATGTCCATGAGCGATGCTGCCAAGCAGCAGCTGGCAAATATTCAGGCGACGGATTCCGAGATCCAGCGCCTGCAGATTCAGATGGCTATTGCGCAGACGGCACGTGTTGCCTACGCCGCCGCACTGAATAGCGAGTTGCCCAAGACCGAGCAGTAGCAGATCGCCAGAAATCCTGTGGTTGAAGTGGCATTGAAGATTGCCGCGACGACCTTGCCGGCTAGCGGCGCTTTTCCAGGTCGGCCTGGAACGACAGCACTTTCGGCGAGCTGATCGCCATTTCCAGCACCATGCCGGGAACCGCGCCGGCAATCCGTTCGCCGTCGGA
>Ga0194037_1002370_pt1 | contig 12626 bp, 10 predicted proteins | sample JunL306m_MetaG_FD_148653 | JGI IMG/M metagenome (GOLD analysis project Ga0194037, IMG submission 148653) | Anoxic zone freshwater microbial communities from boreal shield lake in IISD Experimental Lakes Area, Ontario, Canada - Jun2016-L304-6m | ecosystem: Environmental > Aquatic > Freshwater >...
CCGCGGTCGCGACCGTGAAGGCCGGCCCCACGATTCGGCCGGAGCGGTCGTCGGTGTAATTGCCCGACAGAATCGTTGCCAGGACATTGTTCCCCTCGTGCGCCCGATTGTCTTGGGTATTGGCCGGCGGGCCGCTGGTCGGTACGCCGATTTCCCAGACGCCGTTTTCGGCAACCCATCGGTCCGGCGCGGCAGCGTCCTCAAAGGTTTCTATCCCGTTGGCCGACCACTGTGGCAGCGGCCCACTGAGGATTTCTACTTGGTCTATGTACCACCCCGGCCCTACATCGGTGTTATAGCCCCAGTCATTACTGAAGCCGTGCGCCTCGAAATAGAAACCAATCCGCACACTCTGCCCGGCATAGGCGCTCAAATCCAAGGTCGCCCGCGTCCATTGCCCGCTGCTGTCGTTCACGTACCGTGGCGATAGGTCTTTCCAAGTGGCCCCATTGTCCGCGGTTATCTGCACGGTTCCAAAATCGTGACCACCGATGCTCCACCAGTGCCAGAACCGCAGTCGCGGGTTCTGGTCCGCGGTCGCGACCGTGAAGGCCGGCCCCACGATTCGGCCGGAGCGGTCGTCGGTGTAATTGCCCGACAGAATCGTTGCCAGGACATTGTTCCCCTCGTGCGCACGATTGTCTTGGGTATTGGCCGGCGGGCCGCTGGTCGGTACGCCGATTTCCCAGACGCCATTGCCGTCCGTCCACCGGTACGGCGCGGCGGAGTCCTCGAAGGTGTCCATCCTTCCTGCTGGCCACTGCGACAACGGCCCGCTGAGGAGTTCCACTTGATCGATATACCACCCCGCCCCCACGGAACCGTCACTGTTGGCGGTATGGAGGAATCCGATCCGAACCTTCTGCCCCTGATACGCGGACAGGTCAATGGTCTGCTGTTTCCAGGCCGTTGAAGTCCCGGTCGTGGCGGGTGTGGTGAGGGTCTGCCAGTCGGACCATGCCGCGCCGTCATAGTGTGAAATCTGCACCGAACCGGAATCGCCGCTCCCATATTCGTACCACTGCCAGAAGCGCAAGGTAACCAAATCTCCTGCATTCACAGACGGTACCTCGAACATGGGGCTAATGAGACGACTGCTTTCACCGGGTGTATAATTACCACCGAGATTAGAGCATGCCGCTTTACTCCCTGTATAGGCGTTGACCGGTCCATTGCCTGGGCTACGAATTTGCCACTGAATTGGACCTGACGTGTACCAGTCGTCTATCCCATTTTCAAACCCTTCAGGCGCACTCAATGAAATTGGTGGATCAAGGTAGGTAATCATTGCTACGGCTTGAGTCCATCCATATTCTGAATAAACTCCACCACCCCAAACAGTGATTAATTCTACCGTAGATCCTTGTATTAATGGCATTGGACCGATGTTGAAGGGAACCTCTTGTAGATATGCCTGAACACGTCCGGAAAATTTTGTTATTCCGTTGACAACGACATAAACAAAATTGTCCCCTCCTCGAGAATCTGTCCCGATAAACCGACCTTTGACCTTATAAATCCCTTGTTTCGGACAGGTCCATCTATAACTTGGATATCCGTTAGAATTATTCTTAGCCCACATCCCACCAGCCGCAATGCCTGGCGCTCCGTGTCCATAGTTGCCAAACCACCAATCAAAATTATTATAGACATAAGGAAACAAATCTACAGAGGCGCCTTCAATCGTCCATTTACGACCATACGACCAAACACCGTTCGGATTGTGGGAAAGTGAAAAATCTATGGAAGAGTCCCAGAAAGCGCGTGAAATTATCGGCTTGACAATAAGTTCTACCGTATTGCTGAGAATCTCGCCCGAGGAATTGGTGACGCGGACTGAATAGTTACCCGCCTGTGCCTCGGTTCCATTGGTCAATTGCAGGTGATTGCCGGTTTGACCATCCAGCGGCGTGTTGTTATTGAGCCACTGATAGGTCGGACGGGGTGAACCCATGGCGGCAACCCAAAAGTCCGTCGACTCACCGGGATAGTGCGTTTCACTGACCGGCTGCTGGAGAATGATCGGAGCAGAATCAGTCCGAAAGGCCATGCCGGCCGAACCCGCGGCGTACATGGCCGAGACTTCTTCCACCGCCAAGGCGCGATTGAACAAGGCGACTTCATCCACACTGCCAGGGAAATAATAGCCGTCGCCACGGCATCCTATATGGAACAAAGAAGTTCCATCGTCGGTATCCTGAGTAAAACTTGTCTGTTCCCCTACCAATACGCCATCGAGATAGATCCGGGCGAATTGCCCCTTTTTCAGGACCCCGGCAACGTGATGCCACTGGCCAAGATTGAGTTGCCCCCCGGACGGATTGGCGTAGTAGACCGATCCAGCCAGATTCCAAAGATTGAACTGCACGGAACCATTGGCATTGACATAGAGGGCATACTCCCAGTTATTGGCGGCGCCTTTTGCCACGAAAGGCCGATCTCTACTCGGATAGGCCGAAATCTGTACCCACGCTATGACCGTCATCTCGCCGCTTGCGCCAATATGTGGGCTCAACTGGGAGCTGTCGGGCACGGACACGTAATCATCCACCCCATCGAAACTGAACGCCTGCCCCACCTTCCCCGGCGCATAGGTCGCGCCATTCTGGAGCGTCCCATTGTTACCTTTGCCGGAGATATCCAAGGCAAAGCCGTCTCCGGGCCACCACCCCACCAGCCCTGCGGGCGGTGATACGGCATCAGCCGCTCCGGCGGCGCGAGGAATGGTGGTCTGGAGTAGACAGAAGAAAACAAGGGACGTCACGAGCGCGATGGAGAGGAATGAGCGTTTCATGGCAAACTCCGGAGACAGTGGATAGTGAATAGTGGGTAGTGGATAGAAACAACAAGTCAAGGTTGAGGTCAAGAATAAGCGGAACCGAAATCATATTCACAGGGATAAAGGGGATAAAAGGGATACGACAAAAACCAAAACAATTCTGATGCTATGCGTGAACAATGCAAAAAACCGGCGCTCGGAAAGGTCCGAAACGCCGGTTGTGATTCAACTCAGGACGAGGTCAAGCTGACAGGGAAGATGAAAGTTTCGCCCGATCAATAAGGCTGCCATGCCGACACCCTCCACGGTATTGATACAATGGCGTCACTCTAGCCGGTTAGCCTCTCATGAGCAACTGAATTTTTCTATGCGCCGGCGTTGTCAGGCTCGCACGGTCCGACGACTTGAATTCTTACCTTAGTTACTGTGCGCCTCCACATACTTGCGGAGTACGGCATTGATCATGGATTGATAACCTTTCCCCTGCTTGCGGAAAAACTCGATCACATCAGGGTCGATCCGCAGGGTTACTTGCTTTTTCTTTTCCGGCCAACGTACCCGGGCCTCCTTGAAGAAATCATCTCGAAGAGGTGGAATGTCCGAATAATCTATCTGCTCGTCGGTCATCGCGGCGACCCGCGCCCAGTCAGTGCGCGAAGGTTTTGAAGTATGCTTCCCGTTCATAACGATCACCCTTTCTCAATGATATAATCCAGATAGTTTCGTGGTCAGGCTCGGCATAGATCACCACGACACACAAAATGTTTCGCAGCAGGCCGATGGCGTGCCAGCGTTCCTCGCCATAATCGAAACGGTTGTCGAGCTTCTCCAGCGCCGGAACTTCAAAGACCAGGTGCGCGTCGGCAAAGTCAAGTCCATGCTTGCTGATATTCAGTTCATTTTTTGCTTCATCCCATATGAATTTCATACTACCACACCTTCAGTGTAGTTACAATTGAAGTTACATCATCGAGCGCTACAGAGAGGAATGATACAATGGCGTCACTTTAGTCGGTTAGGCTCTCATGAGCAACTGAAATTTTCGGCTCTCACGTAGCTGTTTCCGGTGAACCGGTGGCATGGTTGATCTTGCTGGAGGTGAAAATATGAGGAGCCGGCCGCGATAGGTGGTGGGGTGGATATGGCTGGGGTACCAGGATTCGAACCTGGGAATGCCGGAATCAAAATCCGGTGCCTTACCGCTTGGCGATACCCCATTATAAGTGATAGTGAATAGTGAATAGTGAATAGTGAAAAACCTTGCGGCATTGGTTACAGGCTCTTAGCCGCAACGCAGAACCAGTCGTGTTCGGCGGCCAGTTTTTCGGCGCAGGCTTGGGCTGTTGCCTCGGTCTCGAATACGCCGAAAACCGTCGGGCCGCTGCCCGACATCAGGGCGCCGGCCGCCCCTTCCTGAATTAAACGCTCCTTGATCTCCCGGATGACCGGATACCTGGCGATGGTAACCGCTTCAAGATCGTTGGCCAAGAGCGCGCAGAGGTCGTGAATCGTCTCGTAAGCGCGAGGTACTATAGAAATCACGTCGCGGTTTGTCAACTCCAAATTTTGATAGACCCAGGCGGTGGAGACCGGAACACGGGGATTGACCAGCAGGAGCCACGCCGGAGGGAGTCCGTCAAGGGGGGTGAGAAGGTCGCCGATACCCTCGGCAAGGGCGCTTTTTTTGAAGATGAAAAACGGCACGTCGGCCCCCAGGGTCACCCCGATGCCCATCAGTTCCCGGTCCGACAGACCGAGTTCCAACAAAGTGTTCACCCCCATGAGTACCGTGGCGGCGTCGCTGCTCCCCCCGCCGAGGCCGGCCGCTACCGGAATCCGTTTGTCGATCTCGATTTCGATGCCGGAGCGCCGGTCGCTCAAACGCAGCAATGCGTCGGCGGCGCGCCAGGCGATGTTGCCGGGGCCGTCGGGAACCTCGGCGCCACACATAACCCTGACACCCGGCATATCACTCAGGCGCAGGGTAATAGTGTCGCAGAGGTCGACCCGCTGCATGATCATCCGGAGGTCATGATACCCGTCGGGACGGCGACGAAGGACGTCGAGACGGTAATTGACCTTGCAGGGGGCCTTAAGCTGAATGGTGGTCATGAAGGACTCCTCGGTTCCCGTGCGAGAATCAGTTGGTTTTCTAGCGCAAACCCAAACAATAATCAAGGACGAAGTTCCCGCTTCCAACCACTACCCACTATCCACTGACAACCGACAACTGTTTTTATGGCATTAGGATGCCGTTGGCTGTATGATGCACGGTAATGATACGAGGAGGGGGGCGGATGTGCCGGAAAATCTTTATCGCGGGGACGCAGCAGCATTCGGGTAAATCGACAGTCAGTATTGCGCTCATGCATCTGGCGCGCATGAAGTATGATCGGGTCGGCTATGTCAAGCCGATCGGCCCCAAGGTCGAAACAATCCAAGGGAGAGCCGTGGATATGGATGCGATACTGATGTCCCAGGTCTTCGGACTGGGGGATGAGTTCGACCTGATGTCCCCCTTGGCGTTTCAGCGGAACTTTACCCGCGATTTTCTCAATGGCAAAATCAGTACGGAGGAGATCTACCGAAAAGTCCTCCGGGCCCGTGATGAGCTGGAGCAGAGATACGATTTTCTGGTCATCGAGGGGGCGGGCCACGGCGGGGTCGGTTCAGTCGTCGGGTTCAACAACGCCCAGGCCGCTGCTCTTTTTGACGCGCCGGTGATGATCATTACCGGCGGAGGCATCGGGAGCGCCATCGACGCCGTACAACTCAACGTCGCCCTGTATCGGCAGGAACATGCCCGCATGAAGATGGTGCTGATCAACAGGCTCCTCCCCGACAAGCGGGAGATGGCCCTCTCCTGTCTCAGGAACGCCTTCAACGTCCACGGCATCGCCGTGTTCGGCGGTTTCGACTATTCCCCCATCCTGGCCAATCCGACACTGGAGCACGTCTCGGCCCTGCTCAGAATTCCGATCATGGGTGATCAGGAACCCCGCAGGCGGATCATCCATAATATCCAGCTCGGTTCTGCGTCTGTCCAGAAGGTCATCGACGAACTCCGGGAGTCGACACTTCTGGTCGTCACCAGTTCCCGAGACGAACTGCTCGTAACCCTCTCCTCCCTCTACCACATTCCCGGCTTCCGCCGCAAGCTCGTGGGGCTGCTCGTGACCGGGCACTATCCGGTGGCAATGGTCAGTCAGCAGATCCTTGATGAAAGCCGGATTCCCTACATCCGTCTCCCCGAAACCACGTCCCAGGCGTTCACGACCCTGAAGGAAGATGTCTCCAAGATCACCGCCGTTGATGATGAAAAGATCGCCTGGATCAAGGAGCACGCCGAGCGTCATATCGATTTCGCCGCCATCGACGCCCTGCTGTAACGCCGGGATCACGAAGTCTCGCCGGCGTCCTCCAGATGCAGTTCCATGATGGCCATGTCCCGCAGTTTGAACTTCTGGATCTTGCCGGAAGCGGTCATGGGGTAGCTCTCCACAAACTTGACGTATTTCGGGATCTTGTAGTTGGCGATCTTCCCCTTGCAGAACTCCCTGACCTCCTCCTCGGTCATCTCCACCCCCTTCTTCAGGATGATCGCGGCCATCACCTGCTCGCCGTATTTGCGGTCCGGCGCCCCGTAAATCTGCACGTCCGATATCTTCGGATGAGTGTAGAGATACTCCTCGATCTCCTTGGGATAGATGTTCTCGCCGCCGCGGATGATCATCTGCTTGATTCGACCGGTAATCTTGCAGTAGCCATGCTCGTCCATGACCGCCAGGTCTCCGGTGTGGAGCCAGCCGTCGGCGTCGATGACCTTGGCGGTCTCTTCCGGCATCTTGTAGTACCCCTTCATCACCATGTAGCCCCGGGCGCAGAGTTCTCCCTGCTTACCCGGCGGCAGGAGGGCCCCGCTCTCGATGTCGACGATCTTCACCTCGGCGCCGGGGAGCGCCCGTCCCACGGTGGCGACCCGCAACTCTATCGGGTCATCGGTGCGGCTCTGGGTGATACCGGGAGAAGACTCGGTCTGGCCGAAGACGATGGTGATCTCGCTCATATTCATGTCTTTGACGACCCGTTTCATAACCTCGATGGGACAGACCGAGCCGGCCATGATGCCGGTTCGGAGGGAGGAAAGGTCAAATTTGCTGAATTCCGGATGTTCAAGTTCGGCGATGAACATGGTCGGCACACCATGGACGGCGGTGCATTTTTCCTGTTCGATGGTTTGCAGCACTTTGAGCGGATCAAAAATTTCCACCGGGATCATTGCCGTGCCATGACTGACGCTGGCCAGAACCGCCAGAACCGAACCGAAGCAGTGAAAGAAGGGGACCGGAATACAGAGCCGGTCCTGCTCCGTAAACTTCATGCACTCGCCGATCTGGAAACCGTTGTTGATCAGGTTGTGGTGGGTAAGCATGACCCCCTTGGGAAAGCCGGTGGTTCCGGAAGTGTACTGCATGTTGATGACGTCGTGGCGGTCCAGGGTTGACTCCACGGCTGCCAGGTTACTGTCGGGGATCTCGGCGCCCAGTTCGACGACCCGCCGGAAATTGAGCATGCCGGCCGGGGTCTCCTCGCCGATGAAGATTACACTCTTCAGGAACGGTAGCTTGGGGGTATTGAGGGCGCATGGTTCCGCTGTCGCCAGTTCCGGCGCCACCTCGTTCAGGGTTGCGACGTAATCGGTGTCCTTCCAGGATTTGACCATGAAGAGGGTGGTGGAGTCGGACTGGTTGAGGAGGTATTCCAGCTCCGCCGACTTGTAGGCGGTGTTGACCGTCACCAGGATGGCGCCGATCTTGGCGGTGGCGAACTGGAGGATCACCCACTCGGGGACATTGTATGCCCAGATAGCGACGTTGTCCCCCTTCTTTACTCCCAGCGAGAGGAGCCCCTTGGCCACCTGGCGGCAGAGTTCGTTGAAATCCCGCCACGAATAGCGGATACCCCTATCCCCGTAGACCAGCGCGTCCCGGTCGGGATAACGCAGTGCGATATCATCCAGCAACCCACCCATGGTCAGTTCAATAAAGTCAGCCATAATCATCCTCCGTAACGTAGTTAGTTGTCAGCGAGTCTACGGCAATGAAACCTTCGTCGCCGTCCAGGCGCCGTCGACCGTGTTTGTCGTATTATTGCTCCTGGTCCAGGTGCCGGTGAACATTCCGGTGACAGTGTTAAGCGTGCCGCTCCAGGTGGCGCAATCCGTGATGGTCGAAGCAGAGACTTCACCGGAATAGGTCAATGGTATGGTCCCGACCGAGGTCAGATTCCCGGTCATGGAGAGAATTTTCGGATATCCGACCGTGGTGTTCGTACCCGTGACATTGCCGAGAGTATCGACAGTCAGGGTAAATGGGTAGTTGGTTTTGTTGTCCGAAGCGACCGCCCACCCACTATAGGTACCGGCCGCGTCGCTGAAGATTCGCGAGGCATACGTCGGCTGAGATACCTGCGGGTTTAGTGTCTGATAATTATTGGGTGGATTGGGATTGGCAATGACGGTCATAAGAATCGGCGACAATGGGTAGCCGCTTACCGTGACGTTATAGTCGCCGGGATCCAGCGCAACAGTGTATTGACCGGCGGAATTGATCGCCGCGCTGACAGAGCCGGCGGCGTTGGCGGGGGGGGTGAACGTTATCCTTGCGCTGGTAAAGGTTGTCTGGAGAGCATCACGCATCACGCCGGTGATCTCTGTGGCGGAGATCGCGGATGCGGTAAGATGGAAGTCAAACCTGGCGGGATATCCAGTAAGATCAGTGGTATAGACCTCCGATTGATAGATCGGCTTTTCCCCAGAGGTATACGTGGATGTGTTATATGCTTCCGCCTTGAAGTTTCTTTTTTTACCGTTCGGCACGCTGAACCGCACAGTGATCTCATTCGGATCAAGTAGCGTCACTTCGTTGACGATGGGAACATTTATGTCGGACGCTTCGACGGTAAAACGGATTAGCTTTACCTCAAGCGGGATGGCCGCCATGGCCGTACTGAAGCGGAACGCCTGTCGGGCATACATCCTGACGCGGGCAAGCAGCGTGTCGCGCTCTATGAGCATTGTGGCGGTTTTGGCGTTCCGGCCCACCGAAAGCGTGACCAGGGAGCTGTCCGAGGTACTGTTACCCCCTCCACTGCAACCGCCGAGAGAGATTGTAGCAGCGAGAGCGGTAGCTGTAAGGATTTTCGAAACTGTTTTTTTCATTGTCATCTCCCTGCCTGAAAGGTAGGGGCGCGGCGTACCGCGTCCGTCAGAAGGCGCCGATGAGCGCCATATTCCCCGTAATACCGGTGTAATCGCTCGTACTGGTCGGCGTATCCGGATGATAGACACCGCCATGCAGATAAAAACCTTTCAGATTGACCTCCGCCGACAAGCCGCTCCACAAGGCGCGGGTAATTCCGACCCCGAATGAGACTTTATTGGCCCCCCCCAGGTTTCTCGGGTCGTTGCCGGTATAGCCGTTGCCGGTAAGGTACTTGTACTGGATCGGCGCCGCGATAACGGTCTTCGCGTCAAGGAGGTAACGCCCTCGCAGGTCCAGAATAAATTCGTCTCGATAAGGGTTTTCCGTGGCAAGCGCCGCCGTGCCGTTGGCGCGATCGTAATTCGTGACGCCCTCCCTGATGACGCCGGTGACCAACAGTGTTGCTTCCCATTGCCTTGATTTCTTGTAGTATCCGCCGATGCCGAAGATTCCTACGTCCCCTTCGTTAAAAATAGTGATGCCGCGGGAGGTGTCCTTGCCATACCGGGAATAAGCCACAAACAAGCGGTAGACCATCTCCGGCGAGACCGTGTAGCGTGTTTCGGCGGTGACGCTATAGACCGCTCCCGGTTGATAGTCGGTCAGGTTCAGCTCGGCGCTGAAGTCATACGCGCCTCGCCAGAGGTAGCCGAAACCGAGAGCCGCCGACCAGTCATTCCAGGTTTTGGCGGCGGTAACGGTCGGGTTCACGTTGAAACCTTCCCCGAAGGTGTTGATCGAGATCAGATTCGGGTCCATGATCAGACGCGTTTCGGCTTGGGTAAGATTCGTCTTCCCGGTAGGGAGATTCAGGTCAAGCCCGAACATGAGGTCAACCGGAAGCTTGTCCAGGAGTTGATAGGCGCCCCCCAGCTTTGAATCGAGAATATGCCCCAGTCTGACGGTTCCGGATCCGGGAGCGGTGATTTCGGTCTCGGCATATGCCGTCAGAAACCTCACGGACAGGTCCCGGTATTTTCCTTCGATCAGTACCGGAAAATGGTACTGAGAGGCATGGCTGCCCCGGTATTCGCCCCACCAATCAAGGTTGCCGCCTGTCTGGAGGTTGAGACCGGACGCGCAACCGGAGCCGACGCTGCTTGCGAGGAGTGCAATCGTTACAAGAAGGGACAATTTTTTCATGATATCCACCGATGACGTTAAGCAAAGGTCAATTTGCGGTTGATTGGTTGAGAGACACTCTTCAGCATGCTGTTCACCGAGGAGAGGCCGAAACATTGGGTGAAGGGAAGATCATCGATCCCGTGACCGGACTGCTCGATATGATGCTTTTCATCAGGGGAGAGGGAATCGGACTGGAAACACCTTTAGGGTCCAGCGGACCGATCGAACTGAAAATAATCGGCATTGCCTGCATACGAATCAGGGAAGTCGCGTTGCTGACAGTAGAGAGAATGTCACTTGATTTTGTGGTGCTGTCCGCCGAGCTACTCGGCTCTTCCGATTTTTTTGCTTTCAAGGGAGGGAGACCATGCACTCGCCTCCATCCGTCAAGCAGACCGAGATCTCTCAGTTCCTGTAGAGCCGCTGCAGCTATGGGAATGGCGGGGTCTTCCCTGAGCGCCTCTTCGTACAAATCGGCCGCCCTGATGTAATCGCCGTGGTCGGAAGCGTCAACCGCGACAGAGAGGGCGGTCACAGCCTTGACGCTGGTGGAAAATGGTTTTCCCATGGTCGCCTCCATCTCTGGAGTAAGGCTTATCCGCAGGAGTTTTACGATGTCAAAAACAATCTCCTTCTCCATTCGCAAAAACTCTTCAAGAACGCCCGTGCCGGTCGGCTGACCGACGATACGTGTCGTGGGAACGTCGATAAGTCGTGAGGTCACTTCCAACCGTTCCGCCGGCAGGGCCGCGAGATCTCCCCCAACCACCCAGCGCGCCCCCAGCAATTTCCCGGCACGGGGAGCGGTTTCGGGAGCGACGACGCCGGAGGCGCCCATCCCCAATTCATCAAGCAACGCCTGCAGCTTGATCCGTTCCACGATCTGAAGCTCCTTGACCTGTGACAGGTCCGTAATCAGCATCAGAGTCAACCCTTTTTGGAGGGGATCCAGCGCTGCGTTACCGCTGTTGTTCCGGTAATACAGCACCATCAGGGTATTTGTTGCCGCGGACGCGCCGAGTCGCTGCTCGTCAAGAAGAACCTTTTTGGCCCATTCCCGCGTCTCGGGTGTGATCACCTGTCCTTGTTGTCCGGCGGCCCAAGCCGCGCCGCCGCACAGAGCAAGCAAAATCCCCGTCATGACAATAGCCGTCATGTTTCGTAGTCGCATGATTAACTCCTTCATGGGTATTCCCTATTTCGGCACACTCTCCCAGTCTTCCAGGAACTTCTTGATCCCGGCGTCGGTGAGGGGGTGGCGGGCGAGCTGCATGATGACCGAGTAGGGGATGGTGGCGATGTCCGCGCCGATGAGAGCCGAGTCCAAGACATGAATAGGATTTCTCACACTGGCGACGATGATCTCGGCGGTGTAGCCGTAATTGTCAAAAATGGTACGGATCTGCTCGATGATTCCCATCCCGTCCTGAGAGATGTCGTCGAGCCGCCCCACGAAAGGGGAGACGAAGGCGGCGCCGGCCTTGGCCGCCAGCAGCGCCTGAAGCGGGGAAAAGATGAGAGTCACATTGACCTTGATCCCGTTATCATGAAGAATGCGGGTCGCCTTGAGCCCCTCGGCGGTCATGGGACACTTGATGACGATGTTCGGGTGGATGGCGGCGAGTTCCACACCTTCACGGACCATCCCCTCTGCGTCCAGCGAGATCACCTCGGCGGAGATCGGTCCGTCAACGATCTCGGTTATTTCGGCGATGACCTCTCTGAAGTTCCTCCCTGCCTTGGCGATCAGCGACGGATTGGTGGTCACCCCGTCAACCAGCCCCAGTGCATGGGCTTCGCGGATCTCGTTAACATTCGCCGTATCAATAAAAAACTTCATACTACCTCCCTTGGTGGTGGTTATTTCGTGGTAGATGTCTGCTCAAGGCGCGTCCGGTATGTTTCCAGGCAGGTCATGGAGCAGAAGTGAATCCGTTCACCGTCATGCTTGCCGACAACGGCGTCATCCGCCGCCACATAAACCCCGCAGACCGGATCACGGAACGTCTCAATCCCGGCTTCTTCATGCTTTGCCGCGATCTTCCCCGCGGAGTGCTTCTTCACGAGAAAATAGATCAGGTAGCCGATGAGAAAAAAGATCAGCATCCTGCTCATGGCGCCTCCTTCAGAGTCTGGTGACACGCTCCGCGGCCGGCAAGGCCCGGAGAATTGATGTGACCGTAACCCCCAACAGGGGATGGAGGAAGAGCGGGGCGATCTCCGCGAGCGGTTCCAGCACAAAACGGCGTTCGTGAAGCCGCGGGTGGGGTATGGTCAGGGACTCCTCGTCCAGAATCAGATCACCGTAGAAGAGGATGTCCAGGTCCATGGTTCGCGGTCCCCAACGGACATCCCGGTTTCTCCTGAAGATTTCGGTTTCGATTCGTTGCAGATCCGCGAGGAGATCGGGGGGGGAAAGCCCGGTTTCCAGTCGCAGTACCGCGTTGAGAAAGGGCTCC
>Ga0194037_1002371_pt1 | contig 12623 bp, 11 predicted proteins | sample JunL306m_MetaG_FD_148653 | JGI IMG/M metagenome (GOLD analysis project Ga0194037, IMG submission 148653) | Anoxic zone freshwater microbial communities from boreal shield lake in IISD Experimental Lakes Area, Ontario, Canada - Jun2016-L304-6m | ecosystem: Environmental > Aquatic > Freshwater >...
GAACACGGACGGGTCGATCCCCCACCGGAACCGGTACACTGCCAACTCCACGGACCGGAGCCGGAAAATGAGGAGACTGCTCCGGTACCGCACAAACCTGCTGAACCGGAACTGAGCGATGAGACCGAGGTGCCATTGACGGAACCGCAGGAGCCGTTGACGACCGTGGCGATCTTCGACAGGGTGATACCGCACCATGGTGAGGAATAGGGAGAAGTCGTCACTCCGTTTCTTGTGGAACCGACATAGCTTGAGCTTGATCCGGAAGATGTTTTCTTGATGGTCGCCGTTTCACCGACAGCAATCAACCCGGCATGCACGGCTGCCGTTCCGATATCTGAGTCTTCGGTATAGGGACTAGAGCCCCATACTGCTCCGGAGGTGCTACCAGTGACGGTGACATTGGAATACGAAGAGGGACAGGTGGCAGTCAGGTATGCGGAACACGAAGCGGTGGAGCCACCGCCTGAACCGGCGCACGTCCAAGTCCACGGACCGGAGCCGGAAACGCCGGATGCCGTACCCGAGTTACAAAGACCCGAAGTGGGAGCAGTCGAGACCGTGGTACCGTTGGCGGAACCGCAGGAGCCGTTGACGACTGTGGCCGTTTTCTGTGCAGAACAACTTGCGGTGGAGCCACCGCCTGAACCGGTACACTGCCAGCTCCACGGACCGGAGCCGGAAAATGAGGAGACTGCTCCGGTACCGCACAAACCTGCTGAACCGGAACTGAGCGATGAGACCGAGGTGCCATTGACGGAACCGCAGGAGCCGTTGACGGGGGCGGCGCAGGTAACAGAACCGCTGGTAGCGGCACTATAGTTACTTGTCGTTCCGGAATGCATCCAGTACCAAAAGGTTCCATAACCGACATAACGTGAAATCGAGGTACTTGTCCAGTTATCCTCGTAAATGACAGTGTTGCTACTACTATCATTCATGCGAATGAGGTAGTTTGAAACGCCAGACATAGCATTCCAACTCGCAGTCATGGTCCCGTTATTGCAAGAAAGAGAGAGACCGGTCGGAGCTGAAGGAGGATTGACGGTAACTGTGACCGAGGCAGAGGTTGAGGCTGGCTCTGTGCCATCAGAGCCACACGTAACAGAATATGTCGTCGTACTGGAAGGATAGAGTACCTGGGTATGATCAGTCTCATTCGCAAGAGAATACAAGTAACCTATATATGCGTAGCGGGTACTTATAACCGCGGGAGTCGCCAAGTTCGTTACGGTACAAGGACCGCTACTACTAACTGAATCCAGCCCCGCCGAAGCGGAATCAAGGTACCAGTTCAATGTGACCGGACTACCTGCCGTGATAGTATCAGCCGACGCGCAGATGGTCACTCCGACATCATATGCCAGGCTCCGCTCAGACGAGAGGATAAAAAAGATGATGGCGACAAACGGAAACATCCCACGGAACAACGCCCTTGTTCGTTCGATTTTCATGTGTGTATGTCTTTGGAAATAAGAGGCGGATATCATCACGGAAAGCATACCACAAGAACAGCTAAAAACAAAATGAGGAGGGGTAACCGGAGACGGGGAAAAGGCATCAGAGGGAAAGCCTTTCCAAGAATCGTAAAAGACTGCCTCCGAGGAGTACCGTGACGGACGCACCGATCAGAATCCACGGCGAGAACGGCGTATGGCGCTGTACACGAAGTGTCGGGATATGCTCCGATATGGCGCGATCTTTCACAAGCCCGACCTGCCGCTCATCGAACCCTTCCGCTCGCAACGGACCGATCGTTCGAAGAAACGCCTTCGTAAATAATCCGTCTTCCGGCAAAGCTATCACCGGCGACATGCCGGCCTCCAACGCCTCGTGCGGAATCGTGCGCGTCTCCTTATCGGCTATGTATTTCCTAACTGAAAACGAGACTGCCATCCAGAGAACCATCCCGGTAAAAAGTACCCGCACTGATTCGGTACTCCAGTCCGAGCCGGAGCCGTATCGCATCAGGATCAGCACCCCTGTCATAAGAAGCGCATTCCTCAAGGCGACGCGGATCGTACCGCGCCGGAAGAGGCCTTTCCGTACGGAGAAGACGAATCTTTGAAACAGGAGGGTATAATTCTCCACGAAAGGATTCCACCGAAAAAAACGTCGCACGGCATATAGAAATGAGCGCACTATCAGATACGCATACGCGCAGACAAAGATATTGACCAAAAGGGCCAGCGACGGAAACAGGGATAAAAATCCGTTCCGATACGAGTCCAACGGCAAGAGAAAGGCGAGTAGCGCGAACAATTTTGCGTCTCCGGCCGGCCAGAAGTTGAACGCCCAGAACGCATATCCGACCGCCAGGGCACATACCGTGTTTACCGCGACAGTACCAAGAGAAACTACCGAGACCGCTCCGGCCGCCAAGGCGATCACATACAAGGAAAGTCCAGCCACGAACCCTCCGCCCAAAACGACATTGGATATCTTCGTACGCGCCAAGTCGCCGATAATCACGACCGTTCCCACGACGGCGATCAGGGCAAGGAACAGGGCGTTAAAAATAACGGGGTTCATGTGAGTATGGATTCATGATTTTTTCTTCGGGTCCTTCGGGTATATCGATCCTCTTTTTATCGCCCGCTTCTTAAACTCCTCCTCCCCATAAATCCCATAGTATGATTTCCAGGTTCCCTCACAGACAGGACCAGCCATGCATCCCGCACAATACTTCGTTTTTCTCTTTCCTAAATCGGTCCGCACGCTGTGATAGTCGGTAATCCGACTACCGAGCATCACCTCGTTGCTCTTCGTGAGCTCCGAGGCCAATCCGGCATATTCACCGAGAAAGCATGCGGGGAAGCCGTATACCTGCACGCGCATCCCGAAACCGACCGCGGTCCGAATGGCCGCCTGGAGCGGTTGCTCGACATCCGAAAGAGACGGGACCACGTCCGAATCGGTATGATACACGCAGTTGAACTGGATATCCCGTATGCCCAAAGCATGGAGATAGGTCACGTGTTTTTCCAACCATGCGACATTCTTCCGAGTGACGACGATATAGACGGTAATCGCCTCCGGGTCACCCAACGATACGAGGTTCCGTATGCCGGCGACCGTATCCGCAAACGCACCCGGCGCACCACTCAGGGCGTCGTGTATATCGGCGTCGGCACTGAGGAGCGTGATATTGATACGGTCGGTTCCCGCTTTCAGAAGCCGGCGACAAAACGTCCGGTCCTTCAGTCGCCGTCCATTCGTCCGCAGATCCACCCGGTATCCGATCCGCTTCGCCAGCATGATGACTACGAGCAGATCGGGGTTGAGTGTCGGTTCGTTGCCGCTCAGAATCACCCAGTCGCATTCGTTCCGGTTCGCCACGAGCGCCTTTCCGACATCTGCCGCCGAATGCACGCTCGGTGGCGTCAGGTCTTCGGCGACCAGGTCGTGCTCCGTACAAAAACAGAAAACACATCGGTTACTGCATGTCGGCCAAAAATTGATAGCAAGAGACTTCATAAAATATTCCGAGTACCATCAAATCAAATAAGCGGTTTCAATACGCACCAAAGGGTAACGATATTGATTTGGTATGCCTATCTTAACCCGTACCCCCTCCCAAGAAACACATTGAGGTTCTTCAAAAAACGTTTATGCCGGTTCAATAAGACGATCTGCACGTCCGGCGTATGCGTCAGTCCGGCGTGTGTCAGGGATAATACGGGACCGTTTTGTTTCAGGAATCCGTATTTCACCAACAAGCCGACCTCCGTTCCCAGCTCGGCCGACAGGTTCACCCCGAATTTCCGGCCGATATATTCCAGATCGGCCGAACCGAAGCGCAGTTGATACGCCAGAAAGCTCGCCGCCGCCTCGATGGCATCCAGCTCGAACGTCCGCACGATCGGCAATTCCCCGGAATCCAGGAAGTCGTAATAGTTCCGCAGATCGCTGACATTCTTGAAAAAGGCGTTCCCATATTTACTGATCGCGAACGGCCCGAAACTGACCACATGATCCGAGAGCAGGAAATCGAACGTATACCGGCATGGGATATCGTCCTTGCTGAAAAATTCCGTCATCGTGCGGTGATAACCGAGTGCCTTCATGCGTTCCCGGATGAGGGCATCGAATGCCATCGGGTCCGCGTGTTCTTGGTTCACAGCCTTCATATATTCCGTGACGTTCTTCGTCTCGTACCAATACACGGAAGACGGGTCCATATCCCGGATAAAACCGATATCGCCGGTCACGTCGTCGAGCGTCTGACCCGGCAGTCCGTACATGAAATCCAGATTGATCGTCTTGAATCCCAACTGCTTGGCATACCGTATATTCTCGACGGCCACCCGCCGATCGAACGCCCGTCCCACCGTCCGCAACAGCTCCTCATCGACTGTCTGTATGCCGAACGACAACCGGTTGACGCCGTTTTTTTTCAGGATATCGAGTTTTTCCCGATCACAGACCGTCGGATTCACTTCCATCGTGAACTCGGTATCCGGTCGGATATCGAAGTGCGTCCGTAGCAAGGCGAACAGCCTTGCAAGCGCGGCCGGCGACAGGTACGACGGGGTGCCTCCGCCGATATAGACGGCCCCGATCCTGTCCGGGAAATCCCACCGTTCCTTTTTCAATATGATTTCCTTTTCCAAGTAGCCGAGATAGGTATCCACGGACAAGGCATCCTGGTTTTCCAACGAATAGAAATAACAGTACGCGCATTTCTTGACGCAGAACGGGACATGGAAATAGATATCGGTCCGTGACTCCGATTGTTTCAGCCAGTTATTCTTTCGCATAGGTCTTCAGTATACCGACACCATTCCCGTTCGGAGAAACGAAAACGACGGAGGTCTCGTCGCCCTCGTCGCGTATGACGAAGTGCCGTCGTATGAAACTCTCCAAGTCTGGCATAGTATCGATAAAATTGAAAGCGGTATCCATGATCCGTACCAGGTAATCCGAATTCCGCAAAAGCCCATTGGCGACCGGCGAAGAGATCGTAAATCCCCGTTCCGTAAAGGCAAGCTTCCCCTTCTTCAGGGTGATCAGACCTGCCAAGACCGCCGCCGAGAGTTCCCGTTCCAGTTTTTTCTCCAGATCGACCCCGGACTCCCTCCGTATACGGCCAAGGTCGGCACGACCCTCTTTCAGTGCCGAAACGAGCCGTACGAGGGCCATTTCCTCCCGATCCAGGCGATAGACATATCGGAGAGGACGCTCTCCCCTGCCAAGGGTCGCGACATATTCCGTAAGTGAGTCCGTGTTTTTCGAAAAGACATCACCAGATGCGCTGAAGGCGGAAAGGCCGAAACCGAGACTCCGGCGCGCCGTCCACCAGGTCTCCAGATACAGTGGCATCGAGCGTTTCGTCGTGAAGTATTCCGGTATGATCTGTCGATAACCCGACAAGGCGAGCTCTTGCGTGACGAGCTCGTACATCGCGACCACTTCCTCGTGGGAAGGAATATTCGAAAACGCCCCGATCTGTTCCGTTCCGCATCGCAGTTCGCACCAAAAGGAAGACTCCGGCTTCAATTCCTTCACCAAGCGTATCGCCTTCTCCACATCATCCATCGTTTGTCCGGGCAGGCCCAGCATGAAATCCAGATTGACGACGAAGCCCATCCCGCTCGCGGTTCGGATGATGTTTTCGGGGTCGGGAACATGATGCCGGTTTATCGCTTCGAGTATATCGGCATTCACCGTCTGTATACCGAAAGAAAGCCGCGTTATGCCGTGTTTCTTCAGGATCTCGAGTTGACTCCGACTGCAGGCGGCCGGATTCAGCTCGACGACGGATTCCTTGACAGTCGTCAGGTCGAGATACGTGTTCAGGATCAAAAACAATCGATCCAGTTGCGCGTCGGAAAGATAATTCGGCGTCCCTCCGCCGATATAGACCGTATCGACCGGACCGAGACTCCTGAGATTCGTTTTTTTATTCCTCAGAAAAAATTCCCGTTCAAGTGCCGAGAGATATTCGTCCACCACGGTTCGCTTCCCCGGTACGAAGGAATAGTAATAGCAATAGTGGCACTTCCGATGACAGAACGGGATATGGATATAGATATTCATCGCGGCGGCATTCATTCGGATAATCAGGCCCTTTTCCGTTTCGATTCCACTGTCGGAGTATCCCCGCTCACGGTAAACCGGTATGCGTCGGGGGCGCCACTCGCGACGTCCCAGATACTCGCCAGATACCCGAATCTCCGAAGAAAAAACGCTATCGAAGGGGTCGAGTACGTGAACCGGCCCGGGTTCAAGAAGAGTAGGCCGTCCTCGAGAATCATCGTCGCGTCATGCAATGATTCCGTCAACTCTTCGCCGAGAACGTCCACGATATTCACACCGTACCGCCTCCGGATTTCCTTCGCGTCGACCGCAAAACCGGCCGAAACCATACTCACGAAATTCAGTATCGCCTGCTCGGTCGGACTGAAGGGATATCGGGAACCGAGAGGAGGCGTTCCCCGTTCGAGTGCGTCATGATACCCGTCTAACGAACGGATATTCGTCGTAAAGGAGCCCTCGATCTGACTGAATGCGGACACGCCGAATCCGAGTATCTTCCCGCACGGCCACCAATCGTTCCAGTAATTACAAAGTGGCATCACATCACGCCGGCCGAATAGCTCGGGTGCGAACTGGGCATATCCATAGTCCTTCAATCCCTCCGTGAACCGGCGATAAAACGACTGTGTCGCGTCATGTGTCAGCGATCCCCGTCGCTGCGCCTCCTCCATTGCCTTCGTACCGACCCGCAATTCATGAAACGTGACAAGGTCCGGCTGCACGGCACCGATAAGCCGGATCATCCCGTCCGCATCCGAGACCCCTTGATGCGGGAGCCCGAAAATGAAATCCAGATTCGTTACGAACCCCAGTTCCCGAGCCTTCAGGAGAATACCGGACGGGTCTGCCGTATGATGACGGTTTATGTCTTCAAGAATATCCTGATCGACGGTCTGTATGCCGAAGGAAAGCCGGGTCACACCATGCTTCTTGAGTAGTGCGAGCTGATGCTCGGTACAGGAAGAGGGGTTCATCTCCATCGTGAATTCCCTTACCATGGCGAGGTCGACACTTCGACTGATAATGCCAAATAGACGTTCTAATTGCGCCTTCGTAAGCGTATTCGGGGTTCCTCCACCGACATAGACGACGTCGGCCTGGATCCGATTGCCGTTCCCGACCCGTAAGACGATTTCTCGTTCCAGGTCCCGCAGGTATCCGTCGACCTGGTCCCCGCCACGCGAGACGGACGAATGATAAAAACAAAACGAGCACTTCCGGTCGCAAAACGGGATATGAATGTAGAAATAATAACCGTCGTGCCGGTCCGTGCGTATCATACCCGTGCCATACACAATCAACTCAAATGTTCATAGGCGCCGAACAACTTCTCTATCTCCCGGAACAATACCCAATTACTCGCGGCGATTTTCTTATCGAACCGTTTCCGTACCTGATCGTACCCGAGGCAGATCTTGGAGCAGGCCTGGGACCGCGTACAAGACGCACACTTGGATTTGATAATCGGCAAAAAATCATCCGACTCGCAGAGTATATGTCGCAAACAGCTCTCCGCCACGTCCTTTCCGACGCCGTTTTTGATATCGCCGATCGCATACGTTTCCCGTTGCCCAAGAGGAAAGGAAAGATAGAACTCACAGGGATAGATAGTTCCACCGATGTCCACGAGGAATTCCTCCCGTATCTTCGGGCAACCCAGCTCTCCGGATTGCCCGCTGTTAAAATCCCGCAGATGTTTCAAATCGACACCGGTCCCGGTGATTGCCTTCATCCGCTCCACCGAAATCAGGGTCTCTTCGAGTTGTTCCACATACGCACGCGTCCGTTCAGGTGTCCAGAAAATCCCGATGACGGGCTGCAAATCTATCTTCGAAAAGCCCATCCCGAGAAATTCCTTAAACCGCTCCGCCGCTCCCTCGACGTGATCGGGGTGGACCGTGGACCGTATCCGGACGATATCACGATATTCAAGCAGGAGCGGAATCTTTTCCCCGACGTGAGGAAAACTGTTCCCTCCGGCTACCGTCTTCCGTTTATTATCCGATCCATCGATACTGACCGCCACACTCACATGCTCCGCTCGGCAAAAATCAAGTATATCCCGCGTCAAGAGCAATCCATTGGTCGGAAATCCGATTGTCCCGATAGAAACGCCCATCCCGGATGCCAATCGCTTGGCATAGCGGACGATTTTCACGATGTTCACCCACTCCAAAAGAGGCTCTCCGCCGACAAAGATGATATTGGCGGCGTTTCCGTTCTTTCTCGCGTTCTTCAACAGGAAATCCACCGCATCCAATGCCGTCTTCAGACTCATCGATTTTCCCGACTGTTTATCCACGTAACAGTACTCGCAATTCAGGTTACACCGGTAGGTCAACGGCAGTATGAGTCTGGAAAACATAAGCGTTTCTTCATAACCGTAAAGCGACTGCTTTTACACGCAAAGAGTGCAACCAGGATTGCACTCATGCGATAAGAAAGCCTGTCATCCCCGTCAAACCGGTTGGCCGATTCACTTCGAGGCACCGCAGAATTCCTGAGTGAATCCGGTATATTTCCCCATGCAGGAGCCCTGACTCATGTCGAAATGCAACCGGCAGACAGTATCATAATTATTGATGGCATCGATCGAGGTAAGGGAACCACATTTACCTGCGTCGCCCCCGGCAACCGTCTTCATGAACGCGGCCGAGGCAAAGCAGTCCGATTCCTGTTCCGTACCCTTGCACCGGCTGTTGTCACCGTTGAAAAAGGCGTAACAAGACGGTTGCTCCCCTTCCGGCGCCTTGGCACACAGGTCGTTCTTTTTCACCTCGTCGAATGATCCGATATAGGTGCAGAGTTCCGAATCGCCGAGATACGACTTGCACAAGGTTTCGGCCTTCGCCTTATCCCCGGCGAGACTCGCCAGGGTCATCTCACTGAAAAGAAATCCATTCCGGCATTGTCCGGTCGCATTCGCATCGATAATGCCATTTCCGCATGCCTCATCGATACGGCTGCCGGCCAGTCCATCGCAAAAATAGTATCCGTTCAAAGTATACCGTTCCGACGATGTCAACTTGCCGACGAATGCGCTCCCCGCGATCTTCAGCTTTTCACTGAGCACATTCACATCCAAAGGCTTCCCAGGATTCGAGCAGATCAGGCTCTTCAGCTGGGCCACGGCAAGCGTGGCGGCGTCATTATCCGAAACCTGAACCGTCCGGTTTCTGAAAGAGGCATACCCGGCGAACCCGGCCAGCACCAAGACGACGAAAACCGCCAAGGCAATCAGGATTGTTTGTTGTTTCGACATAGTCCGTAGGGTTTAAGAACCGGCATTACCAGCTTACAGAACTACACCCGCCTCCGGAAAAATGGGAGGCATGAGACCCGTGAACACAGCTGGCAAGGCTATCGCTTGGCTTCACGGCGACACCGACAACGCTGGCAACCGCGACAATGACTGCCGTCATCTTCGCGATATCCTTTTTTGTCATCTTCCCTTCCTCACTCAGAAGGAACGACTTCAGGTCCTTCCGAATGAGTGGCAATCGATTTGATTCGCTTTTCATACGTTCCCTGTTTATCTTCTTACATCTTATACTACCCGAATAGTACCACGCTATCGGGATATCCACAAACGAAACGGCCTCAGCTACACACCTGAGCAATATCGGCTCCCGTCAGTCCATTCCGAAAACCGCTATCAGGATTGCTTAGTATCTATCTCAAATCTCATGTCGAGCTGTAAATCCGAAAATTTCGTTGGAGCGCCAACCAGAGGTTGGTCACCCTCTGGGTGAAAAACCATGAAAAATGAGGAAGGCTACTGTCGTAACCTGACGAGTTTTGAATGGTTTGTAGCCGAAATTTTCGGATTTCAGCCGGCAAGCGGATTTTTTGCCTTATATAGGCGTTGAGATTTGAGATAGATGCTTAAGCCAATCCTCAAAAATGCGCCGGTACCGGTCATCACGGAGCTTAGTGAACAGGAGATCGAATAATGCCTTGTTTATCTTATGCCGATCCGTATTGAGTATCTGCGGAAAAATAGTGCCGTACTCGATAAAATTCGCCAGGGGGCAGATGCCACAGTACGGTTTATACACACAGTCATTGCAGCCGGCCTGGTTATCCAAAGACGATCCGAGGCACATCGTCCGGTTCACCTCGTTATCGACGACATCGGCATACCGGTCGTCCTGCACGGTACCCAGCCTGAACATATCGTGTCCCATCCGCTCGGCCATTCGGCCCTCGTCACACGTGAATATCCTCCCGTCATAATCGAACGCCATCTGTCCAATACCGGCACCGCACGGAGAACGCATCTCATAATAAGACGCATCCCGATGATTCAGGATTTTTTTCAGCGCCATCACCGCATTCCATTCCACGAATCGCTCGCCGGCAAGGTTCAACTCCAGGATATAATCGAACGCCTCCTCGTAGAACGCGACGAATTCCTCGGCGGAGTACCCGATAACATCGATCGCCTGCCGTTCCAGACCGAACGGACTGAGCGGACGAAGAAAAATGGAATGGAATCCGTCCTTCCGGTATTCATCGACGATCTCCTTCGGATACGGGAGGGAAAAACGGGTCGTTGTCATCGTCGCGCCGATCGAATCGGAAACGCGCGCCCGTCGTCCGTCGCGATTCCACTCTTCAATAGCCTTCCGAACCATCCGAAGATTCTTCAGAAGCGTCTTATGACTTCCATGTCTGCCGTCCAGATATATCCGATTCCGATCATGTACGGAGGCAGGTCCGTCGAGAGAGACACTCAGGCTCACGTTTTCCCGGAGAAGATAAGCCAGCTTTTCCTCGTCTATCAGCGTCAGGTTCGTTACGAGGGAAATTTCCAGGCCTTTCTTCGCGGTCGCATTCACTTTCTTGGCATACGTGACGATATACTTCAATACGGGCCAATTCAGAAGCGGTTCACCACCCTGAAACTCTATCCGCACAAGCGGAGACGGCGACTGAAACATGAGATCGACAGACTTCTTCGCGACCTCCTTGGTCATATCGAATCCCGTTGCGCCTTTCTTTTCGGGGATAACCTGACAATAGAGACACCGGTGATTACACTGGAGCGTCAGGACGAAGATAAACAGTGACGGCCCCTGCGCGAGCGAGGCATTCAGCGCGAGATAACGCGATGCCTGTTCGGACACATCTCCCGGCTTCAATTTCACGAAACCGCTTTCCTTCAGCTCTCGGTACGTCGAGGTATCCTTTCCAAGGGTTCCCTCGAGAAATTTCTTGAAGTCCCCTTCCGTGAGAAAAATCCACCGTCCAGTGTCTGTCGTCAACAGATACTTCCCGTCAAGCTTGGTGAAGCGGAAATTGGCCAGATTCTGATATCGTATCTTCGCGAGGGAAATCATCTGGATTGAATCGTTAGGAATAAGACGTAGTTTGCGAATTCGGAGAGAATATTCCCGTCGCTATCATCCATGATGGAAACCTCCGTCGCATCCCGGTCCTTCGTGACCGCCACCTCGACCGAATCGGAAAACTCTCTCACCGCCGTTTCGATGCACCGGGAGTCGTACAAGAAATGAGAAAGCTTCAGAACCGTATTATTTCTTTTTGGCATGACGTTTGTTCTCCGACTTCTTAGCCGCCTTAGATCTCGCGGTTTTCGGAGAAACGGATTTTTTCGCCGTTTCATCCGAAAGAACGGCTATTTCCATATCCACGACCCCGATACCAGGCTCATCATCCCCGATATCGACCATCTCGAGCTCCGCACGAAGAGCTTGTATGGCGGCCTCGATATCCGCATCATCCTTCAAATCCCATTCTCCCTCCCGTTTCTCCGGTGAAACAACCGTTTGTTGGATGCCGAGCGCGGCGCCCATCGCCCCACCGACAATCTGTTCGAGCACCTTCTGATTGCGTTTCGAGATATTTTCCCGTACCAAGGAGTTGAGCAACTCGTTCATGAATTCCCCTTCCAACTTCTCGATGTTTTTCTTCAACAATGATTCCTTTCCTTTCAGAGTGACAAAAATGATATCTTTCTTCGGAGATACGTCGAGAAAGATATACATCCGGTCGATGAACACATAGCACGCCTTATAGACGATATCTTTTGGATATACGTTCGTATTCACGGAAAAGGTTACGGAACGGTTTTTCTGATCAATGAGTGTCTTCATATCGATATGAACGGAAATTACGCCGAAAAACGTTCCAACACCCTCTTATAGTAGACATTTCCAATTAAAATGTAAAGAAGCCCACATAAAGGGAAACGCCGCCTCACGACCGAAAAGGCACCAGGCGAAGAGCCGATGCCTTGCGATCCGATACGGGTACGGAAAACGGTTATTGCCTCTTCCCGATAACCCTCCACCCGATCAGTCCGAGACTCGCGAGGAAGAGTATGACAATGACGATGATGATACCGGCTTTCGCGAAGGTACCGCCCTGATCCTGGGTCGGGGTTGAAGCCTGGTCGGCGGGAGCGGTCTGTGCGGTGTCTTGGGATGCTTCATGTGTCGCGGGCTTTTCCACGAATGGGACGATACGGGGAGTCTTGATCTCCCAGGAACCGAGAGCGGTTTTGTTCCAGTCGGAAAGGGAAAGGGTGGCCTGGGGATGATCACAGGTGTCTTCGGCGG
>Ga0194037_1002373_pt1 | contig 12620 bp, 14 predicted proteins | sample JunL306m_MetaG_FD_148653 | JGI IMG/M metagenome (GOLD analysis project Ga0194037, IMG submission 148653) | Anoxic zone freshwater microbial communities from boreal shield lake in IISD Experimental Lakes Area, Ontario, Canada - Jun2016-L304-6m | ecosystem: Environmental > Aquatic > Freshwater >...
CCTTTCACGCATTTCATAAGCATCATCTTTATGGGTTAAATAAATATCTCTTGGTTCATAAAAATCTATACCGGCTCGCTGTAATGCGGAATTAATTCTAATGCGTACATTTGAATCGGTGGAGGTGGTATCTTTCTCAATGTTCGTTAACCAATATCGCAATTCATAATGAGCTGAACCCGGCATTAAATCAATAAGCATGCAACTTGCCAAAGGGTAATTGGCAACATTTGTTATGTTGCCATTTTGGATTGCGTCTTGAACAATACCAATGACGTCTCCTGAAAAATGTTTATAACTAGTTTTAAAATGTATATGTCTTCGTAATTGCAAGGATTCATTTTTACGACGCCCGAGCACAGTCACTTTAGCTTTCATTAATACATTATTGGGTATGATAATTGTTTCCCAATCACGAGTTTCAATGGCTGTATTTCTCCAACTTACTTCTGATACGCAGCCTATAGCTTCATCCACTCCTATCCAATCGCCCACTTTAATCGAGTTATCTAATTGAAGAGCTAGGCCACTTAGTATATTGGAGAGAGTATCTTGCATAGCAAGTGATAGCACACCGGTTATAACTGCAGAAGTTGTTACGATGCTAGATAAATTTACGCCAACCTCATGCAGACAAATAAACAGCCAAGCTCCATAGCCAATAATTTCAACTATGTCTTCAATAATACGTAATAAATTTATGCGACATAAGGGTAAAACTAATCTGAATAGAAATAAGCCAAATAGACGAACAAATGTAATGCCAATAATAACACTACTAAATTGTTGTAAGCCTTGCGACAAAGCTTTCAACTCTAAAGCCAGCAAATTTTTGCTGAGTATAATAAAGCTCAATGAGATTGCTTGGATTATTAAAATGGCAATAACATGCTTGCGATCTTGTTGTCGCCAGAGCCACAACATAAAATTAATAATCAGTGAAAGACTCATTAATACTGAGAGCTGAATAGTCTCAGATGTAAAAACAGTAAAATTATTCCATAAAGCTTGAAAAAAGTTCATTGGCGATTTTAGAGATTCAATTCAAGAAAAGTAAAAAAAATTATCAAACATCAAGTCTGTATTGCTTATGTTAACTTAAAGATTAGGTACATCTAAGCCAACCTGTTTTAACAAATGATTAGCATCGGGTGAATGCGTAATTATGAGTTGATCAAGTGCTTCATACCAATAGCCTAATTCAACTTGTTCTTCAATACTTGATAATGCCGCAACGGGTTTTTTATAAACTAAAGTAGCGCTGGAATTATTTGAATCATCAAGAATAGAGACGGACCATTGATAAACTTTTCCTTGCTGTAAGGTTACGCCGTTGCCTGCTAATCTGAGGCTTGATAATCCAGCGTGGTTAGTTATTTGTTTTTCTAGCAAAGGCTTATCAGCACCTTCTTCGATTAAAATAATTTCGATCTTTTGCTGAGTTGATTCTGATGAATACCAATATAAAACAGGCTGAACAAGACTGGTTAAGGCAATATTTTTTGGGGCTAGAACTTGGATTTTTGGCACATCTAAAGTTCGAGTACCTCCGCCCACATGTTTAGCTTGGAGAGCATCTAACTTAGGGGTTTATAGCTGAGTAGGCCTTCAGCATTTACCAAAAGGATAATAAAATAGCACAAAACATAAGGGAAGTTATAATATTATTCATTACAATGTCCTGAATTGATGAGATTTTGAATTATTATCAGGAGATGATTATTTGGTAAATTTTTGAAAACTCATTTTTACCTTTTAACTGATAGTCACCCACTGTTTTTGTTTCATATAAATGTGATACATGATGATAAGTCGAGTCACCAATTAAAATGCGACAAGGATTATCAACTGTTGGCTCAGCGAACGTTTTTTCAAAACTCTCCAAACGTGCAGCAGTATTAACGGTGTCACCTATCACTGTATATTCCATTCTCACTGCGCCGCCAAAACTACCAGCAACTAATGACCCAGCAAAAATATCAACGCGCACTGTTATCATAGGTAAACCTTCAACTAACCATTGTTGATTAAGCTTACGCAAACTTTACCCCACCATTACTAAAAAATTGCTCTCTTACCTCCCAGAATCGGGTGGCTACTTCAGGGGATACATGACTAGCAAATAATTGCATTAACTGTGCTCGTTCTGCACGCTCTTGACTTGAAAACCAAATCAAACTCATATTTAAAGCATTAACCCAGCCTAATAATGGCATTGTTATAGGGATCCACCAGCCCTCCCTCATCATTAAGACGGATGAAACTAATAATATAGGGTGTTAGCTCGTACTATATTTTAAAAAAAATTAAGTCAATCTTTTTAAAATTAAGTTGTTTTTAGCTAATTATTCAATTCAATAAAATAGGATTGCTAAAGCCACTAAATAATCCCAATAATAGGCTAAATAAATTATTTTTAGCTATTATTTAAATTAAAACAGAGCGTTATCCTGCTACCACCAATCTAATACTGCCATAAAAAAGACTCTAAGTTATACATTACTCATTACGTTTAACCCAACTCAAAAGACTTAAACTAAGCTAACAAATTGATTTAGAGTTTGACGGTTTTAGTGTTTATCTATATTATTGCAAAGTTATGTTAGATAGATTACCTGAATATATAGACCCTTTGCACTTAGCTGATAAGCGTGGTGCTTTAAAAGGTCAAATACCCATATCAAGTCTGGTTCGCTTAGCAGAATTTCTCGCTGACGACAAAGGAGCGGTGTCTATCGACCTTTTTTTTTATAGAGAAGGTCGTCTGCCAATAGCCGAGGGAGACATAACTGCTAACTTGGAACTTATTTGTCAAAATTGCTTAACAGCGGTTAATTGGCCTATAAACTTCCATATAAAACTAGGTATGGTTAAGACTATAGATCAAGCCAATAGATTGCCTGAAGAATATGAGCCTTTGATGGTGACTGAAGAAAGAATACTTCTGAATAATATCATTGAAGATGAGATTTTGCTTATAGTACCTTCCTTTCCTAAACATGATCATAACTGCCTTATTCAGCCAACTAGTCTTAATGGCACTGACATATTTTTTAATGACGAACAGTCATCCCCTAAAAACCCTTTTGCTATTTTAGCCAAACTTAAAAAAACCGGAGAACATTAATGGCCGTACAGAAAAGTAAAGTAACGCGTTCAAGACGCGGTCAACGTCGTTCACATGACGCATTAACAAGCAAAGCATTATCTCAAGACCCTATTACTGGAGAAATGCATTTACGTCACCACATGACTCCAGAAGGTTACTTCAAGGGTCGCTTAATCGTCGGCAAAGCCTATAACGAAGAAGATTTATAGTCTTTCCTCTTAGGAATGATGCAGCGCCGAACCACCATGGCTCGGCTTACCTCAATACGTGCGGAGTTAGTCGTCAGCGTGAGCTTAACAATTTCAATAGATGCAATGGGCGGTGATTATGGCCCTCAAGTCACTATTCCTGCATCATTGGATTGTTTAAAAAGCAATCCAGACTTAAAGCTAATCCTAGTAGGTGATGAAGCAATCATTAATCCAATATTGCTTCAACAACCACTACAACATCAAGACAGACTGACCATTCATCACGCCTCTCAATGCGTGACCATGGACGAATCGCCTTCTAAAGCATTAAAAAATAAAAAAGACTCTTCTATGCGCGTTGCCATTAATTTGGTTCGTGATGGCCTAGCTGATGCTTGCGTGAGCGCCGGTAATACAGGCGCTCTCATGGCAACTGCACGTTTTGTTTTGAAAATGATGCCCGGCATTGACCGACCCGCAATTATATCTACACTACCCTCTACATTCGGACACACTCATGTTCTCGATTTAGGAGCTAACGTAGACTGCACTGCAGAGCACTTATTTCAATTTGCCATTATGGGCAATGAATTAGTGAAAGCCGTTGAAGGCTTGGAAAACCCCAAAGTAGGCCTATTAAACATAGGCGAAGAAGATATGAAAGGTAATGAGCAAGTCAAATCTGCTGCGAAATTACTGGAAAATTCAGCATTAAATTACATAGGTTATGTAGAAGGCAATTCCTTAAATGCTGGAAATATTAAAGTAGACCTCATTGTCACTGATGGCTTTGTCGGCAATGTTGCACTGAAGTCTATCGAGGGTGCTGCAAAAATGATAGGCGTTACCTTAAAAGAAGCCTTCAGTAAAAACATATTTACCAAACTAATCGCTTTGATTGCCTACCCGGTACTAAAATCTTTTAAGAAACGCATCGATCCACGCTTATATAACGGTGCTAGCTTCTTAGGTCTCCAAGGACTTGTAATTAAAAGCCATGGTGGCGCAGATAAACTTGCCTTTATAACAGCTATTCAACTCGCTGAAGTTGAAGTTAAAAAAGATGTGATCAAAAAAATTAGCGCGCAAGTCGAAAAAGTTCTAGCACTAAGAGAGACCGCATGACCCGTTATTCAAAAGTAATTGGCACCGGTGCCTACTTACCTCCAAACATTCGCACCAACGAACAAATATCTGAAACCGTTGATACTTCAGATAGCTGGATTTACGAACGTACCGGCATAAAAAGCCGCCGAATTGCAGGCCCCAACGAATCAGCAGCCAGCATGGCTGAAATCGCAGCCAGATTAGCACTTGATGCAGCCAATTGTGACGCCAACACCATTGATTTAATTATTGTTGCCACCGGCACACCAGACAGAGTTTACCCCAGCACTGGTTGCTTATTGCAACAACGCTTGGAAATTAAAAACTGCGTAGCCTTTGACATCCAGGCCGCTTGTTCTGGCTCTATTTTTGCCCTGAGCATTGCCGATCAATATATTAAATCGGGTGCAGCTAAAACAGTCTTAATCGTGGGCACTGAAATTTGTTCACGCATAGTGGACTGGAGCGACAGAAGCACCTGTATTTTATTTGGCGATGGCGCAGGCGCAGTCTTACTTAGCGCCTCAAATGAAGCAGGTATTTTGTCCACCCATATTCATTCTGATGGCGAATATGAAGACTTGCTGTATTGCCCAAACCCTCAAGTTGCCACAGATCTTAATAAGCACGAAACTGGCGTCATCAACATGCGCGGCAACGAAGTTTTCAAAGTGGCCGTTAATACTCTCGGCAAAATCGTAGATGAAACTTTAGAGGCTAATAATATGGATAAGTCTGATATAGACTGGTTAGTGCCTCATCAAGCTAACATCCGCATTATCATGGCAACAGCAAAAAAATTAAAAATGTCTATGGACCAAGTGGTTGTAACCCTTGAGAATCAAGGCAACACATCATCTGCTTCGGTACTCATCGCATTTAATGAGGCCGTTAGAGATGGTCGCATTCAACGCGGACAAGTAGTCTTACTTGAAGCCTTTGGCGCAGGGTTTACCTGGGGCTCGGCATTACTTAAATACTAACTCAGACGTATTCAATAATGAACCAAAACACATATAAATTAGCATTTGTTTTTCCAGGACAGGGCTCTCAATCAGTAGGCATGCTATCTGATCTAGCCAATAACTACCCTGAAATAAAACAAACTTTCGAACGCGCCTCTGATGCACTGGGGCAAGATTTATGGTCTATCGTTGATCAAGGCCCCGAAGCCGATCTTAACCAAACACAAATCACCCAACCAGCCATGCTTGCCGCTGGAGTCGCAGTTTGGGAACTTTGGTGCAAACTAAGCCCTTTTCGCCCTGAATGGATGGCTGGACATAGTCTTGGCGAATACACTGCTCTTGTCTGCGCAGGCACTATAGCTTTTGAGGATGCCATCAAATTAGTTTCAATAAGAGGCAGACTCATGCAAGAGGCCGTTCCAGTTGGGACAGGCGCAATGGCAGCTATATTGGGACTTGAAGACCATGAAGTAGTCACGCTATGCAAACAAGTTGAAAATAACGAAGTAGTTTCTGCAGTTAATTTTAATGCACCTGGACAAGTCGTTATTGCAGGAAATATTGCTGCTGTTGAAAGAGCGATGCAAGCAGCCAAAGATGCCGGCGCTAAACGCGCACTTTTATTACCTGTTAGCGTGCCATCGCATTGTGCATTAATGCAATCGGCCGCTATAGAGCTTGATAGCCATCTGCAAGCAATAACCTTCAACACCGCAAAATCGACACTTATTCATAATGTAGATGTCGCGGCTCATAGCGCTCCAGAAGTCATTCGCAATGCTCTAAAAGAACAGCTATTTAAACCAGTGCGCTGGGTAGACACCCTAAGATTCATGCACGACCAAGGCGTGACGCGCTTTGTGGAATGCGGCCCCGGCAAAGTTCTAGTGGGCTTAAACAAACGCATTGTTAAAGAAGCAGAGCATAGTGCAATTTATGATACAGAATCTCTAAATAAACTAGTGGAAAACATTAATGACTAAGCAAATTGCATTAATAACAGGTGCGAGTCGCGGCATTGGCCAGGCTATCGCTGAAAGATTAGCTGATGATGGTTTTTTTGTAATAGGTACAGCAACAACAGATACCGGTGCTGAGAGCATATCTGCCTATTTAGGTGAAAACGGTAAAGGCATGAAATTGGATGTTTCTGACTCTGAATCAGTTGCAACGGTTATCAAAACTATCAACGATGATTTTGGCGCACCTTTTGTTTTGGTTAACAATGCCGGTATCACCCGTGACAACTTACTGATGCGTATGAAAGATGACGAATGGGATGATATTATCAACACCAACCTAAGCTCTGTTTTTCGCATGAGTAAAGCCGTATTGCGAGGCATGATGAAGCTTAAAACTGGCCGCATCATTAATATTTCATCTGTCGTTGGCTCCACAGGTAACGCAGGTCAAGCAAACTACGCCGCCGCGAAAGCAGGAATGATTGGCTTTACTAAATCAATGGCAAAAGAAGTAGGTTCTCGCAACATTACTGTTAACACCGTAGCACCTGGTTTTATTGATACCGATATGACCCGGGAATTGAATGATGATGTTAAAAACGCTTTATTATCATCAATCCCCTTGTCTCGCTTAGGCGAGGCTAAAGAAATTGCCCATGCTGTTGCATTTTTGGCTTCATCCGGTGCTAGTTATATCACCGGCGAAACCTTACATGTCAATGGCGGCATGTTCATGCCTTAATGTTGTGACTTTGTCGTAATATAAAGTATAATTCACCGCCGTCTGGAATTACCGGAAACGATATTTCTAGTAAAATTAATAACAATACTTTTGTAAGCTTCACACAAAATAATGAACGCTTACATTGTTTGAGGAAAATAATTATGAGTACAATTGAAGAACGAGTAAAAAAGATTGTTGCAGAGCAACTAGGCGTTAAAGAAGATATCGCTACTGATGCTTCATTCGTTGATGACTTAGGCGCAGATTCTCTGGATACAGTTGAACTCGTCATGGCTCTTGAAGAAGAATTCGAATGTGAAATTCCAGATGATGAAGCTGAAAAAATCACAACAGTTCAAGAAGCTATCAATTACGTAGAAAAAAACGCTTAAATATCGATATTAGTGGATGAACCCCTTTCATCCACTAAATCACTTACCACTGACCACCTATCCCTACTTAACTTTTCTTACGGTACATTAAATTGAGCAAACGTCGAGTTGTAATAACTGGATTAGGCGCAGTCACTTGCTTAGGCAATACAGTCTCAGAAACTTGGGATGGTATTATTAACGGCAAAAGTGGCATCAGCGCTATCGATTCCTTTGATATTTCTCCCTTTGCCAGCACCTTTGGTGGCGTCATCAGAAACTTTGACGTTAGCCAGTATGTTCCTGAAAAAGACGCAAAACGTATGGATGGTTTTATTCATTACGGTATTGCTGCTGGATCTCAAGCTATAGAAGATTCTGGACTTGAAATTACAGATGCGAATGCTGAGCGCATTGGCGTGGCTATAGGTTCAGGTATAGGCGGCATTACCGGCATTGAAGAATGCTATGCCACTTATGAAAAAGGCGGACCTAGACGCATTTCCCCCTTCTTTGTACCTGGCAACATTATCAATATGATTTCAGGTAACCTTTCGATTAAATATGGCTTAAAAGGCCCTAACTTTGCCATAGTTACTGCCTGCACCACAGGCACGCATAATATTGGTGATGCTGCACGTTTAATTAAATATGGCGATGCTGATGTCATGATTGCTGGCGGAGCAGAGCGCTGCACTACCTCACCCACTGCTATGGGTGGCTTTGCATCTGCAAAAGCTCTATCTCGCCGAAATATTGATCCACAGGCAGCGAGTCGCCCTTGGGACAAAGACCGAGATGGCTTCGTTTTAAGCGATGGCGCTGGTGTTATAGTCCTTGAAGAATTAGAACACGCCAAAGCACGTGGCGCAAAAATATACGCAGAATTAGTCGGCTATGGCATGAGCGGCGACGCTTATCACATCACCACTCCTTCTGAAGGCGGAGAAGGTGCGGCTCGATGCATGATCAATGCCTTACGTGACGCTGGCATCAATGTTGACAATGTTGATTATATCAACGCTCACGGCACATCAACGCCAGCAGGTGATATAGGCGAAACTAAAGCTATGAAAGCCGCATTGGGTGATCATGCCTACAATGTCGCAATTAGTTCATCAAAATCAATGATTGGTCATATGCTAGGTGCAGCAGGCGGGATCGAAGCGGTTATTACTGCCCTCAGTATCAAAAATCAAATAGCCCATGCAACCATCAATCTTGATAATCAAGATCCAGAATGTGATCTCGATTATGTACCGAATACTGCTAGGGATCTAAAAATTGACATTGCAATGTCTAATTCCTTCGGATTTGGGGGAACCAACGGCTCTTTGGTTTTCAAGCGCTACGAATAAGTTAAAGGCGCGCTTATCGTGTCTCTACCTAAGATGCTAATTAATGGCGCTTATAGCCACAAAATTGACCAAACAGATAGAGGCTTTCAGTACGGCGATGGTTTATTTGAAACTATCGCCATTATTGATGGGCAAGCTAGTTTTTTAGAGCTTCATTTAGAGCGACTAGAAAAAGATTGCCATCGCCTTAAAATCCCCTACCCCGGCACTCTACTTCTGAGATCAGAAGTTAAACTACTAACCAAAAAATCTAAAAAAGCGGTACTTAAAATCATACTGACTCGTGGTGTCGGTGGACGTGGTTACCGCCAACCCGACAACATTAACACGACTCGTGTTTTAAGCGTACACCCCTACCCTGATTATCCTGATAGCTATAAAAATCTTGGCATCCACGCCCGTTTATGTGATGTTCGCTTAGGATTAACGCCAGCACTTGCAGGCATCAAACATCTTAACCGACTTGAACAAATATTAGCGCGATCAGAATGGTCAGATCCTTCCATTCAAGAAGGGATTATGCTCGACATCAATGACCACGTCATTGAAGGCACAATGACTAACCTTTTTTATGTTAAAGACGATATTATCTATACCGCAGCACTTACTTTGTCGGGCGTTTCTGGCATCTTGCGCGGCATTATCATCTCTCTTTGCAGGGATCATGAATTTACGGTCATTGAACATAACTTTAAGCAAGCCGACCTATTAGCGGCTGATGAAATCTTTGTCTGTAATTCTATTATCGACATTTGGCCTATTACGGAACTGGCAACAACACAATTCCCTGTAGGAGAGAAAACACGGCAAATTCAAGCATGGTTAACTCAGCTTCAGGACGAGCAATCTAATCTAAAGCCTGTTATTACAGACCAAAAATTTAATCCTGTCGCTTTTTACAAAAGCCTAGTTGATGAACTGCACTTCACATTAAAACGACTAAATACCCATGTCCGCTCCGTAATTTCGAAAAAAGTTTGCATAACTACAGCTCTGCTTTCATTAGCCTTAGGTAGTTACTGGCTAAACTTGGATTATCAAAATGCCCTACACCAACCCGCTGTTGGTTGTAATACTGTGACCATTGAAATCAGTAAAGGTGATTCCTTTAAACAAATCACTAATAAGCTACTAGAGCAACAGGTTATCTTTAAACCTTTTTGGTTTAGAGTGATTACACTTTTGAATAAAACTAGCAATAAGCTTAAAACGGGCGAATATGAACTACACCCTAATCAAACACTACCAGAAATCATAGCTCTATTTGTACAAGGAAAAACTAAGCACTACGCCATTACCTTTCCAGAGGGCTGGACTTTTAAAGAACTGTTAGCCGCCATAAAAAACAATCCTATTCTTGAGCATCATCTTAATGAAAATGCCTCAGAACAAGTTATGAGCCAACTAGGCATTACTGCTACTGCTCCTGAGGGCCTATTCTTTCCAGACACTTATTTTTTTGAAAAACACAACACCGATATTGAGCTCTTAAAAAGAGCCTATAACAAAATGCAACAGGTACTTGCTCAGGAATGGAATAATAAAGCCGATAATTTACCCATAAAAACACCTTATGAAGCGCTCACTTTAGCTTCTATTATTGAAAAAGAAACGGCTGCTGTGAATGAAAGACCTTTAATTGCAGGTGTATTTAGCCGTCGCCTTCAAACAGGGATGTTATTACAAACAGACCCTACTGTTATTTACGGCATGAATGACTCATACAAAGGCAATATTACCCATAATGATTTAATAACCGCCACACCTTACAATACCTATATTATTAAAGGCCTACCCCCTACACCGATTGCAACTCCTGGGCAAGCCGCTATTAATGCAGCGCTACATCCCGACAGCAGTAACAATATTTATTTTGTAGCAAGAGGTGACGGCACTCATGTTTTTTCTGCTACCTTAGAAGAACATAATTTAGCAGTTAATAATTTTCAAAGGAAGAAACCATGATAAGAGGTAAGTTCATTACTTTAGAAGGAGGAGAAGGGGTTGGTAAAACAACCAATTTGCATTTTATTAGTAGTTATATACAAGAGCATGGCATACCCGTAATCGTTACACGTGAGCCTGGCGGCACTCCACTTGCTGAAAAAATACGTAAACTTTTGTTAGATAATGATAGCGAAGCTGTTTCAGAAACGACTGAACTGCTACTTGTTTTTGCGGCTAGAGCCCAACATATCCAACACGTCATAGAGCCTGCTTTAGCTCAAGGAACTTGGGTTATTTGCGATCGCTTTACTGATGCCACCTACGCTTATCAAGGTGGTGGTCGAAATATGCGTATTAGTACTATTGAATCCTTAGAAAATTGGGTACAAGGAACGTTAAGACCCGACTTAACTATCTTACTAGATGCACCTGTTGAAATTGGTTTAGAGAGAGCCAGACAACGTAGCGCCCTAGATCGTTTTGAATCAGAAAAAAACAACTTTTTTGAACAAGTTAGACGCGCCTATTTATTACAATTAGAATTAAATCCTCAGCGCATTAAACTCATTAAAGCCAATCAGCCCCTGATTGATGTCCAAAAAGCCCTAATTGATCTTATTCAGCCATTACTAAAATGAGCAAACTTCCTTGGCTAGAATCACACTGGCAGCATCTTATTGATTACAGTTCTCAAAACCGCGTTCCTCAAGCCTTGCTCATTAGTGGTCACAAAGGTTTTGGTAAATTACAATTGGCTAGAGAATATACTGCCGCCTTACTATGTGATAATCCCCAACAAAACGGTCTAGCTTGCGAGTGTTGTAATAGCTGTTTACTTTTTAAAGCACAATCCCATCCTGACTTCATTCAGTTACAACCGCTTGAAGCTGGTAAAAACATAACGATCGATCAAATTCGCCAACTAATAACACGCTTAAGCTTAAAGCCTCAGTTTGACGGCTATCGTGTTGTTATCATTGAACCGGCGGAACTGATGAACAATGCAGCAGCCAATGCCTTCTTAAAATACCTAGAAGAACCCACTGAACGCACAGTCGTGATATTAATTACCGACAAACCTACTCGCTTACTTGCCACCATAGTGAGTCGCTGTCAAAAAATAGCTATAAATCAACCCGATAAAGCCGTCCTTAACTCATGGTTACAACAACATACTCAGCAAGAAAATATTAGCCTAATACTAAGCTTAGCCCAAGGCTCGCCTTTACTGGCTTTACAGTACGCTAATGAGAATATTTTGAAGCTCCGAAATGAATGCTTTGAAGCATGGCTTAATATTAGCCAACAGCATATTCATCCGATTATAGTCGCTGAAAACTGGACTAAACTAACGGAAGTACCTTTACTAACTTGGATGACAACGTGGATTATTGATTTAATTAAATGTCGATTTGCAATAGAATTGGACAACTTATATAACCCTGATAAAAAAGACTACTTACAAGCCTTGGTTGAACGAATTGAATCAAAAGGCTTATATGAATTGTATGATTTATTACTGATAAGACAAAAACTCTTAGATACCACTGTTAATAAACAATTACTCTATGAAGAAATTTTAATCACTTGGTCTGATCTTAATATCAGAAATAAAACATGATAGAAACAACGTCGTCAGAAAACACTCTATTTCATACCATTACAGACAAAAATGATTTGTATGACGCCTACATGCCATTTGTTATCAATGGGGGTCTGTTTATTTCTACTAACCTGCCTTATGAAATGGGTCAAAAAGTATCCCTAGTATTAACTTTAATGGATGAAATCGAGCCATTCACTATTTCTGGCAAAGTTATCTGGACGACACCACACTCTGAAGGTTATAGACCTAGCGGCATAGGCATACAATTTAATAAAAA
>Ga0194037_1002374_pt1 | contig 12606 bp, 9 predicted proteins | sample JunL306m_MetaG_FD_148653 | JGI IMG/M metagenome (GOLD analysis project Ga0194037, IMG submission 148653) | Anoxic zone freshwater microbial communities from boreal shield lake in IISD Experimental Lakes Area, Ontario, Canada - Jun2016-L304-6m | ecosystem: Environmental > Aquatic > Freshwater >...
GGATTCCTTGGGCTCGGAGGCGTTCACGCGCAGTGGACGTCCGTTGTAATCGTAATCGTTGAGGGCTTCAACAGCCGCGTTCAACTGCGATTGGTCGCCGAGAGTCACGAAAGCAAATCCCTTGGATTGCCCGGTTTCACGGTCGGTGATGATTTTGACCCGTTCGACCGGTCCAAATGCGGCAAAGAGACCAGTGACGTCTCCTTCAGTAGCAGTGTAAGGCAAGTTGCCCACGTAGATATCCATTGTTTTCAGTTCTAATGACGCCATTTCATTTCACACTTCCTTTGACCGCGGCGTCAGAGAATCAATAAAGCGCGCAGGTGCCGCCAAACGGCGCACCAGCGGACGGCACTCTGCGGATTGCGCGGCCGGATGCAAGATTTGTTTTTCGCTTGGGTGCCCCCCAGGCGCTGGAATCCTTATGGGGCATGGATTATTCGCTGTGGAAAATCTTCATGGGCCTCACGCCGGGTCGTAAAACCGGTAGCGGCTGCCCAGTTCAAGGCCCTTGCGAATTAGGGTGATTGGCTACGCGAATGGATTCCAGTCGCGCCAGCATGAGTCGGCGCTGGCCATTCCCTATGGATGGAAAAAACCCGCCATGGTCTTCGTCAACTCCATGAGCGATTTGTTTCACAAGGACATGCCGCTGAAATTCATCCAGAAGGTCTTCAAGGTGATGAATGATTGCCCGCATCTGATTTTTCAAGTGCTTACCAAAAGGGGGGAACGGCTTGAGGCGGTCTGGCAGCACCTCTCATGGACCGAAAATATCTGGATGGGCGTGAGCGTGGAAAACGAACTCGTCACGCACCGCATTGACAGTCTGCGCAAAGTCCCATCAGCAGTTAGATTCCTTTCCTGCGAGCCGCTGATCGGTCCCTTGCCAAAGCTCAATTTGAAGGGCATCGACTGGGTGATTGTGGGCGGGGAAAGCGGTGCGAGTCCAAGGCCAATGAAAGAGGAGTGGGTGCTTGATATCCGTGACCAGTGCGCGAAGCATGATGCCGCCTTCTTTTTCAAGCAATGGGGTGGCCGCAACAAAAAAGCGGCCGGGCGGGAACTGGAGGGAATGCACCACGACACCTTCCCGAAGTCCAAGAAACGGCGTTCATTCATCCAGCCGAAGTGAGACCGCATCACATCATCAAGCGCCAAAAAAACCACTCCCGCTCCCAGAAGTTCCACGCCGCCAGCCCGCCCAGGCGCATGGAGGATTAAAAATCGCGCCTTGCCCGCAGCGGGCGCGCCTGCTTCGATGCGCGGCCCACCCGCACCCTCATGGCCAACAAAGACACTACCGATCCCGCCCGCATGGAAAAAATCGTCTCGCTGTGCAAGCGCCGCGGCTTCATTTTCCAGGCCGGCGAGCTCTACGGCGGTCTCAACGGCTGCTGGGACTACGGCCCGTTGGGTGCCGAGCTCAAGCGCAACCTCAAGGATTACTGGTGGCGCAAGACCGTGCAGGAACGCGATGACGTGTTAGGCCTGGACGGCGCCATCCTGACCATGGAGCAGGTGCTGGTGGCCTCGGGCCACGTCGGCGGCTTCAGCGACCCGATGTGCGATTGCCTGCTGTCGCGGGCGCGGCTGCGGGCCGACCAGATTCCGGCGCAGGACGGCACTGCGGTCTATTTCCTGGGCGCGAAACATCCGGCAAGCGGGTGGAGCATCGAGCGACCGTTCGCGGTGCTGGTCGCGCCGGGCAAGGACCCGATCGAATCGCACAAGACGGCCCGCAAGTTTTACGCCGAGCTGATGCCGGACAAGAAGATCTCGCCCAAGGAGCTCGAGCTCGGCGAGGAGCGGCGCGAGGAGGTGACCGGCACGACGAGCTTCAACCCGGACAACGGCAGCCTTCTAACCGAGCCGCGGCAGTTCAACCTGATGCTCCAGACCAACTTCGGCGCCACCGGCGACCAGATCGCCTACCTGCGGCCCGAGACCGCGCAGTCGATTTTCTGCCAATACAAGAACGTGCTGGATTCCAACCGGGTGAAGCTGCCGTTTGGCATCGCGCAGTGCGGCAAGTCGTTCCGCAACGAGATCAACCCGCGCAACTTCACCTTCCGCTCGCGCGAGTTCGAGCAGATGGAGATCGAGTATTTCTGTCACCCCGACGACGGCATGCGCCTCACCGACGAGTGGCTGGAAACGCGCCTGGGGTTCTATGGAGAGATCGGCATCCCGCGCGAAAAACTCCACATCCTCGACGTGCCGGATGGCGAGCGCGCGTTCTACTCGAAGAAAACCTACGACATCGAATACGAATTCCCGTTCGGCATCCAGGAGTTGGAAGGCGTGGCGTATCGCACCGACTACGACCTCGGGGTCCATGAAAAAGGCGCCGGCAAATCGCTCATTTACTTTGATGAGGAGACCAAGGAGAAATTCCTGCCGCACGTCGTCGAGCCGTCGGCCGGGTGCGACCGCACGGTGCTGGCGCTCATCTGCGAGGCGTTTGACGAGGAGGTTCTAACCGACGAGAAGGGCAAGGAAGACGTCCGCACCGTGCTGCGCTTCGTGCCGCGCATGGCACCGATCAAGGTGGGCATTTTCCCGCTGCTCAAAAAGAACGAGGAGCAGGTCAAGATCGGCCGAGCGATCCAAAAATCGCTCCAACCGTGGATGAATGTCTTCTACGACGACGGAGGTGCGGTCGGCCGCCGCTACCGCCGCCAGGACGAGGTCGGCACCCCGTTCTGCGTGACGGTGGATTTCGACACGCTCGGTGAAAATGGCGACGCCCTCAAAGGCACCGTCACCGTGCGCCACCGCGATTCGATGGAACAGGAGCGCATCGCCATCGACGCGCTCCTGCCATGGTTGCTAGAGCGGGTGCGCTAGGCGCCGGCGGCCGGCAGGGTCACTAACAACACCGCCGAGTTTTGCAGCGCCCTGAGCGGGGCGGCATCGCGCGGCAGGATGAGAAAGCTGCCCTTGGGGAAGCGGCGCCCGGCGGCGCTTTCCAGTTCCCCCTCCACCACGGATAGAATGGCGAATTGCCCGGCCACCGGGTTGGTCACGGATTGGCCGGCGGCGAGCGATTTGCGGTCGGTGTTGAAATACGGGCAGCTCGCAAGACGCTCGCCATCGGGAGCGTCCATTGCGGGCTCGAAGTCGGAAAAATCGATGCTGGCGAGCGACTGGGCGACGTGCAGCGCGCGCGGCTGGCCGTCGAGACCGAGCCGGTTCCAGTCGAAGACGCGGTAGGTGGTGTCGGAGTTCTGTTGGATTTCGTGGATCAGGAAGCCCGCTCCAATGGCATGGAGGCGGCCCGAGGCGATGAAAATCGAGTCGCCCGGGCGCGGGGTCACGGCATGGACGCAATCGGCGACGGCGCCGGTGGCGATCGCCTGCTCGAAGGCCGCCTTGGTGACGCCGCGTTTCAGGCCGACGTAAAGTTTCGCGCCCGGGTCACAGTCGGCGATGAACCACATCTCGGTTTTCGGCTCGCCGCCCAACCCGGCCGCCAGATGAACCGGCGGATGCACCTGGATCGACAGCTCGTCGCGCGCATCCAACACCTTGATGAGAATCGGAAAGCGCGGCGCCTCGCCCAACCCCTCACCGAAGATCTCCTCGCGGCGCGTGGTCCACAACTCGTGGAGCGAGGTGCCGGCCAGCGGCCCGTGATCGACGACCGATTGCTCGGCTTCGCGGTCGACGATTTCCCAGGCCTCGCCGAACGGCTGTTGGGGATCGGGCAGGCTGCGGCCATAGACGCGTTCCAGCTCGCGACCGCCCCAAACGCGCTCCATATACAGAGGCTTGAAAGTCAGTGGTTCCATGGCCGGCGTTTTAGAAAGGCTCATCTGGTTTGGCAACTGCGGAATCATCAGCCGTCAAGCCTCGCCCCGGACCGCGAGTCTCCAGACTCGCCCGCCAAGGAGCGTCAACAGGGCGGCGCCGCGTCACCGCAAAACACCTGTCCTCCCCCTATCGACTTGATTCCCGCGCCTGAAATCACGATTCTATCCGGGTGACCAGTTACACGGCTCCCCTGACCGCAGCCCAGGCGGCGACACTCCGCCAGGTGCTGGAGCGCCAGGGGTATGATTTCGAGGCCAAGCCCCACACGCTGTTCGCAGCGCGCAAGGGCAAGCTCACGGTCACGGTCTATCAGAAAGGGCCCAAGGTGCTGGTGCAGGGCAAGGACACCGAAGACTTCATCCAATTCACGCTCGAGCCCGAAGTGCTTGGCGAAGCGCGGCTCGGCTACGAGGAAGTGCTCGATCCCGACCGCTTCGCGCCGCACTTCGGCATCGATGAAAGCGGCAAGGGCGATTTCTTCGGCCCGCTGGTCATCGCCGGGGTGTTCACCGACGCGGTGATCGCGCGCCGGCTCATCGACGCCGGGGTGATGGACTCCAAGCGCGTCACCAGTGCCGCGCGCATCCGCCAACTCGCCGCCGCGATCCGCGCCACACCGGGCTGCACCAGCCAGGTGGTTGCCATCGGCCCGGAGCGCTACAACGCCCTGCACGCCTCGTTCGCCAACCTCAACCGCTTGTTGGCTTGGGGGCATGCCCGCGTCATCGAACAACTCGCCGCCGCCCGGCCGGATTGCCCGCGCGCGCTGAGCGACCAGTTCGCCCGGCCCGAGGTCCTCGAGCGTGCGCTGCGCGACAAGGGGCTGCCCATCGCTCTCGAGCAGCGGACTAAGGGCGAATCCGACACCGCCGTCGCCGCGGCCTCGATCCTCGCCCGCGAACGGTTCATCGATTGGATCGATAAAACCTCCAGTGCCTGCGGCGTCAAACTCCCCCTGGGAGCCTCCGCCGCCGTCATCCAGGCCGCCCGCGAGCTGGTCGCCCGCCACGGCGCTGAGGCGCTCGGCAAAACCGCCAAGCTCCACTTCCGCACCACGGCAGAGGTTTTAGGCAGCTCTTGGGAAGAGGTCGAAAGCGGCCGAGATCCGGCGGCGGGCCACGGATCGCAAGAATCCTAGGCCCTCTCGGCATGGCTTGAGGTGACAAGATGCAAAATGCGGACAATTAATCGATTTTTGACGGGACAAATCAGTCGCCCTCATTGTTCAATCCGCGCGTCCTTCCAATATCCACTGTCCCCTCCTCATGGCCACCATCACCAAACGCGAGCTCGCGATCAAAATCACTGACCAACTTGGGCTCAAGGGCTTGGAGCTCACCCAACAGGACGTGCTGGATGTGGTCCAAACCCTCATCGATGAAATCACCGAATCCCTGGCTCAGGGTGACACCGTGGTCATGCGCAACTTCGGGGCCTTCCAGGTCCGCGAAATGAAGGCCAAAATCGGCCGCAATCCCAAAAACCCCGGCCAGGACGTGCATATCCCCGCCCGCGCCGCGGTGAAATTCAAGCCCGGCAAGGAAATGAAGGAAAAAGTGGCCACCACCCTGCAAGTGATCCGCCAACGCAAGCCCTAACCTGTGGCGGTGGCTCGCTCCCAGCCGTACCCCATGAACCTCGCGACTTTTCTCCGGAGAACCGCCTGCGCCAGCGCGGTGCTGCTGTCGTCCCTGCTCGCTTCCTGCGCCTATCCCGGCGGCCATCATGGCTACCAGACGCGCGGTTACACCACCCGCGGCCAGTACTATCAACCGATGAGCGTCGCCACCGCGCTCGACTTCAAGGAAACCGGCACCTGCTCGTGGTATGACGAGTCGAGTTGGTTCGGCGTGTTCCGCGGCACCACCTCGCTGGGCGAAAAAGTCATGCCCTGGCACCTCACCGGTGCCCACAAAACCCTGCCCCTGCCCTGTATGGTCAAGGTCACCAACCTGGCTAACGGCAGGTCGCTCAAAATCCGCCTCAACGACCGCGGACCCTTCATTTCCAACCGCATCCTTGACGTCACCCCACGCGCCGCCAAAAAACTCGGCTTCTACGACCAGGGCCTGACCCGCACCCGGATCGAGGTGCTGTCGGTGGGCGATGGCTCCTACCAACGCAAAAAACGCCACCGCTGGCTGTTTTTCTGATGACCGCCTCCGCGGATCGCTCTCCACATGCTCTACCACTCCACCAACAACCCCGCCCACCGCGTCGATCTCAAGGAAGCCATCCTGCGCTCGCTGCCGCCCGACAACGGCCTCTACATGCCCGACACACTGCCGACCCTCGGCGCGGATTTCTGGCAAGCCACGCGCGGGCTGAGCTTCCAGGAAATCGGCCGCGCGGTGGCCGCCGCGTTCTTCCATGAGGACGTGCCGGCCGAGGCGCTCGACGAGATCGTTGATGGCACGCTCACCTTCGACGCGCCGTTGGTCGCGCTCGCGCCCGACGATCAGGTGCTGGAACTGTTCCACGGGCCGACGCTGGCGTTCAAGGATTTCGGGGCGCGCTTCATGGCCCGGCTGATGGCCTGGCTGACCCGCGGCGACGACCGCGAGCTCACCGTGCTGGTGGCCACCTCGGGCGACACCGGCGGCGCGGTGGCCTCGGCCTTTCACCACGTGCCGGGCACCCGCGTGATCATTCTCTATCCGCAAGGCAAGGTCTCCGGACTGCAGGAAAAACAGCTCACCGCCCTGGGCGGCAACATCACCGCCCTGGAAATCGACGGCTCGTTCGACGATTGCCAGGCGCTGGTCAAATCCGCCTTCCTCGACCGCGAGCTCTCCGAGCGGCTCAATCTGACATCCGCCAACTCGATCAACCTGGCGCGGCTGGTGCCGCAAAGCTTCTACTACATTCACGCCGCCCGCCAGCTCCCCGCGGGCGTGGCCCCGGTGTTCGTGATCCCGTCGGGAAACTTCGGCAATCTGACCGCCGGGCTGCTGGCGATGCACCTCGGCCTGCCCGTCGGGCACTTTGTCGCCGCCACCAACCGCAACGACGTGGTGCCGGAATTCCTCCGCACCGGCCGCTACACCCCGCGCCCGAGCGTGCCCACCATCTCCAATGCCATGGACGTCGGCGCGCCTTCTAACTTCGTGCGCATGCAGGCGCTCTTCGGCGGCTCGTGGCCGGCGATGTGCCAGCGCATCGCGGGCATGACCTTCAGCGACGCGCAAACCCGCGACGCTATCCGCGAGGTGTACGCGCTCCACCAGTATGTCATCGACCCCCACGGCGCGGTCGGCTGGCTGGCCGCCCGCGACTGGCGCGCCACCCACCCGGGCAGCACCACCATCACCCTCGAAACCGCCCACCCGGCCAAGTTTCCCGATGTGATCGCCGCCGAACTCGGTGCCAACCGCGTGGAGGTCCCCGAACGCCTCGCCATCCTCGCCGACCGCGACAAGGTCGCCACCCGCCTGCCCGCAGACCAGGCGCTGTTCCGCGCCTGGCTGTTAGCATCGGTGTGAGCGACGTCCGCCCGCTTGGGGCGTCACATGGCCATTGGACTACGGAGCGCCGACTTCAGTCGGCCAGACTTCGCCGGCTCAAGCCGGCGCTCCATCCTGCTGATGTGCCGCATTCACATTCGTCATTTGACATCCGGCGCAGCACGCGTTTGGTGTGCGCCCAACCAATCATCCCCATGAACACCGCCAAAGACCTCACCCGCCAAGCCCCCGCCAGCCCGCGCCTCCGCGTCGGCGGCTACGCCATCCTCGCCCGCACCAACGACAAGGGCCGCGCCGACATCGCAGGAACCCTCGGCGGCTATCACTTCGACTGCCCGTTAGACAACTACCTGTTCGGCTTCAAGGGCGTCCAAGGCAGCGATGTCAGAAAACTGTTGGAAGACGGGGCCAGCGACCAGGAAGTCGCCTCCTGGCTCGATGCCCATGGCGAGCCCAAAACCGAACAGGAAAAGCAAGCCTGGTCGGACAGCGTGGAAGCCGCCCGCCCCTACGACCATCCGGAAAAGAAAGATTGGTTCGTCGGTGCCTGCGCCGAAGCCGGCATCGACCCGGCGACCCACACCCTGTTTGACTACCTGGAAGCGGACGACCGGCTGAGCTTCCCGGCGTGATCACTCCCCGCCCGGCGTGGCCACCCTGGAGTCCGCGCGAGTCTCCTTGCGGGCTTGCTTTTTTGGGGTCTGGTTTCATTGTTCTGGCGGTTGCTTGGTTTGCGGAAGGGCGATCGACGTATGGAAAATTTGACACTCTCCCCAACGGGATCGCACCCTGCAAACCAAGTCAACCTGGTGCGCCACGACGTGCTCGAAGCGACGACGGTTCAATTCCCGGCCCGTTAGTCCCGTCATTGTCAGCCAATCGGCGGTGCGAGCTCCAGACTCGCCAGCGCAGCGGGAGGTCATGAAGTGCGAGTCTGGAGACTCGCGGTCCGGACTCGCGGGCCGGCTTGAGGCCAAGACCACGGCCGCTTCAGGGCTGTGGCCGTGGGGGGTGAGTCGTTGGCAGGCGGCCCGGAACTGGAGCTGGCGGGGCCGGTGGGGCGGTTCTGGCGCGCCGGCGCGAAAGCCATGTTCCGCATCGGTGGCGCAACGCACAATGATACCATCCTGTGGGATGGCTGTGAAAATGATTATTGGCCCTCCACTTTCATGCGGAAAAAACGGGCCTCTTTGCCAGCGACGGAAAACGGACAGAGCACGGACACCGCTTGCATCCGCCAATCGTCGGCCAGTACCGTAGGGGGGGCCGTTGAAGCCGCCCAGGTGAGCAAATCCCCGCTGAATTCGACGGTATAAACCAGATGCACGGATTCATAATCCTTGCGCCGGGCATAGACGGCCAGGAACGTGACCGTGCCGTTTTTGTTAGTAATGAGCTGGGTCGGCACCCCGGGATTGACCTGCATCGTGCCAATCCACGTCACCGGCGAGGGCTTGCCCAGCATCGGATTCATCCCAAAGGCGAATGCCTGCAAATTGTTGTAGCCGTCCCCATCAGGGTCGGCAAGCGGGGCGGCCATGGCTTTGGGCGGCTCCCCGAAATACTGCACCTGCCACACGTCGGGCAGTCCATCGTTGGCATAGCTGCCGAAGTTATCGCCGTCGGTGTTGCTCACGGTCACCTCCAGCGTGGTGGAAAACCCCTGGAAGACCGCGCCGATCAGCGCCGGGCTGTTCTGATAGACCGTGCCGCCGGTGATCAGGCCGGTGCTGCTGATGGCGGCAATCGGCCCGCTCAGCACACTCCAGGTGATGCTTTCGGGAGGCAGCTGCGAGGTGGTCTGGTCATCGTACACGAGGGAGACGCCGAGCTGGCAAGTGCCGCCCTCCCCGACCTCCATCAGCGGCGCGGTGATCACGATGGACGTCGCCACCGCATCGCCCAATTGGCCGGCAAACCCCGTGCGGTCACTGTACAGCGATGAGCCCATCGCCCCGCCCGCCGCGGCCGACGAGTTGGCCTGGTAGTTGGCGCTGCCGGTGGCCAGCCCGCCATTATCGAGCGCCGCAGGTTCCAGCGAGTAATTCGCACTCGTTGCGCCCTGAGCCGCCACGGGCGCAAGGGCAGTGCAAAATATCAATAACACGTGGCGCGGATTCATCCGGTTATTTGGCGAGGATGGCCTCCAGTTTGCGCAGCCGGCGCTCCTGATCGGCGAGTTGATGCTTCAACGCTAGGTTTTCGCGATGCAATTCCTGCACGGCGGCGGCGGTGTAAATTGTTAGCGGATAGGTATCCACCTGCAGGATGGGCGAACCATCGGGCAGCAGCTCGCCGCTGCTTTTCACGTTGTTAGGAAAAACCTCGGCGAACTCCTGGGCGATGACGTTGGGGTAGCGGACATCCTCGATGCTCGGATGGGCGGCGCGATACTCGTCGGTGTAACGGAAGTCCACCAGGCGCACCTGATCAAGGGTCTCCAAGGCTCCGTGAATCGACTCAATCTCAGTCTTGATCCGGCGGTCCGAATTGGCCAGCCAGGTCGAGGCGGTCGTCTTGCTGGCATTGCCTTCAACTTCGAGCGCGTTGACGGCGGGCGCGCGCTTGATGCCGACCTTGCCCGAGAAGACGTTATCCTGATCGAGGCGGGCCACCTGGGCCGGGATTAAATCCGCGCGCAGTGCCAGCGCATGATAATCACCCGCAGCGATCGCGGTGACCTGGCTGGCATCGGCAGCAACAGTCGTTTGCCCGTAGGAGTTATCACCCCATTCAACCAGCGTGCCGTCCGACTTCAGGGCCATGCTGAACGTGTAGCCACCCGCAATTTTCGCAACGCCGCTCAAGCCCGCAGGCAGCAGTGAAACTTGACCACCGCTGTCGTAGCCCCATGCCACCACGGTGCCGTCGCTCTTCAAGGCGAGGCTGTGGTAGGCACCGGCGGCAATCGCCACCACCCCCGTCAATGCTGTGGCCGGAACCGAGATCTGCCCGGCATCGCTGCGGCCCCACGCCACCACCGTGCCGCCGGACGTCAGCGCCAGGCAGTGGTCGCAGCCTGCGGCAATGGCCGTCACCGTGACTCCCGTTAGAGCGCCTGGAAGAGTCGTCTGACCGAACGTGTTGTCGCCCCAGGCCTGAATACTGCCGTTGGCGAGTAAGGCGAGGCTGTGCTTTTCACCCGCGGCGACCTTGGTGGCGGTGGTGATGCCGCCCGGGATTGTCGTTTGACCGTAGGAATTGTCCCCCCAGGCCACCAGTGTCCCGTCGCTCTTGCGCACCAGGTTGTGCAAAGCGCCCGCCGCAATTGCAGTGACTCCGCTCAGCGCACCGGGAACCGTGGTTTGACCGCTGGTATTGAGTCCCCATGCGACCACCGTCCCGGCGTCTAGCAGAGCCAAGCTGTGCGCGCTCCCCGCAGCCACCGCGGCGACGTTGGCCAGGGTGGGCAGAGTCGTTTGACCGTCGTGATTGTAACCCCAAGCAACCACCGGCTTAACCGGTGCCGCCACCACACTCGTTAGAGCAATTTGAGAACTGCTACCCGTGTCGGAGAGCGTCACCGTTTTGCGCGTTGGGCCCGCCGCGTTGGTCGTCAGATAAAGATTGGTGCCGTCAAACTCGACCGACCCCAAGACCGCCGTCGTGAGATTCACGCCCGTCGCGAGGCGCAGCGGTGCGGCCGACGTAGTGCCCGCTGGCAATGCCACCGTGCCGGTGAATATCGGCGAGGCAAGGTTCGCCTTAAGACCATCGTTGCCATTGAGCTTGTTGATGGCGGATAGAATCGTGTCAGTCGCGGCCAGAGTCCCCGCACCCGAGTTAAAGCCCGTTAGCACCTTGCCGGTGACCGTCGCGGCGGCAATTGCCGTTGTTCCCTGCGTGCCGGTGACGTCTCCACCCAGTGATCCGCTGAAATTCGTCGCGCTGCCGGCGGTGGTCGCCGTGGTCGCGGTGGTGGCGTTGCCGCTCAAGGGACCGCTGAATGAGCCAGTGACGGTGCCGGTGAACGTCGGCGAAGCCAGGTTTGCCTTAAGACCATCGTTGCCATTGAGTTTGTTGATGGCGCTCAATACCGTGTCCGCCGCAGAAATGGTTCCGGAGCCCGAGACGTAGCCGGTGAGTGCTTTGCCGGTGACCGTCGCCGCCGCAATTGCCGTGGCCCCCTGCGTGCCGGTCACATCCCCCACCAGTGATCCGCTGAAATTCGTCGCGCTGCCGGCCGTGGTCGCGCTGGTCGCAGTAGTGGCGCTCGTCGCGGTGGTGGCGTTGCCCGCAAGTGGGCCGCTAAACGAACCGCTGACCGTGCCGGTGAACGTCGGCGAAGCGAGATTTGCCTTAAGACCATTGTTGCCGTTGAGTTTGTTGATGGCGCTCAGAACCGTGTCCGCCGTAGAAATCGTTCCGGAGCCCGAGACGTAGCCAGTGAGTGCCTTGCCGGTGACCGTCGTGGCAGCAATCGTAGTCGCACCCTGCGTGCCGGTGACGTCTCCCACCAGCGCGCCGCTGAAGTTGGTGGCACTGCCGGCCGTGGTGGCCGTGGTTGCCGTGGTGGCCGAGCCCGCAGTGCTTGCGTGACTCACCGATTTGGCGGAGTCGGCCGTGTTGTTCACGTTGCCCAGACCCACCATTGAAGCGGTGATGCCGCCGACCGTGCCGGTGAAGGTGGGACTGGCGAGCGGCGCTTTGAGCGCAAGCGCGTTGGTGAGAGTCGCGGCATACGAGCCGTCATTGTTGAGCGCGGCTGACAACTCGCTCAGAGTATCCAAAGCGCCGGGCGCGCCTCCTACCAAATTGCCAATGGCCGTTTGCACGAACTCAGTGGTCGCCAGCTGGGTCGTATTGGTTGCGGCGATCGCGGTGGCTGCGGATGGAGTCCCACTGAAGGTCGGACTCGCCAAATCCGCTTTAAGCCCGAGGTTGCCATCGAGTTTGTTCACCGCCGAAAGCACCGTGTCCGTCTCGGTCAGAGTGCCCGCACCCGAGACAAATCCCGTGAGCGCCTTGCCCGTGACCGTGGTGGCAGCGATCGCCGTGGCACCCTGGGTGCCGGTCACCTCGCCCGCGAGCGGGCCCGTGAAACTCGTCGCGCTGCCCGCCGTGGTTGCCGTGGTGGCCGAACCTGCGGAGGTGGCATAGCTCACCGATTTTGCGGAGTCGGCCGTGTTGTTCACGTTGCCGAGACCCACCATTGAAGCGGTGATGCCGCCGACGGTGCCGGTGAACGTCGGGCTGGCGAGTGGTGCCTTGGCATCGATCGCTGACTGTTGAGAATTCAGCGCGGTCTGCTGTGCCGAAGAGATCGGCTTATCCGCATCGCTGGTGTTGTTCGCGCTCCCCAGGCCGACCATCGACGCCGTGATGC
>Ga0194037_1002375_pt1 | contig 12605 bp, 4 predicted proteins | sample JunL306m_MetaG_FD_148653 | JGI IMG/M metagenome (GOLD analysis project Ga0194037, IMG submission 148653) | Anoxic zone freshwater microbial communities from boreal shield lake in IISD Experimental Lakes Area, Ontario, Canada - Jun2016-L304-6m | ecosystem: Environmental > Aquatic > Freshwater >...
TCAGCGTTTCGATTTCACCCAGCAACAACCCTCCGCGCTCCACTCCGCGACCTCTGCGCCTCAGCGTTTCGATTTCACCCAGCAACAACCCTCCGCGCTCCACTCCGCGACCTCTGCGCCTCAGCGTTTCGATTTCACCATGACCACCATTCCCCACGCCCTGCGGCTCTCCGGCACCGAGGCCTACAACCACACCCCGGACAAACGATTTCTGATGATCGGCGAGCGCACCAACGTCGCCGGCTCGCCGCGCTTCGCCAAACTGGTGCGCGCCGGCGACCTGGAGGCCGCCGTCGAGGTGGCCCGCCAACAGGTCGCCAACGGTGCCAACGTGATCGACATCTGCTTCGATGACGGGCTCATCGACGGCGAGGCAATGATGACCCGTTACCTGCAGCTGCTGCAGGGCGAGCCGGACGTGGCCAAGGTACCCATCATGGTGGATTCCTCGAAGTGGGAGATCCTCGAAGCGGGCCTCAAGTGCTTGCAGGGCAAGGGCATCGTCAACTCGATCTCGCTCAAGGAAGGCGAGGAGTTGTTCAAGGACCACGCCCGCCACATCATGCGTTACGGCGCGGCGGTGGTGGTGATGGCCTTCGATGAAAACGGCCAGGCGTCGAGCTACGAGGAGAAAACCCGCATCTGCCAGCGCGCCTATCGGATCCTCGTCGACGAGGTCGGTTTCAACCCCGACGACATCATTTTCGACCCCAACATCCTGACGGTGGCCACCGGCATCGAGGAGCATAACAACTACGCGCTGGATTTCATCAACGCCACCCGCTGGATCAAGCAGAACCTCCCCGGGGCCAAGGTTTCCGGCGGGGTGTCCAACATCTCGTTCTCGTTCCGCGGCAACAACGTGGTCCGCGAGGCGATGCACTCGGCCTTCCTCTATCACGCCGCCAAGGCCGGCATGGACATGGGCATCGTCAACGCCGGCATGCTCGAGGTTTACGACGAAATCCCCCCCGAACTGCTGGAATGCGTCGAGGACGTGCTGCTCAACCGCCGCGACGACGCCACCGAGCGCCTGCTGGAACTCGCCGAACGCTTCAAGGGCCAGGACGGCAAAAAGATCGAGGAGGACCTGGCGTGGCGCGACGGACCGGTGGAAAAGCGCCTGGAACACGCGCTGCTCAAGGGCATCGACAAATTCATCGACGAGGACACCGCCGAGGCGTTCGCCAAATACGGCCGCCCGCTCAAAGTCATCGAGGGGCCGCTGATGGATGGCATGGGCGTGGTCGGCGACCTGTTCGGCGAGGGAAAAATGTTTTTGCCGCAGGTGGTCAAATCCGCGCGGGTGATGAAGAAGGCCGTCGCCTGGCTCACCCCGTATATGGCGGCGGAAAAGGCCGAGTTTCTCAGCGCCGACATCGCCGCGATCCTGGCCAAGGACCCCACCCTCAGCGCTGAGGACGCCTTGCGCCTGGCCGAGCGCGGACGCTCCGCCGGGCGCTTCCTGATTGCCACGGTCAAGGGCGACGTCCACGACATCGGCAAGAACATCGTCGGCGTGGTGCTCGCCTGCAATGGCTACGAGGTCACCGATATGGGCGTCATGGTCCCCTGCGACAAGATCCTCGACAAGGCCATCGAGATCGGCGCCGACGTGATCGGCCTATCCGGCCTGATCACGCCCTCGCTCGACGAGATGGTGCACGTGGCCAAGGAGATGGAGCGCCGCGGGTTCACCATCCCGCTGTTAGTCGGCGGTGCCACCACCTCCGCCGCCCACACCGCGATCAAAATCGCCGAACATTATTCCGGGCCGGTGGTCCACGTGCTCGACGCCTCGCGCTCGGTGCCCGTCACCACCTCGCTGCTCTCCGCCGACCAAAAAGAAGGGTTCGTGAAGGCCAACCGCGCCAAACAACACGCCCTGCGCGAAAACTTCCTCGGCGCGCCCAAACCCGCCACCCTCACCCTGGCGCAGGCCCGCGCCGCCGCGCCGCAGTTCGATTGGGCCGGCTACACGCCGCCGGTGCCGGCGTTTCTGGGGGTGCAAGGCGGCGGGCAGAATAGTGGCCCGGGCATTCTGCCCGGAGCCTCTCCATCCAAACACCCGACCTTCATCTCCGACAACCGTCCCATTCACAAAACCCGGCGGACGCTGCCGCATTGGACTCAGGATCAAGCAACCTATGCGGTTACCTTCAGGCTTGTCGATTCCATCCCGCAAGCAGTCACCCGCAGGTACCTCGGGGAGAAACAACAATGGCAGGACCTCGAGCAACTGGCTCTATCCAAAGGCGACGAGGCCTTGGCTGAAGACGCGCGCAAGCGGCACGCCGAATGTTATCATGACACCATCGAGCAATCCCTGGAAGAAGGCCATGGCCCCGACTGGCTCCGCCATCCTGAAATCGCAGCCATGGTTGCCGAAGCTCTGCGGCACTTTGACGGCGAGCGCTATGATTTGCTGACGTGGTGCGTGATGCCCAATCACGTTCACGCGATTGTCAGGCCGTTGGGTGAGCGTCCACTGCCAGAGATTCTCAAGTCGTGGAAGGCGTTCACGGCGCGTGAGGGCAACCGGATTCTGAACCGGCAGGGCGGCTTCTGGCAGCAGGAAAGCTACGATCACTTGATCCGCGGCATGGATGATTTTTGCAATCAGAGGGCCTATGTTTTGAGGCACCAGACGGAGTGGATGGGGGATTTCAAAGAAGAAGGCGGCGGGCAGAATGCCCGCGCCACAGGTGACCCGGGCATTCTGGCCGGAGCCGACATGGACCTCCGCGAGCTCGTGCCCTACATCGACTGGACGCCGTTTTTCCACGCCTGGGAACTGCGCGGCGTGTGGGACCGGGCCAACCAGGTGCTCAAAACCAAGAATGCCGAGGGCGCGGCCGAAGCCGCCAGACTCTATCAGGATGCGCGCGGCTGGATCGAGCACATCATCGCCGGCAACCATTTCCACGCCCGCGGCATCCACGGCTTCTTCCCCGCCAACTCCGAGGGCGATGACATCATCGTCTGGACCGATGAGACCCGTGACCGCGAACGCTGCCGCTTCCACTCGCTGCGCCAGCAAATCCACAAGGACTCGGGCAAACCGAACGCCGCCCTCGCCGACTGGGTGGCGCCTGGGAAAATCGCGGACTACCTCGGCGCGTTTGTGGTGGGCATCCACGGCGCGGACGAACTGGCCGGAGAACTGGACGCCGCGCACGACCCCTACGGCGCGATCATGGTCAAGGCGCTGGCCGACCGCTTTGCCGAGGCCTTCGCCGAGCATCTCCACCACCGCGCGCGCGTCGCCTGGGGCTATGAGACCGCGCAGGAACTCACCACCGCCCAATTGATTCATGAGAACTACCGCGGGATCCGCCCGGCACCGGGCTATCCCGCCCAGCCGGACCACACCGAAAAGCCGGTCCTGTTCGAGTTGCTCGGGGCGGCCGCGCAAACCGGGGTCGTTCTAACCGAGAGCTGCGCAATGCATCCCGGCGCCGCGGTCTGCGGGCTGTATTTTTCCCATCCGGAAAGCCATTACTTCGCGATCTCGGAGCTCCAGCACGACCAGGTCGAGGACTACGCCCGCCGCAAGGGCATCTCCCTAACCGAAGCGCAGCGGTGGCTCGGCCCCTGGCTCGGCTACGCGCCCTGATCCACCCTAGCCACCGCCATGCGCATCGAAATCCTCAACACCGGCACCGAGCTTCTGCTAGGCAACACCGTCAACACCCACGCCGCCTGGTTCGGCCGGGAGTTGTTCCAACTCGGCCTGCGCATCGCCCGCCAGACGACCGTGCCCGACGGCACGGCGATCCGCGACGCCATCGGCGAGTCCATCGAGCGCGCGGACGTGCTGCTCGTGACCGGGGGGCTGGGGCCGACCAGCGACGACCTGACCCGGGAAATCACCGCCGAAGTCCTCGGGCTGGATCTACTCACCGATGAGGTGGCGGTGCGCTCACTGCAGGAGTTTTTCGCGGTGCGCGGGCGGCCGATGGCCGAGGCCAACCTCAAGCAGGCGCTGGTGCCGCGGGGCGCCGAGGGCTTGCCCAACGCCCACGGCACCGCGCCGGGCGTTTATGTCGCGGCGCGCTTGAACCGCCGCGCGCCGTGCGCGGTGTTCCTGCTGCCGGGACCGCCGCGCGAACTCTATCCGATGTTTCACGCCGAGGTGGTGCCGCGGCTGCGCCGCCTGGCCGGCGGCGCGGTGCCGCCCGCGGTGCTCGAACTCAAGTTCACCGGCATCGGCGAAAGCGATTTCCATCAGGGCATCGACTCGCTGCTGGCGGAAATCCCCGGCCTGGAATACGGCTACTGCGCCCACATCGGCGAAGTCGATCTGCGCCTGATCGGCCCGCCCGCCGCGCTCGCCCATGGGCGCGCCATCGCCCTGGACCACTTCCGCCCGTTTCTCATCAGTGACGACGGCGCGTCGCTGGAAGCCACGGTGGTTAGGATCCTAACTGACAAGCGGCTGGTCCTGGCCACCGCGGAAAGCTGCACCGGCGGCCTGATCGCCAACCGCATCACCGACGTGCCCGGCGCCAGCGCGGTCTTCAGCCACGGCTTCGTGACCTATGCCAACGCGGCCAAGACCGGCGTGTTAGGCGTCGCGCCCGCGGATCTGGCCAGCCACGGCGCGGTGAGCGAAGTCGTCGCCCGCCAGATGGCGGCCGGGGCCCTGCGGGTCAGCGGCGCCGACCTCGCGGTGGCGGTCACCGGCATCGCCGGGCCCGACGGCGGGACCCCGGAAAAACCGGTGGGCACCGCCTGGATCGGCCTGGCCGCCAGCGATGGCAGCGCCACCGCGTTCCGGGTCTTTCATCCGCGCAACCGCCATGACTTCAAGCTCGCCGTGAGCCAGGCGGCGTTGGAGGCGGTGCGGCGCCAGCTTCTGGGCATCTCACCCAAGGTTTCCTGACTGCCGTGATGAGCGAATTTTCCGGCAACTGGAATTACCCGCTAGAACTGCCGGTGGTGGAACACCGGCAGGAGATCCTTGACGCGCTCCTGGCCCACCAGGTGATCGTGGTGGTCAGCGACACCGGCTCGGGCAAAACCACCCAACTCCCCAAGATGGTCGCCGAGGCGATGGGCCCGGACGGCGGGCGCATCGGCTGCACCCAGCCGCGGCGCATCGCCGCCGCCAGCGTCGCCAAACGGGTGGCCGAGGAACTCGCGGTCCCGCTGGGCGGTTACGTCGGCTATCAGGTCCGGTTCGAGGACCTCACCTCGCGCGACACCCGGATCAAGTTCATGACCGACGGGATCCTGCTGGCGGAAACCCAGGGCGACCCGGAGCTTCGCCAGTATCAGGTGCTGATCCTCGACGAGGCCCACGAGCGCTCGCTGAACATCGATTTCCTGTTAGGCTATCTGAAGCGGCTGCTGACCCGGCGCCGCGACCTGCAGCTCGTGATCTCCTCGGCGACCCTGGATGCCGGGGCGTTTGCCGGGTTTTTCGCCGGCGAGGACGGCCCGGCACCGGTGATCGAGGCGCCCGGGCGGATGTTTCCGGTGGCGGAGTTTTTTCTGCCGCCGATGGGCGACGAGGACTTGCCGCAGCACGTGGCGCGGGCGGTCGATTGGTTAGCCGGAGTCGAGCCGCGGGGCGATGTTCTGGTGTTTTTGCCCGGCGAGCGCGAGATCCGCGAGTGCGCCGAGGTGCTCGACGGCCGGCGCTATCCGGCCACCGAGGTGCTGCCGTTGTTCGCGCGGCTGGGTCTCGGCGACCAGCAGCGGGTGTTCAATCCGGGCCACGCGCGGCGCCTGATCCTGGCCACCAACGTGGCCGAAACCTCCCTCACCATCCCGCGCATCGCGTGCGTGATCGATTCCGGCGTGGCGCGCGTCAACCGCTGGAGCCCGGGCAAGGGCGTGCAGCGCCTGCAAATCGAGCCGGTCAGCCAGGCCAGCGCCCGCCAGCGCAAGGGCCGCTGCGGCCGGGTGCGCGACGGCGTCTGCGTGCGCCTCTACGAGGAAACCGAGCTGGACGAGCGCCCGGCCTTCACCGATCCGGAAATCCGGCGCAGTTCGCTCGCCGGGGTGATCCTGCGGATGAAGGCGCTCGGCTTGCCCGAGATCGCGGACTTCCCGTTTCTCGACCCGCCGGCCCCCAAGGCGATTTCGGAAGGCTACCGGACCCTGCGCGAAGTGGACGCGCTGGACCGCCACAAGAATCTAACCGACTACGGGCGGCGGATGGCGCGGCTGCCGGTCGACCCGCGGCTCGGGCGGATGCTGATCGAGGCGCGCAAGGAGAACTGTCTGGCAGAAATGCTGCCGATCATCGCCGCGCTCGAATCGAATGACCCGCGCGAGCGGCCGGCGGAAAAGGCCCGCGAGGCCGACGCGGCGCACGCCAAGTGGAGGGATGCGGAGAGCGATTTCATCGGGATCCTGCGGCTTTGGCGCGATGTGGCGCGGTTCCGCGACGCGCGCGGGCGTTGGCAACGCAACGCGCTGCGCAAATACGCGGGCCCGGCCTTTCTCAATGCCCGCCGGGTGATGGAGTGGGCCAATGTGGCCGATGAGCTCACCGACCTGATCGAGCGCGAGTGGCAGGGAGAAGTCAGAGGACAAAAGACAGAAGGCGGCGGGCAGAATGCCCGCGCCACGGTGGCCCGGGCATCCTGCCCGGAGCCTTCCTTCCCGTATGCGGCGATCCACCGCTCGTTGTTAGCGGGTGTGCCGCGCCAGTTCGGGTGGTGGGACCGCGAAAACAAGGCCTATCGGAGCGCGGCCGGCGGGTTTTTCGCGGTGTTTCCCGGCTCCGGCTTATTCAGCCTTCCCAAGCGCTGCGAGTGGGTGGTGGCCATGGAGTTGGTGGAAACCTCGCGCTTGTGGGCGCGGCGCGTCGCGCGCATCGATCCCGAATGGGTCGAACAAGTCGCCCCCCACCTCTGCCACAGCAAGTATGGCGACGCCCACTGGGACGAGGTCCAGGGCGCGGTCTACGGCAAGGAAACCGTGACCTGCGGCGGCTTGCCGGTGGTGGTCGGGCGGCGCGTCCACTATGGCCGGGTGGACCCCAAGGCGGCCCACGGCATCTTCCTGCGCGAGGGGTTGTTAGCTGGCGGGCTGCGCCAGCGCGGCCGCTTCGTCGACCACCTCGCCGAGATGCGCGGCGAGATCGAGGCGATCGAACAAAAGCTGCGGCGGCCGGGCGGGTTGTGGAGCGACGAGGCGGTGCTGCGGTTTTTCGAGGAGCGCATCCCCGGCGACATCCACACCGCGGATGGCTTCCACAAGTGGCTGGAACATCACGAGGACTCGCTGATGCTCGGGCTGGCGGATGTGCTCGACGAGGACTTCGACGCCCTGGGCCTGGAGCTGTTTCCCGACACCCTCAGCCACGCGGACGACGAGTATCAGGTTTACTATCATGCCCAAGCGGGCGAGCGCGACGACGGCGTGACGCTCGGCGTGCACGTCGACCAACTGCCAAAACTTCCCGCCTGGCTGCCGGCCTGGGGAGTGGACGGCAACCTGTGCGAGCGCGCCGAGATCCTGCTGCGCTCGCTGCCCAAGGACTTCCGGCGGGTCTGCCAGCCGATCGGCCCGGTGGCCGAAGGCTTCGCCGGGTTGTGGGCCCACGCGCCGAAAGACGCGCCGCTGGCCGCCGCTCTATCCGATTATGTGCGCCAGCGCACCGGTGCCCGGGTGCCGGCCGACGCCTACGATCCGGCCAAGCTGCCGGCCCACCTGGTGACCAAGATCTGGGTCTGCGATGACGACGGCGCGGAGCTGGCGCTGGGCGAGGACGTGGCGGCCCTGCAATTGCAGCTCGCCGACCGGATGCGGGTGCGCTTCGAGGCGGTGGCCAATGCCGAGCTCGAACGCACGGGCATCCGCGCCTGGGACGGCGAACCCCTGCCGGAACGGGTGGAAACCCCCGGCGGCCCGGCATTTCCCGCGCTGGTCGATGAAGGCGACAGCGTCGGGGTGCGGGCGTTCAGCCGCGCCGCCGAGGCGCGCGAATCCCACCGCGCGGGCGGTGCCCGCTTGTTGGTGCTGGCCCACCCCGCCCAGGCCGATCACCTGCGCAAGAAGTTTCCGTTAGGCCTGATGGCCAAAGTCGAACTGCCGCGCCTCGGTGCCGGCGGCACCGCGCTGGAGGACTTGATTTTGTTAGCCGCCGAGGGCGCGGCCGGCGGCCCGTTCCCGACCTCGCCCGACGAGTTCGCGCGTTGCGGCGAACGGGCGCGCGGGCGGTGGTTCGAGGCGGCGGCGGCGATCGGCCGCAGTCTCGACGAGGTGCTGGTGATGCTGCCGGAGATCCGGGCGTGGACCGCCGCCAACCGCAACGACCGCAACCTGGGAGAGATCGCCCGCGATCTCGACGAGCAGCTCGCGTGGCTGTTCCGGCCGAAATTCGCCTGGCGCGCGGGATTTGCCGGGCTGTGCGATTACCCGCGGCGGCTGCGCGCGATCCGCTCGCGCCTCGGGCGGCTCGGCTCGCTGCCCATCCTCAAGGATCTGGAAAAGTTACCTCGCCTGCACCGCCTATGGAGCCCCTGGTTCGAGCGCTGGAACGCCACCCCGGAGGATCCCGCGCTGTGGCCGCACGGCTGGGCGCTCGAGGAGCTGCGCGTCTCGCTGTTCGCGCCGGACGTGCCGTGCGTCGGCAAGGTCTCCGAGAAGCGGCTTGAGGAGAGATGGCAGTCTATCAGGTAGGGCGGCTAACCAAGGAAGGGCGATATCGGATCGCCCATGTCCATGTGGGGGCAATGCCAAGCGATTCTAGCACTTCATGGACTTTCCATGGACATCGGCGGACGGATTCCGCCGCTCCGTGGGCCACTTTCAAGGGTTGATCTAGTGGGATTGCTGCATTCTAATTTCTGCATGCCAGCCTCCGCCACCATGGCACCATCCGCCCCGCTCGACCTGGCCGTCATCGGCGGCGGGGCGTCGGGGTTTTTCGCCGCGCTGCAATTTGCCGAGCTGGCCCCTGGCAAAAGCGTCGCGATCTTCGAGAAGGGCGGACACTTCCTGCAGAAGGTGAAAATCTCGGGTGGCGGGCGCTGCAACGTGACCCACGCCTGTTTTGACCCGCGCGAGCTGGCCACGCACTATCCGCGCGGCTCGCGCGAATTGCGCGCCGCCTTTCACCAGTGGCAGCCGGCGGATACCGCGGCCTGGTTCCAGGGCTGCGGGGTGCCGCTCAAAACCGAAGCCGACGGGCGGATGTTTCCGGCCAGCGACCGCTCGGAATCCATCATCGAGTGCTTCCTGGAACGCGCCCGCGCCTGCCGGATTCCGGTGCTGCCCAAGCATCCCCTGTGCGGAATCGAACCGCTCGCGGGCGGCGGCTTCGCGCTGAGATTCGCCAACCTAACGGAACCGGTGCGGGCGCGCGCGGTGTGCCTGGCGGTCGGCTCGCTGCAGGGCAGTCCGCTGCTTGCGGTGTTGCAACAACTCGCCCAGCCGATCGAACCGCTGGTGCCGTCGCTGTTCGCCTTCAACGTCACCGACCCACGACTCAGCGGCTTGGCCGGGGTGGCCCATCCGCTGGCCGCCATCCGCCTGGAGGGCAGCCGCAGCGCGCAACGGGGGCCGGTGCTGATCACCCACCGCGGCTTGAGCGGCCCGGCCATCCTGCGGCTGTCCGCCTGGGAGGCCCGCGCCATGGCGGCCGCGCACTATCAGTTTCCGCTGGCCGTCGACTGGCTGCCTGACCTCACCGCCGAAGCGCTCAAGGCGCGCTTCGCGGAGATCCGCCAGCACCAGGGGGCCAAGCTGGTGCGCAACACGCCCGTCGCCCCCATTCCCCGCCGCCTGTGGGAGCACATCGTCGCCGGCAGCGGCATCGCCGATGCCGCCACCTGGGGCCAACTCTCCAAATCAGCCACCCAAGGATTGTTGGACGGGTTGAAGTCCGCGCGCTTCGAGGTTACAGGCAAGACCACCCACAAGGACGAGTTTGTGACCTGCGGCGGCATCGCCCGGCCCACCATCGACTTCCGCACCATGCAGAGCCGCGTCACTCCCGGCCTCTATTTCACCGGCGAGTGTATCGACCTCGACGGCCTCACCGGAGGCTTCAACTTCCAGGCCGCCTGGACGACGGCGGTGATCGCAGCGCGGGCGATCGCAGAGGTCAGATAACAGAGGACAGAGGACAGAGAACAGAGAACAGAGGACAGAGAACAGAGGACAGAGAACAGAGAACAGAGAACAGAGGACAGAGAACAGAGGACAGAAAGAGAGCTTCGCGCCTGTCCTCTGTCCTCTGTCTTCTGGTCACTTCCCGCTCCAGCCACCGCCCAGCGCTTTGGCCAGTGCGGCCAGGGTGATCCGTTGCTGGGCGTCTAACTGGGCGAGGACGAGCTGGATGCGCAGCACGGTGCGGCCGGCTTCGACCACTTCGAGATAACTGCTCAGGCCCTTGTCGTAGCGCTCCTGCGACAACCGCTGGGTGTCCTGGGCGCTGGCCAAGGCCTGGTCGAGCGCGATGCGCGAGCCGGCCAGGCCCTTGAGGTCGACGAGCGAGTCCTCGACCTCGCGCAGGGCGACGAGCAGGGTGTTGCGGTAGGTGGCGAGGGCCTCGTCGCGGCGGCCGAGCGACGCCTGATAGTTCGCCCGGTTGGTGCCGCCGTCGAACACCGGCGCCGCCACGCCCGCTCCCAGCGCCAGCACCCGGTTTTGCCAGTTGAGGAAACTGCCGACGTCGATGGACTCAAAGCCTGCGCCGGTGGTGAGGCTGAAGTTCGGATAGAACGCGGCCGCCGCCACCCCGATACGGGCATTGGCGGCGCGGAGGTTGTGCTCCGCCGCGCGCACGTCCGGGCGGCGGTTGAGAACCTCGGCGGGCAGACCGGCGCGGATCACGGGCAGGCTGCCGGCCGCGAGGCTGCTCGACACGGCGAAATTCCCGGGCTGGGTCCCGCACAACACGGCGAGCGCGTGTTCCGCGGCACCGCGCTGGCGCGCGACGACTGCCAGGTCGTTGCGCGCAAGTTCCAGTTCGGTGCGCGCCTGGCTGGTGGACAAGCCGTCGATCAACCCGGCATCGGCCTTGCTTTGCTGGAGGGTGAGGGTGCTTTGGCGGCTCTGGATCGTGTCCTGGAGCACGCGTTGCTGACGGTCGAGGCCGCGCAGCAGAAAATACTGGCGGGCCACCTCGGTGGCCACGCCGAGGCGCTGGGAATCCAACAGCGCCTCGCTGGCGGCGGCCTGGGCGCTGGAGGCTTCGATCAGGCGCTTGTTGCGGCCCCACAGATCGGGATCGTAGGCCAGATCGAAAGTCCCACGATAGCGCTGGGCCTCAAGATCGATCACAAGCCCCGGCGGCAGGTTGCGGGTGGCGGCACCTTCGGAGGCTCGCGAAATCCCCGCCGAGCCATTCAGGTTGAGCGTGGGGAACAGCCGCGCGCGGTCCACTCCGACCAGCGCGCGGGCGGTTTCCACCCGCGCCTTGGCCGCGGCCAGATCGTTGTTGGCAGCCAGCGCGCGGTCCACCAGCCGCGTCAGGTCGGGCTCGTTGAACAGCCGCCACCACGCATCGGGCAGATGGCTGCCGGCAACGCTGCCGGATTCCCTCCACTTGGAACCGCCGGTGAGGTCGGGAAGGTGGAAATCCGGACCGAGGGTGCAGGAACCTAACAACAAGGCGGCTGGCAGAAAACAGGTGGCAGGCTTCATGGTTGCGGGCGTTCAGGGGCTTCGATAAAGACATCCACCTGCTGGCCGACGTAGATCGGCGGGGTGTCCGGACGGTTCAGCGAGAAGATGACCTGCAACACGCGGGTGTCGACCCGCTCGGTGCCGGCTCCGGTTAGGGAAACCTTGGGGATGACATAAGGTTCCACCCGGACAAAATCCAGAGCAAAAGTGACAGCCGGATCGCCCTTGAGGCTGGCATGGCCTTTTTGACCGGGGCGAATGCGGGTCGCGTTCTGCTCGTCGACGTCGGCGCGGACCTGCAGCCTGCCGGTTTCCCCGAGGATCAACGCCGGGTTCTTGGGCGCAGTGGCGGCATACTCGCCCGCCCGCAGGTTCACCTGCAGCACCGAACCGGCTCGCGGCGCGCGCACGGTGAGCCGCTCGATCAGCAGGGCCAGGCTCTCGAGCTCGCTGGCGGTGGCGGCCTGGGTGGCCCGGGCGGCGGCGAGTTGGGCGGCGGCGACGGCCACGTCCTGGCGGCGGTTTTCGAGATCGTCGCGACTCACCGCCCGCGCATCATCGACCGCAGTGAGCCGGCCAAGTTGGGCATCGAGCTTGGCGAACTGGGCCTGGCTGACGGTGACGTTGGCCCGAGCGACCTCGAGCCGGGCGCGGGTCGAAAGTTCCTGCGCGCGCAGGTCGCGGTCATCCAGCCGCAACAACACATCCCCGGTTGTTACCGTGTCGTTGACCTGCACCTTGACCTCGGCGACCAACCCCGGCTGGGGCACGCCGACCGCGACGTTGTCGCTGAGCGCCTCGAGAATGCCGGTGGCCGACACCGATTGGGCGTAAGGCTTGGGCGCGGGCGGCAACGGCGGGTCGCCCGCGGGCGGCATCTTGCGCTCGGCCTGGAGCCGCACGACCAGCAGGATCGCGGCCACGCCGGACAAGGCGGCCACAAGGGTGCCGTAACGGACGAGTTTGGAGAGGGTGCCCATGATGATCTGTATTGTGTTAGAACGCGTGTTCGT
>Ga0194037_1002376_pt1 | contig 12604 bp, 11 predicted proteins | sample JunL306m_MetaG_FD_148653 | JGI IMG/M metagenome (GOLD analysis project Ga0194037, IMG submission 148653) | Anoxic zone freshwater microbial communities from boreal shield lake in IISD Experimental Lakes Area, Ontario, Canada - Jun2016-L304-6m | ecosystem: Environmental > Aquatic > Freshwater >...
GCTGATCAAGAGCGTCAGCACCCGCGCCGAGGCGCAGGCAGCAGCAAGGCGCCCGCCCTTGATGCGCGAGAGGTGCTTGCGCACGCAGTTCATCTCTACGATGCTGGCGCCGCTGTCGAGCAGCGCCTGGTTGACGCGCTGCTTATCCGCCAGGGTCATGCCCTCGGCAGGCAGCGTCAGCAGCGACGAGCCGCCGCCCGAGATCAGACACAGCACCAGATCGTCTTTGGTCAGCCCTTGTGGAAAGGCCATGATGCGTTCGGCTGCTGCCAGGCCGGCGGCATCCGGCACCGGGTGTGAGGATTCCAGAATTTCAATACGCTGGGCTAGGCCTTCAGGGCGCGGCGGCGTATGGCCATAGCGTGTGACTACCAGGCCAGTGAGCGGCGCGTCCTGCGGCCACAGCGCTTCGACCGCGTGTGCCATCGCGCCAGCGGCCTTGCCCGCGCCCACCACCACGGTGCGGCCCTTAGGCGGCGGTGGCAAAAACGCGCCCAGGGTTTGCAGCGGCAGGGCATGGCACACGGCAGCGGCGTAGAGGTGTTGCAGGAATTCCTGGGGCTTCGTTTGCGGGTCTAGAGGGACCGAAGGTTGGCTTTGCATTTTTGACTTTCTGATTTTGGACAATCGCTATATTGCCTATTAAAATCAGTCATCATACAACTACACTGACTCTGCTTGGGATTTTTTAAGACGATCCTTGCTGTTGGCCAAGTGCGTACGCATGGCGGCCCGGGCGGCATCGGTGTCTTGGTTCTGGATAGCGCTGAAGATGTTCTCGTGTTCGCCATGCACCCGACGCAGGTAGATCAGGCGGCCCTCCGGTGCGCGGTTGGGCGTATTGACCCGGGAGCGCGGAATGATCATGGTACCCAGGTAATTCATCAGGTCGGCAAAGTGGCGGTTGCCGGTGGCGCGTGCGACCTCCATATGGAACTGGAAGTCCGAGGGCACGGCGTCCGACTCGCCTTCGATGGCGTCGGAAAAGGCGTTCAGCATATCCTGCATGGCTCGCAAGTTTTGCTCAGTGCGGCGCTGCGCGGCCAGACCGGCGGCCTCGGTTTCCAAGCTAATACGCAGCTCCAACAGGGCTATCACATCGGACACGGTATCGAAATCCACGTCAGCAATCCGGAAGTTACCGTTGTCCTGTGCGGGTGCCAGAGCAAAGGTTCCCACTCCGTGGCGCGTCTCTACCAGGCGATTGGCCTGCAGACGGGAAATTGCTTCACGCACTACGGTGCGGCTGACGTCAAAGCTGGCCATGATCGCGGATTCGGTGGGCAACTTGTCGCCCGGCTGGATGCCTCCTTCACGGATGCTGGTGGCCAGGCTCTCCATGACTTCATTCACCAAGCCGCGTACCCGGCGCGGACGCGCCAGATCGGCCGAAGTTCCGGCTGGCATTGAACTAGGGGTTTGTACTAGGTTCATGGGAAAGTCCTTGACGTCGATGATGAGTTTACCGACAATTTATCACATATGACATCAGACAACCTACAAGGTTTAATCAAAATGACAATCAAAGTGCACCATACACTGCTTTTGACCGGCGCTGCGGGCGGACTCGGAACAGCGCTGCGCGAGCGACTGAAAGCAAATTGTGATGTGCTCCGATTATCTGGTCGCGGCAACCTGGGAACACCCCGCGAAGGAGAAGAAATTGTGGTGGCGGATCTGGCCGATGCCGAAGCCCTTGGGCAGGCAGTCAAAGGTTGTGACGCCATTGTCCATATGGGCGGAATGTCCCAAGAAGGGGCCTTCGGTCCCATATTGCAAGGCAATATCCTGGGTGTTTACAACCTGTACGAAGCAGCCCGCCAGCATGGCGTCAAGCGCGTCATCTTTGCCAGCTCTAACCACGTCACTGGCTTTTATCGCCAGGACCAGGTCATCACTCCAGCGCACCCGGCGCGGCCCACCGGCCTGTATGGCGTGAGCAAGGCCTTTGGCGAAGACCTGTCTCGCATGTACTTCGACCGCTACGGCATTGAGACCGCCTGCTTGCGCATAGGATCTTCGTACGCAAAACCCACAGACCGGCGGATGTTGGCAACCTGGCTCAGTTTTGACGATCTGCATCGGCTGATCACAGCCTGCCTGACCACTCCGGTTCTTGGACACACCATTATTTACGGGGTGTCGGACAACGCAGTGAACTGGTGGGACAACAGTGCGGTGCGCCATGTGGGCTTTGTGCCCAAGGATTCAGCCGATGGCTTCCGCGAAGCCGTCTACGCCAGCACGCCAGAGCCGGATCTGAATGACCCCGCGTTTCAGTTTCAAGGCGGTGGCTGGGTGATGGCGGGTATTGCCATGACCGCCCACAAGACTGGCAAGTAAACCATGTCAGTGTTCACTGGATTTACGGCAGAGCTGGTGCTGGACACCCGCAATGAAACCGGGGAGAGTCCGGTCTGGAATGTTGCCGAACAGGCTTTGTACTGGGTTGATATTCCCGCCCGCTGTCTGCAACGCTGGTCCAGCCGCGACGGAAAAGTCACACGATGGAATACGCCTGAGGCTATTAGCTGTCTGGCGCCCACGCAATACGCCAAGCAATGGCTGGCCGGCTCCGAGGCCGGCATCGCGCACATAACACTCATGAGCGAGACAGCATTGGACTTCCGATGCGTCACGCTGGCAGAGCATGCGCAAGCCCATATGCGCTTTAACGACGGTCGCTGCGATCGGCAAGGACGTTTTTTGGCCGGCACCATGGTCTGGGACGGCCGTAACGGCGCTGGAGCCAAGACCGGCGCCATCTACCAACTTGACGGCGACGGAGCCTTACGCAGGTTGTTGAGTGGCTTTCGTAAGCCCAACGGCCTGGCCTTCAGTCCAGATGGCCACACGATGTACCTGTCCGATTCGCATCCCGAGGAGCGCATGGTCTGGGCCTATGACTATGACGTGCATACCGGCACACCCTCGAATGCCCGCCCGTTCATCGAAATGGCTGACTTCGCCGGTCGTCCGGATGGCGCAGCCGTCGATACCGATGGCTGTTACTGGATCTGCGGCACAGATGCCGGACTGGTGCATCGCTACACCCCGCGAGGCCAGCTTGACTATTCCGTGCGCGTGCCTGTGGCCAAGCCCAGCATGTGCGCCTTTGGCGGCCCCGATCTGCGCACGCTCTACATCACATCCATGCGATCCAGCGCCGCCAGTGACCCCAGTGCGCCTGATGGCGGTGTTTTTGCCATCCATCTTGCCAACGCCCAGGGGCTTGCTGAGCCGGCATATTGCCAGGCCTGAAACCGTTCACTGTCAGCCAATCACTTCCATCTAAACCAAATAGGAACCTTTATGCGCACACAACTCAAAACCATTCTCAGCGGCGTCGCCATCGCCGTGCTAGCCCTGTCGGCATCGACCGCCATGGCCCGCACCTTCCGTTCTGCCGACGTGCACTCCAAAGAGTTTCCGACCAATTTGGCCGTGAAGTTCATGGGCGAAGAGCTCTCCAAGGCAACCGGCGGCAAGGACACTGTCAAAGTGTTCAGCGACAGCGCCTTGGGTTCAGAAAAAGACACGGTAGAGCAAGTCAAGATCGGTGCGCTCGACATGGTGCGTGTGGGGTCTTCGGCCTTCCACGGCATCGTCCCTGAATCGATGATCCCCTCGCTGCCCTTCCTGTTCCGCGACATCGAACATTTCCGCAAGGCCATGTATGGTGCACAGGGCGAAAAAATTCTGGCCGCCTTTGACAAGGCCGGCTTTGTCGGTCTGGCCTTTTACGAAAGCGGTGCACGCTCGCTCTACGCCCACAAGGCCATCCGCTCAGTGGCGGACGCCAAGGGCTTGAAAGTCCGTGTGCAGCCTTCTGACCTCATGGTGGGACTGATCAGTTCCATGGGTGCTTCTGCGACCCCCATGCCTTATGCCGAGGTCTACACCGGACTGAAGACCGGACTGCTGGACGCTGCCGAAAATAACTACCCCTCGTATGAAGAAGCAAAGCATTACGAATCCGCATCGGTGTATTCCGAGACCTTCCACGTCATGAGCCCGGAAGTGCTGGTGTTCTCCAAAAAGATCTGGGAAACCTTGACAAAGGAAGAGCAAATTGCCCTGCGTCAAGCCGCCAAAGCATCGGTGCCGTACTACACCAACCTGTGGGAAGCGAAGGAAAAAGACGCCAAAGCGGCTGTCATCAAGGGTGGAGCCAAGATTATCCCAGCTTCGGAAATTGACCGCAAGAGCTTCGTGGAAGCCGAAAAGCCAGTGTGGGAAAAGTTTGCCAACACGCCCGAGCTCAAGGCTCTAGTGCAGGAAGTTGTCAACGTCAAATAAGTTCACCCAGAGTGAACAGGCCGCAGCGGTTTCGCACTGCTGCGGCCACAACCGAGTCTAATAATGAATCTTCTAACCCGGATGAATCGCGACCTTTCGCGCTGGACCCTGTACCTGGCGTGTGTATGCCTCTTAGGCCTCTTGAGCGTAGTGATCTACGGCGTGGTGCTGCGCTATGTGTTCAACAACGCGCCCGCCTATGTTGAACAGGTAGCGCTGCTACTGGTGGTTTCGGTGGCCATGTTCGGCGCCTCCGCCGGGGTGCGCGATGCCGGCCACATCGGCCTGGACTCGCTTGTCAAGGTACTGCCCGCTGCAGTGCAATTCTGGTGCAAGTTTGTCGTTTACCTGCTGGTGATCTGTTTTGCCCTGGCCCTGCTGGGTGGAGGATCGCTGATGGCTATCTCCACCTACGCCAGCACCATCCCCACGCTGGGAATATCCGAAGCCTATCGCTACCTGCCGGTACTGATCTCGGGCGTTCTCATTGTCCTGTTTTCCATTGAACATCTGCTGGCGCAATTCTCCGGCGAAAAGGTAGCACCATCATGGCATTGACCGTTCTCTGTTTAGGCTTTGTCGCCTTTTTGCTGCTGGGCGTGCCCGTAGCATTTTCGATTGGCTTGGCATGCCTGGCCACCTTTGCCGTCGAAGGCCTGCCGTTCGAGACTGCCATCCAGATGATGGTCTCGGGGATGAATGTATTTTCCTTCCTGGCCATACCCTTCTTCATCTTCTCGGGTGAGTTGATGCTTCACGGTGGAATTGCCGACAAGATTGTGGACTTTGCCCGCAGCCTGGTGGGTCACTGGAAAGGCGGCCTGGGACTGGCCAATGTGGTGGCCTCCACCCTTTTCGGTGGCGTCTCCGGCTCTCCGGTAGCGGACACCTCGGCCATGGGTGGGGTGATGATTCCCATCATGAAGCGCGAAGGCTATAGCGCAGCATATGCCGTGAACGTCACCACGCACGCCTCGTTGACCGGTGCGCTGATGCCCACATCCCACAACATGATCATCTACGCCTTTGCAGCGCAGGCGGCCACCGGCATGATCGATGGCCATGTCATAAAGGGCGTGTCCATTGGCGACCTGATGTTTGCCGGTCTGATCCCGTGTTTCTGGATCATGGTCTGCATGCTGATCACTGCCTATTGGCAGGCCGCGAAATTCGGCTTCCCCAAGCGCGCCGATGGCTCCACCATGCTGGAAAAATTTCCTGGCTGGGCGGCCGTGATGCGCACCTTCGTTGCCTCTATGCCAGGTTTGATGGTGGTGGTCATCATTCTGGTCTGCATCATGAAGGGGGTGGCCACAGCCACTGAAGCGGCCGCCATTGCGGTGAGCTATTCGCTCTTTCTCACTGTGTTTATCTACCGAACCATGGACAAAGACAAGCTGCTCAAGTCCCTTGCCAAGGCTTCCAAGACCACGGGCGTTATTTTGGTGCTTATCGGCGTGTCCAACATGCTTCGCTACCAGATGGCCTACCTGGAAATTCCGGACGCGATTGAAGCGGCACTCTTGTCGGCAACGCAGGAGCCCTGGGTGATGCTGCTGTATATCAACATCATCCAGATCGTGCTGGGCATCTTTCTGGACATGGCCGCCCACATCCTGATCACAACGCCCCTTTTCCTGCCACTGGCCATCCAGATGGGCGTGGGCCCGGTGCAGTTCGGCATGATGCTCTTGCTTAACTGCGCGCTGGGCCTGGTGCATCCGCCAGTGGGGACAGTGCAGTTTGTAGGCTGTGCGATTGGCAACATCTCCATCGGTGAAGCCACTAAGACCGCCTGGCCGTATTACATCGCGATCTGTGTCGCCATCACCCTGGTGACTTATGTGCCAGCCTTCTCGACCTGGCTGCCCACGTTGATTACCGGACACGTAGTGTTATGAGCGAAGCGCGCACACCGCTGGTAATCAGGATGCACGCGGATGACAACGTCGCCATTGTGGCCAACGACGGCGGCCTGGCTGCTGGCATGGTGCTGGGCGATGGACTGATCTTGATCGACCGCGTGCCACAGGGTCACAAGGTGGCACTAAGCCCCATCGCGAAAGACGCAGCAGTGTTCCGTTACAACGTGCCTATCGGCTACGCAATGAAAGAGATCGAGGCCGGAGCCTGGGTGCATGAACGCCTGCTGCACATGCCCGCGGCCCGCAGCCTGGACAACCTGCCCATGGCCACCGCAAAAATGCAAGCGCTCGAACCGCTGGAAGGCTATACCTTTAAAGGTTACCGCAACGCCGACGGCTCGGTGGGTACGCGCAACATCCTGGCTATCACCACCACGGTGCAGTGCGTGGCGGGTGTGGTGGAGTTTGCCGTCAAGCGCATCAAGGCCGAACTACTGCCACGCTTTCCCCACGTGGACGATGTGGTGGGCCTGGAGCACGCTTATGGCTGCGGTGTGGCGATTGACGCGCCCGACGCCATCATTCCGATCCGTACCCTGCGCAACATCAGCCGAAACCCGAACTTTGGTGGCGAGGTGATGGTGGTTAGCCTGGGTTGCGAGAAGTTGCAGCCTGAACGCCTGTTGCCCCCCGGCAGCATTGAATTGAAGGCCGGCGAAGCGCTGGACGTGGTCTGCCTGCAGGCCGAAGCCCACGTCGGTTTTATGTCCATGGTGGACTCCATCCTGACGTCGGCTGAAAAGCATTTGGTACGACTCAACGCACGCCGGCGCGAGACCGTGCCGGCCAGCGAGTTGTTGGTAGGTGTGCAGTGTGGCGGCAGCGATGCATTTTCCGGCGTAACTGCCAACCCAGCGGTGGGCTTTTGCACCGACCTGCTAGTGCGCGCCGGTGCCACTGTGCTGTTTTCGGAAACCACCGAGGTGCGCGACGCCGTGGATCAGATGACCGCACGCGCCACCACGCCTGAGGTGGCCCAAGCCATGGCACGCGAGATGGCCTGGTATGACGCTTATCTGGGCCGAGGCCAAGCCGATCGCAGCGCCAACACGACGCCGGGCAACAAGGCCGGTGGCTTATCCAATATTGTCGAAAAAGCCATGGGCTCCATCATCAAGTCCGGCACTGCGCCTATCAGCGCTGTGCTGTCGCCTGGTGAAAAGGCCAGCAGCAAGGGCCTGATCTACGCCGCTACGCCTGCCAGCGATTTCATCTGCGGCACGCTGCAACTGGCCGCCGGCATGAACATGCATGTATTTACCACCGGCCGCGGCACTCCCTATGGCCTGGCCGAGTGTCCGGTCATCAAGGTGGCTACCCGCACCGATTTGGCCACGCGCTGGCATGACCTGATGGATGTGAACGCCGGGCGCATTGCCGATGGACAAGCCAGCATTGCCGACGTCGGCTGGGAACTATTCCACCTTTTGTTGGCGGTGGCCAGTGGCGAGAAACAAACCTGGGCCGAGCACTGGAAGCTGCACAACGCTCTGGTGCTGTTCAACCCGGCACCGATTACCTGATTCATACCCGAAGCCGGACACAACGAGACACACCCTATGACACAACATACTCCTTACCAGGCCTTTCCAAATACCTTCAAGCAGGCCCTGCTGGCTGGCCAGCCGCTCATTGGTTGCTGGTGTTCTCTGGCAAGCCCGATCGCGACCGAAGTGCTGGGCGTGGCCGGCTTCGACTGGATATTGCTAGACGGCGAACACTCACCCAACGACGTCATCAGCTTTGTTCCGCAACTTATGGCGCTCAAGGACAGCAGCAGCGCGCCCGTGGTACGCCCCACCAGTAACAACGCAGTCGAAATCAAGCGTTTGCTCGATGCCGGCTTTTACAACTTCCTGGTCCCCATGGTGCACAGTGCCGAGGATGCCGCTGCAGCGGTGGCCGCCACACGCTATCCGCCCGAAGGCATTCGCGGTGTGTCGGTGGCCCAGCGCAGCAACCGCTACGGCACCGTACCCAACTACTTTCAGGAAATCAACCGCCACATCACTATGGCGGTGCAGATCGAAAGTCCTCAAGGCGTGGCTGCGGCCGACGCGATCGCAAGCACACCCGGCGTGGACTGCGTGTTTGTGGGTCCTTCGGATCTGGCTGCCACTTATGGCCATTTGGGCAATGCGGCACACCCTGAGGTGCAGGTCGCCATAGCGAGCATCTTTGCAGCCTGCAAGCGCGCTGGCATCGCCAGCGGCATTCTTGCGCCAGTGGAAGCCGATGCCCACCGCTACATGGAAATGGGCGCCACCCTGGTGGCTGTGGGCAGCGATCTGGGGGTATTCCGCAGCGCGACACAAGCGCTCAAAGACCGCTACAAAGCATAAAGACTTACCTTAACTTTCGGATATCAAAGAATGAGCACAATTGGATTTATCGGCCTGGGCATCATGGGTGCGCCCATGGCTGGGCACCTGATCGCTGCCGGTCACACGGTGTACCTGAACACTCGCCGAAACCCGCCCGACGAACTGTTAAGCGCTGGCGGAATACCCTGCGCCACCGCCACTGAGGTGGCACAAAAGGCTGAAATCATTTTCCTGATGCTGCCCGACACGCCCGATGTGCACCAGGTGCTGTTTGGCGCCAATGGCGTGGCCGAAGGCCTGAGCGAAGGCAAGACCGTGGTGGACATGAGTTCTATCTCGCCGGTGGTGACCAAAGAGTTTGCCGCCCGTATCAACACCTTGGGGTGCGACTACATGGACGCCCCGGTTTCGGGTGGCGAAGTGGGGGCCAAGGCAGCTAGCTTGACCATCATGGTCGGCGCCAGCGAAGAGACCTTTGACAATGTGTTGCCACTATTGCAATGCATGGGGAGAAACATCACCCTGGTGGGTGGCAACGGCGACGGCCAGACCTGCAAGGTGGCCAACCAAATCATCGTGGCACTCAACATTGCCGCAGTCGGCGAAGCCCTGCTGTTTGCCAGCAAAGCTGGCGCTGATCCAGCCAAGGTTCGTCAGGCTTTGATGGGTGGCTTTGCAGCTTCCCGCATTCTGGAAGTGCATGGCGAACGCATGATCAAGCGCACCTTCAACCCTGGCTTTCGCATCGGCCTGCACCAGAAGGACTTGGGCCTGGCCCTGCAGGGTGCCCGCGAACTCGGCATGGCGTTGCCCCAGACAGCGAGTGCGGCACAGCTAATGCAAGTCTGCAGTGCCAACGGCTTACAAAATCTCGACCACTCCGGCCTGGTACGGGCCCTTGAAATCATGGCTAATCACCAAGTCGCACCAGAACCCGTCTCAGTTCTTTAAAGAACTTTCTGGCGCCATTGGCGCAGCATGAATGTGCTGCGCAAGACGGCCCCGCGCAGAGGCGGGGCGCAGTCAGGCCTAACCGGCCTGAGCCAACCTGGAATTCGCAGAGGCGCTGAATCCAGACTCCATTTTTATCAAATTGTTCCCCGCACAGCGCGCTGCGCTGGAGGGGTCACCCGAGCATGCGCGTTGCTTTTATGGCAGCGTTCGGCAAACCCGTAGTTCACCAAAATTAGGAAATACCATGAATATCAAATCCAAGCCACTCGTGGCCATCGCACTCGTTACTCTGGCCGGTGCCGCAAGCGCCGAAGACTCGTTCAAGCTGTACGGCCTGCTGGACGTCAACCTGTCCAATTACAGTGCAGGTAGCCTCTCTCAAGGCAATGGCACCACCGGCAACAAACTGGTGCTGCAAGACGGCGTGAGCAACGGACTGAATGGCTCGCGCTGGGGCATCAAGGTACAAAAAGACTTGAACGGTGGATTGGTTATCGGTGGACTGCTGGAAGCCGGCCTTAACACCGATACCGGTGCTGCTGGTCAAGGCGGACTTGCCTTCGGTCGCCAGATTTTTGTTTCCCTGGCCAAGGATGGTGCAGGCGAATTGCGTGTTGGTCGTCAGTACGTGCTCAGCGACTCCGTCATCGGCATGGGCAACCCCTTTGGCAATGCGCTGGTGAATAACCCCACCACGGGCGTGACCAATGCCACTAAAAAGCTGCCTTACTTCCTGAATCCTTCCCGCGCTGACAACGTGATTCAGTACCAGACCCCGACATTCTCCGGTCTGACGGCAGCCGTTCAAGCAGCCCCTGGCGAGACCACCGCTGACGACTTCTTTGGCCTGCGCGCCGTGTACGCTAATGGTCCCCTGAACGTTGGCGGCAGCTACGAGTGGAACAAGGACCGCGCTACCACCAATAACACCAACAATGTGCTCTCTGTCAGCGCAAATTACAACTTTGGTAGCTTCAAGCTGCTGGGTGGCTTGCAGAATGTCACTGACTTCACCACTACGTCCGGCAATGGCACGGCTGGTGGCTACTTGAACACCGTGACCGGCCCAGCCGGTGTGCTTACCTTCAAGAAACTGACAGGCTACACACTGGGTGCTGAAGTTCCCGTTGGAGCAGTTGACGTCATTGGCGTGAACTACACCCTGATGACCTATGCCAACGACAGTTCAAACGCCAATGTCGGCAAGATCGCGGTTTCCTTGCGCCATGACCTGGGCAAGGACACCTACGTATACACCGGTGTTTCCACCGCTGTGGGCGACCTGAAGGACTACATCAGCGAGCAGACCGTGGTGCAAGTGGGCTTGCGCACCGCGTTCTGATTGGGCTTTTCCCCGATTTCCACGCACAGTACGACTCTGAGTGACCCGTGTGAAGCCTCTGTGCTTTACCCGGATTCATCCCGGTCAAGAACGACGTGGGCGTTGTTAAGTAAATAGTTCATCGGGTGGCTGCCGCGTCTGTGGCGGTCACCCGATTTTTTTGAACAATCCAGAGGTACAACCATGCACCGCAATCGCAACGCCAAAATCGTGGCAACCTTAGGCCCCGCCAGCGCAGACAGGGCCACCATCCAGGCGCTGTTTGAAGCCGGGGCCGATGTGTTCCGGCTCAACTTCAGCCACGGAACCCACGCCGACCACAAGCAGCGCCTGGACATCATTCGCGCAATTGAGCGCGATGCTGGCCGCCCCATCGGCGTGCTGCTGGATTTGCAGGGCCCCAAGCTGCGCTTGGGCACATTTGCCAAGGGCCCCGTGGTGCTGCAAGAGGGCGACAGTTTTCGTCTTGATCTGAACCGCGAGCAGCCGGGTGACCAGACGCGAGCCTTTATGCCGCATCCGGAGATATTTGCTGCGCTAGTGGTTGGAACAGACCTGTTGGTCGATGACGGGCGCGTGCGACTGCGGGTGGAGCAGTGCGGTGCAGACTTTGCGCAAACCCGTGTGATCGCCGGTGGTGCGGTGTCGGACCGCAAAGGCGTGAACGTGCCGGGCGTGGTGCTGCCTTTGTCGGCCCTGACCGAAAAGGACCGCGCTGATCTCGATTACGGTCTGACCCTGGGCATGGACTGGATTGCACTGTCCTTTGTGCAGCGGCCAGAAGACATCGTGGAAATAAAGGCCATCGTCAAAGGCCGTGCCGGTATCGTCGCCAAGTTGGAAAAGCCCTCGGCCATCAGTAGCCTGGAGGCCATCGTGGCGGAGAGTGACGCTATCATGGTGGCGCGTGGCGACCTGGGTGTCGAGATGCCACCAGAACAGGTGCCCGCCATCCAGAAGCGCATTGTTCGTGCTTGCCGCAAGGCGGGCAAGCCGGTGATTGTGGCAACCCAGATGCTTGAGTCCATGGTCACTGCGCCGGTGCCCACAAGGGCCGAGGCCTCGGACGTGGCCACCGCGATTTATGACGGTGCCGATGCGGTGATGCTGTCGGCCGAGTCAGCCTCCGGCAAGTATCCTCTGGAAGCAGTGACCATGATGGACTCCATCATTGCCCAGACCGAAGCCGATCCCTACTACCGTGAATCCATCCGCGCCGCCCAGAACACGCACAACCCGGTGCCTTCGGATGCCGTCGGAGTCGCAGTATGCGGTGTTGCAGACCTGCTGACGGTAGCTGCGGTGGTGGCGTACACCAGCTCGGGTTACTCGGCTCTACGCATGGCACGCGAACGTCCCAAAGCGCCCATTGTTGGCATGACACCGCGCCAAGCCGTTGCCCGCCAACTGGCACTGGCCTGGGGCGTTTACCCGGTTCTATGCCATGAAGTCATGGACGTGCTGGAGATGAGTGACTGGGCATGCCAGACCGCTAAAAGGGAAGGTCTTGGGCAGGTTGGCGACACAATAGTTATCTCGGCTGGCGTGCCCTTTGGAACGCCGGGCACTACTAATTTGATGCGCATTGCTCGGATTGGCTGAACAGTGGCTTTCAACTGCGCCAGCCACGTAAAAAGAGTAGTTGCAGTTCGTGCTCTCTTGCCCATCCGGGCCCCATACGTGGGGTGACTTTGTAGCTTCGTGTGAAAAGAGCACACGGTGAAGGTGTAACTTCACACGTCAAGGGAATTCGATGAACC
>Ga0194037_1002379_pt1 | contig 12586 bp, 10 predicted proteins | sample JunL306m_MetaG_FD_148653 | JGI IMG/M metagenome (GOLD analysis project Ga0194037, IMG submission 148653) | Anoxic zone freshwater microbial communities from boreal shield lake in IISD Experimental Lakes Area, Ontario, Canada - Jun2016-L304-6m | ecosystem: Environmental > Aquatic > Freshwater >...
CGTTATTCTGTAGATGAGTTGGAAAAATGTATTCGCCTGATGCACGAATATGATTTGAAAAGTAAAGGGGTGAATAATATTTCATCGTCTCCTGAAGATCTTCTCAAAGAAATTCTTGTTAAAATTCTTTAGTCTTTCAATTTTTTTAACACAAATGCACAAATTTTAAAATGTGATAAGGCACTAAGAAAATATATTTCGTGTCTTTTAAATACTTTGTTTTTTTGTGACTTAGTGTTGAAATTTTAAAAAGAAGTAAACTGTCATTTAAAAACTTTGAAAAACAGCTATTTTAATTGCAATTTATATCGCCTTCAATTTCATTTTACGTCCCTTCATATTAAAAAAAAACGCTGTCATCTTTTTTCTTCAAACAAAAATTTGTGTGTTGTTAAATATTTATATCTTAGCCAAAACTTAACAAAAAAATATAATGAGTTTATTTAGAAAAAAATCTTTAACGCAATTAATGAATCAGGCAGATGATACTGAAAAAGGGTTGAAGAGAACGCTTACTGCTTCAAATTTAGTTGCGTTAGGAATTGGGGCAATTATTGGAGCAGGGTTATTTGTAAGAACAGCTGCAGCAGCTGGCGAACATGCTGGTCCGGCCGTAACAATTTCGTTTATTATAGCTGCATTAGGTTGTGCATTTGCCGGATTATGTTATGCCGAATTTGCATCGATGATTCCAATTGCAGGAAGTGCATACACCTATGCATATGCAACAATGGGTGAATTTATTGCATGGATTATTGGTTGGTCGTTGATACTTGAATACGCTTTAGGAGCAGCAACTGTTGCTATTGCCTGGAGCGAATATTTTAATAATTTGTTAGGAGGAATAATACCCTATCAGTGGTGTCATTCCCCGTTTGAGAAATTAACAGATGCAGCAGGAGTTGTTACCGCACACGGAATTATGAATCTTCCTGCATTAATAGTTTTACTTATTATTTCTGCACTACTGATAAAAGGAACGCACGAATCGGCTGTTGTAAATACGGTTATTGTTTTTGTAAAAGTTGCTATCGTACTAATATTTATTGCTCTTGGTTGGGGATTTATGAATCCTGCAAATCATACACCTTATCTTATTCCTGAAAATACTGCAGGATATGAAGGAGTTTTTAAACATGGATGGGGAGGAGTTTTAACGGGAGCTGGAATTGTATTTTTTGCATTTATAGGTTTTGATGCAGTAAGCACAGCAGCACAGGAAGCAAAGAATCCCAAGCGAGATATGCCAATTGGTATTTTAGGTTCGCTAGTGGTTTGTACAATTTTATATGTATTGTTTTCGCATGTCTTAACAGGTGTTGCTCCATACACAGATTTTGCTGATCCCGCAAAAGGAAAAGAAGCATCAGTTGTTTATGCTATTCAACATTATATGCCGGGTTATAGTTGGTTGGCAACTTTAATTACCGTTGCAATTTTAGCCGGATTTTCTTCTGTGATTTTAGTGATGCTTATGGGACAATCGAGAGTGTTTTATTCGATGGCAAATGATGGTTTATTGCCAAAAGCATTTTCTGATTTGCATCCAAAATTTCGCACACCGTACAAATCAAATATTATTTTGTTTTTGTTTGTAGGAGCCTTCGCTACATTTATTCCCGGTAGTGTTGCTGGTGATTTAACAAGTATAGGAACTTTGTTTGCGTTTGTATTGGTATGTATAGGTATTTGGCTTCTACGCATCAGCGACCCAGAATTGGTAAGACCATTTAAAACTCCATTTGTTCCACTTGTTCCTATTCTTGGAATTTTGGTTTGTACTGCAATGATTATTTCGTTACCTGCAGCAACACAATTAAGTGCATTTTTTTGGATGTTGTTAGGGTTTGTTGTGTACTTTATTTATGGCAAACGGAACAGCAAATTGAATCCGTTGAATAAATAATTTTATTAGTCAGTTCGAGCAAACTTTATTATTTGTTGTTCCTAAAGCCAATCAACTTTCTTGGTTTTTCTTGTTGTTTGATAAATTGGTTCAGGTAATCAAAAACAAGTTTTATTTTAGTATCCTGTTTGCCAATTTTCTTTTCCATTTCTTCCAGCTTCAATAACATATCTTTATGCGTTAAAAGCATTTCACGAAGCTTAGTGTAAATGCGCACAATTTGAATACTTATTTGTATCGCTCTTTTGCTGTTCAAAACATTTGAGAGCATTAGCACTCCGTGTTCGGTAAATGCGAAAGGAAGATATTTTGAATGTTCTCCTCTCTTTAAGGTCGCAATTTGCGTCCTTAAAGAATGATACTCTTCAGCTGACAATTGAAACATAAAGTCTTCAGGAAATCTTTCAATATTTCTTCTAACCTGTTCCTTAAGTCTTTTGTTTTCTACGCCATATAGTTCTGCAAGATCATAATCTATCATTACTTTTTGATTTCTGATTAAATAGATTTTATTAATCAAAACTTCATCGGGGAGTAATAATTCATTTGTTGTTTTCTTTGCCATAGGTTTTCAATAATAAAAATTAAAACGAACAATCGGAATTCTGTTTCGATACTAACACAACTGCACGCAAAATGCCAGGCTGATGTTCGCGTCAACTTCGGTGGCTTTTTTATTTTTAGAATTATGAAGTCGGCAGTAGGTGGAGAAGATATAACTATCATGGGAAAACGAAAAATCACGAATGCGATGAATAATCAAATTAGATTTTGATTTGATTACATTCGTTTGCGTGATGCAATTTTTATATAACAAGAGTAATTATTTTTAACACAAAGCTCACAAAGATTAGTAAGACACAAATTGAACGTAGATTCTTTGTGTTTATTAATACTTATTAGTCGTGCTTTTGTGTTAAAGCAAATAGTTTATGTCAAAAAAAACGCCACTCAATTGAGCAGCGTTTCGAATATTTCAAATGGTTTGAAATTATTTCTTTCCCTGATTGATATCAACACCGCGTTTTTTAGCAATGTCTTCAAGTTTTGTTTGGAACTTAGATTTAGTTACAGGTTTCTTTTTGCTCTCCTGAATTTGTTCATGCAATGCTTTATCATCAACAAATCTTCTTATACCTAATTGTTGCGCAATGGTTACCAAATTCGAAAGGAAATAATAATAATTTAAACCGGCCGCATAACTGTTTAGCATAAACAAAAATATGAGTGGCATAAAATAACTGATCCATTTCATTTGTCCTGTAACACCAGTCATTTGATTGTTGTAAACAGTATAAAAAATAGATGAAGCTGTCATCAAAATGGCAAACAAACTCACATGATTTCCATAACCAGGAATCATAAACGGAAGAGAGAAAATTGAATCGTAAGTTGATAAATCGCTCGACCATAAAAATGCTTGCTGCCTAAGCTCAAATGCTGAAGGGAAAAACTGAAACATGGCAATTAATATTGGCATTTGGAGTAAAACAGGAACACAACCACCAAGAGGATTTACACCTGCTTTGCGATACATCTTCATGTTTTCTGATTGAACCTTTTGCATATCATCACCATGCTTTGCTTTTATTTCATCAAGCTCAGGTTTTAAAATTCGCATTTTAGCAGCAGATAAATAAGAGCGGTATACGAGTGGAAATAAAACTGTTTTTACAATTAGTGTTAGCAATAGGATTATGATTCCAAGACTCGAAACATATTTGTTTAAGAAATAGAAAACATTTACAACAACATAAGTATTTACCCATCTGAAAATACCCCAACCCATTGGAACAATTCTCTCCAATTCGATATTAAGTTTTGCTAATGTTTTGTAGTGATTTGGACCATAATAAAATTTCATTCCAAAAGATTCACTTGCCCCGTGATTATAAGGAATACTTAAACTTGCCGAAAGCGTTTTAACAGTTTTTTTGCTTTCGTCATTTTTAGTTTCAATGTTACCATTGTCAAAAGATTTATCGGCAATTAACGTGGTGTTAAAATATTGCTGTTTAAAAGAGATCCATTGAATAGGCGTTTTTAAAGCTTCTTTTTCAGCTTTTGTTTCTGTTAATTTTCCCGGCTCATCATCAACATATCTGTAATGTACAGTTGTGGCACGATCTTCTGCATCAAAAGTTTTTTCCTGTTGAGGAATATGACTTTCCCAATTTAGGTCGAGATAGTTAGTGTTACGAGCGATTATATTTTCCATTCCTACCAAATTGAGATGATAGGTAACGATATTTTCATTTTCGGTAAGCGTATATTTTTGTTCGATGTATTGAGTTTCGCTTAGGTTTATTCTCATCGAAAGTGTTTTGCCCTCAGCACTTTTTTGCGGAGTAAAATATAGTTCCGATGTGTTTATAGCTTTTGAATTAGAAGTAGCAAAAGCGTAAGAGAAATCGTTTGTTGGTCCGTCAAATAAAATTAGTGGAGAACCATCTGAGCGTTTTTGTTTTTTTAACTGAACAGAGTATACACGACCTCCTTTATTTGATAGGGTTACTTTAATTTCTTCGTTTTCGATAGTTGAAAAAGATTCTGTTCCATTTGCAAATGCACCAAATACACCATAGCGATTGTTTGAAGCTGCTGTATCAATTATTTCTGTGGATATTGAATCTGTTTTTATTACTTGTGAAATTGCTGCAACCAAATTTGCACTGTCTTCGCGAGCTTGCACTCTTGTTAATGAATCGCGTTGTTGTTTAGCTGTTCTTAACTCCGTTTCATTTGGCTGATTTAAATAAGCAAACGAAATAATAATCACAAAGATAAGTACGAGGCCAATAATTGAATTTCTGTCCATGAGTGTTTTAAAAATTGGGTGCAAAAGTAAGGTTAATACCTGTTCAAGCAAACAAAAGTTTTCGAAGTAGAAAAGAAATTATTTTTGCTTATAAATAGGACTAAAATAGTTTAAAATGATTAGAAGTATCTGAGCTTTAATACAGACTTTCCGTGGTTTACCCCAAACTTAACAAATTCTATTCGGTAACTCAGTGATACTCCAAATAAGGCATAGATATCATTTATTGCAATTTTACCCCTCAAGCCACCTTCATTTCCTCCACTATAACCGGTTGCAGGATTGTATCTTGCTTTTGATCTGTCGTACATCACTAATGCTGTCAAACTTCGTAGCACTTTTTGTGAGGGATAAGTTGCAGTTACTCCTCCAATATCATCAATGTAAGTGGTGTTTGTAAAGCGCACATTAGCTTCAAGACCTAATGTAATATTTGAGGTAATCTTATATTTTAAACCTAACCCAATTGGAAGGCAAACGCCATAAGGTGCATAGGATAAACCTTCAGTATGTAAACTTTTGAGTTTTACAGGAAGGCCGGTATTTGGGTTTGTAGCGTAACTCCAAAAAGAAAAAGCTCCTAGTCCAACAGTTGCATAAGGAATAAATCTGTTTCTTAGCCTCCGTCCTCTGATAATATCTTTTACAAAATTAAATTCCAATTGAACTGAAGCTTCAAAAATATCACTCCAAAAAGATAAGTTTCTGTTTTTTTGATAATCACTGGAACTGGTTGAATCAGCTCCTCCAACTCTACAATAGCTAGCAGCATATTTTACCGAAACATCTTCGTTTAAATGATATCTAATAAATAGTCCAGCAGAACCTTTGGAAGAGTTTAAAATAAAATCATTGATAATATCACCATAATACATTGCACCGCCAACCATAGCACCAATTTCAGTTTTCTGTGCTTTAGCGTTATATGTAAAAATATAAATGAATGAAACGACAAATATAAAATTTGTTAAAACACGTTTCATAAATGGTTTTATCATGCTTTCTTAAAATTGCAATTACTTTCAATTATATTGAATAAATTCTTTTAAAATTAATTAATAATTTTTGTTGTGGAAAAAAACCTTTTAAACATCAGCAAAACAGGATGTTCATTTCCATAATGTGGATTAATTTAAAAAATGTGAGCATATAATTTTGAACTTACAAACCTTAATAACACTCGATTTGTTAAGATAATTTGATTTCACTTTATCAAAAATCAGATTCGTTTCCTTTTCAATTCAAAAAGAAGCATTTTTGTTTGCGAGTTTTAGATAAGCATTTTGTCAATGAATGAAATAAAAATTTTTGATGTAATTATAATTGGAGCGGGTCCTGCCGGTTCAACGGCAACAATAGCTTTAAGAAACAGCGGATTGAAAGTGGCTTTGCTTGAAAAAGAATTATTTCCCAGAGATAAAATCTGTGGTGATGCAGTAAGTTCAGTTGTGAAAAGAATTTTGAGGCAAATAGATCCTGAACTCGAAAAACAACTCGATCAATTTGAAGAGAAAGTTTATATCGAAAAGGCAAAACTTTATAGCCCCCAATTTGAATCATTAGAAATTGCCTTTAGTAAAAAAGGACATTGCATAAAACGTATCGTTTTTGATAATTGGCTTTTTAATATTGCCTGTCAAAATAAAAATGCAGAAATATTCCAACAAATTAAAGTTTCTACTGTTACATCAAATCAGGAGTATGCAGAAGTTAAATTAGAAGATGGAAGGATTCTGAGAGCAAAAGTAATTTTGGGATGCGATGGCGCACACTCCATAGTTTCCAAGCAACTTGCTAATTTTAAAGTCGATAGAAAACATTACTCGGGTGCCGTTAGACAATATTATAAAAATGTGAAAGGGTTGGAGGGAAATGCTCTCGAGGTGTATTTTTTAAAAGGTTATTTGCCCGGATATTTTTGGATATTTCCACTTAATAATAATGAAGCAAATGTTGGTTTTGGAATGTTAAGCGATACAATCGCCAAACAAAAGATTGATATCAAAAAAAGTATGAGCGATATTATCAATCATATTCCTGAAGTTGCCGAAAGATTTAAAGATGCAATTCCACTTGAAGAAACTAAAGGATTTGGCTTACCACTAGGCTCAAAAAAATATCATATTTCTGGAGAACGTTTTATGTTATGCGGGGATGCAGCTTCATTAATTGATCCTTTTAGTGGAGAAGGAATTGAAACAGCTATGGAAAGCGGAAAATTTGCTGCCGAACAAATTTTGAAATGTATTGAAGCAAACGATTTTTCATCATCCAAATTAAAAGCTTATGATGAACGCGTTTACAAAAAAATGTGGTCGAATTTTAATAATCATTACATCTTGCAACGTATATTAGGAAAGCGTGTTTGGCTTATCAATTGGCTGATAAGTTTTGGAAATATTCCATTTATAAAAAAACGTATTCCAAAATATTTTTATTGATATGAAAAAGAAAATTTTAATTGGTGTTGGAATAGTTGTTTTGTTTGCGCTTATCATTTTAGGTTGGGCATATTCTTTAGTAGATCCTAATGCCGAAAAGGTTGCAGAATTTGTAAAAAAGCATCCTGAAAAAGCCGCGATATTTATTGTTAGAAATGATTCGGTTATTGCTGATCAAAATTCTGATACCATCATGCCTTTGGCAAGTACCGTTAAAACAATTATTGCAATTGAATTTGCCAGACAATCATCTTCAGGAATTTTAAAATTAGATGAAGAAATTGATACACTCGAATTAGATAAATATTTTTTAAAAGGAACTGATGGTGGCGCTCATTCTCAATGGTTAAAACAAATTAAAAAGGATACTTTGTTAAACGGAAGCAAAGTGAAATTGTTAGATATTGCAAAAGGAATGATTCGATTTAGTTCAAATGCCAATACCGAATTTTTAATGGATAAATTAGGCTTTGATAATTTAAATGCGTTGCTCGATTCGCTTGGATTAAAAGGTCATCAGAAATTTTATCCGATTGGTTCGGCTTTGGTAGTTTGCCAAAAACCAAAGGAAATAGAAATACAACCTTTTGTTGAAAAACTGCAAATGATGTCGATGGACGAATACGTTAAAAAAAGTTTTGAAGCGCATGAGAAATTCAAAAACGATCCAACATTTAAAAAGAAGTTTGATGAGGAAAGCATTTATATCGATCAGCAAAAAATTTGGAGCAACAGATTAATTGGCGGGTCATGTAAACAATATGTTTCGGTTATGCATAAAATTAATTCACGTACTTATTTTGATTCAACCACGCAAATTATTTTGGATGATATTTTTGAGTGGCCAATGAAAAACAAAGAAAATAAAGCATCGTTCAAACATCTTGGTGCTAAAGGTGGTTCAACTGCATTTGTAATAACAGAAGCTTTGTATGCAAAAGATTTTGAAAACAATCAAACTGAAATTGCCTTGTTTTTTAATAACCTCACAACTTTGGAAAGTATAAAATTGCAGGCAAGTTTGGATGCTTTTATGATGAAAGTTTTAAAGGATGGTGAGTTCAGAAATAAGTTGATTAATGATTTTAAAAAATAGAATATGACATTTAAGATTTATACCAAAACTGGCGACAAAGGCGAAACCTCTTTGATTGGTGGAGTTCGTGTTCCAAAGCATCATTTACGAATTGAAAGTTATGGTACAGTTGATGAACTCAATTCATATATCGGTTTAATTATTGACTCGATGCAAAATAAAGAGGATTCTAAAATTCTTTATGAAATACAGGATAGATTATTTACAGTTGGTTCGGTGTTGGCATCTGATCCTGAAAAGTCAAAAATGAAGATTCCTGATTTGAATGATACCGATGTTGAGTTACTGGAAACAGAAATGGATAAAATGGATTTAAATCTTCCCGAATTAAAAAGTTTTATACTCCCTGGTGGAACTGTTGCAGCATCTCAATGTCATATTGCACGTTGTGTTTGTCGCAGAGCCGAAAGATTAGTTGTTCACTTAAGTACAGAAACAGAAGTTCCAGAAATTGTTGTTCGGTATTTAAATCGTTTGTCGGATTTCTTATTTATGTTTTCAAGGAAATTAGTTCATGATGCAGGTGCAAATGAAATTGCTTGGAGACCAAGAATGTAGTTTAGGGAATAGACAATAGGGAAGAGGAATTAGTCAAAAAGCAATTGGCAATATGCAACTGGAAGCAAGCAATAATAAATCTGTGTAATCTGTGGCAAAAAAATTAGCAACAGGCTTAAACATCAAACAATAAACCTCAAACATAAATGTTCCTTAATTTTAAAAAATACGGAAACGGAAAACCAATCATCATCCTTCATGGTTTTTTAGGCTCACTAGATAATTGGCATACTCTCGCTACAGAGTTTGGTAAATATGGTTTTGAAGTTTATACCATTGATTTAAGAAATCACGGACGTTCGCCACATACAGAACATCATTCAATTTTATTGATGGTTGACGACTTAAAAGAGTTTATGCAACAACAAAATTTATTGTCTGCAACTATTCTAGGACATTCGATGGGAGGGAAAGTTGCCATGCAGTTTGCATTGGATCATTCTGAAAAAGTTAACAAACTAATTGTTGTAGATATTGCACCTCGATCATATAAACGAGGTCACGATGATGTTTTTGATGCTATAAAAAGTGTAGACCTAAAAGTAATTCAAACCAGGAAAGAAGCAGAAGAATTGATGAAACCATTTGTTGAAGATTTAGCGATACGACAATTTGTTTTAAAGAATTTAGAGCGAAACGAGGATGGCGGTTTTATATGGAAATTGAATTTTGAAATACTTTATCGTGATTATGAAAACATGTTGGTAGAGATAGATTCACAACAAGTTTTTGATAAAGAAACACTTTTTATAAAAGGAGGTAACTCAAATTATATTCAGGAAAAAGATAAGAGCGATATAGTAAAATTATTTCCTCGTGCAACAATCCAAATTATTGAAAATGCAGCACATTGGGTTCATGCCGAAAAGTCAAAAGAGTTTTTTGATGCAGTGAAAAAATTTTTAAATATTTAATAAAGCTCCCCTCCTTCAAGGAGGGGAAAATTGAGCGAAGCGAAATAGGGGTGGTGAAGCAGAATGATAATTTTCAGCAAACTCACCACCTCGTCACTTCGTGACACTCCTCCTGCGAGGAGGAGAGCGTTTGCTTGATTTAATAAAGTTCCCCTCCTTCAAGGAGGGGAAAATTGAGCGAAGCGAAATAGGGGTGGTGAAGCAGAATGATAATTTTCAGCAAACTCACCACCTCGTCACTACGTGACACCTGCCTACCAAACAAGACCTTGAGCGGCAGGCAGGCTCCTCCTGCGAGGAGGAGAACTTTAAAATTATTTTGATTAAAATTATTTTTAATTTCTTCAAGAACAAAATCTGTGTGTTCAAATACAAATCTGTTTTCAAATCTTAAAACGGTTATTCCATCTGCTTTTAATTTTTTATCTCTCAAAACATCTTCTTCGATAGATTGATTGTGTATTTCTCCATCTAATTCAATTACTAACATTTCTTGAAAGCAAAAAAAATCAACAACATAATTTCCGATGCTATGCTGTCGTCTGAATTTCCTTCCTTCAATCTGAGATTATTTTAAATATTTCCATAAAAATGCTTCAGCGGGTGTCGCGTGATTTCTTAAATGTTTCCGGATTTCTTTTAGAGTTTTTTTGTTGTGTTCCATAGCACCAGCAATTTATAATTTTTTATGAAACAATAAAAAGCTCCCCTCCTTGAAGGAGGGGAAATCAATCTGTGATTGATGGGGTGGTGAAGCAAAATGATTATTTTTTAGTAAACTCACCACCTCGTCACTTCGTGACGCTCCTCCTTCGAGGAGGAGAACGTTAGCTTATTTTAAAATAGCTCCCCTCCTTGAAGGAGGGGAAATCAATCTATGATTGATGGGGTGGTGAAGCACGATGATTATTTTAGCAAACTCACCACCTCGTCACTTCGTGACACTCCTCCTTCGAGGAGGAGAACGTTAGCTTATTTTAAAATAGCTCCCCTCCTTGAAGGAGGGGAAATCAATCTATGATTGATGGGGTGGTGAAGCAGAATGATAATTTTCAGCAAACTCACCACCTCGTCACTTCGTGACACCTGCCTGCCAAACAAGACCTTGAGCGGCAGGCAGGCTCCTCCTGCGAGGAGGAGAACTATTAAGTTTCCTAAGTTTTGCAAATGATAAATATTTGCTATTGGTGTTTTTAATTATACTTTTCAATTTTTTCAATTAGCTCATTCACCATTGCATCATTAATATCCAAATGAAAAACAAAACGCAGTTGATCCGAGGATATTTTACCACACAAAATATTGTTCTGTTTTAGATATTCCTGGAAATGAGTTGCTTTTTCAGGTGAAATTATTTTAAAAATAATGATGTTAGTTTCAACAGGCAATAATTCTTTTATGAAAGATTTGTTTTTTAAAACTTCAGCAATTTTTTTTGCATTTGCATGATCGTCTTTTAATCTTTCGATATTGTTCTGCAATGCGTAAATACCTGCAGCAGCAATAAATCCAGCTTGTCGCATGCCACCGCCAAAAACTTTACGCACACGTTTAGCTTTATAGATAAACTCTTTTGTGCCTAATAAAACCGAGCCAACAGGAGCTCCTAAACCTTTACTTAAACATACTGAAATACTATCGAAATTTTCTCCAATTTCTTTTGCCGAATAATCAGATTCAATTAATGCATTAAAAATTCTGGCACCATCAAGATGTAATGAAAGTTTTTTTTCGGCACATAGTTTTCTGATGTTTTTTAACTCATCAAAATCATAAATACTTCCGCCTCCTCTGTTTGATGTATTTTCTAGGCAAACTAATCTCGTAGTTGGAAAGTGAATATCTTCAGCATTGATAGATTCTTCAATTTGTTTTGCGGTAATTCTTCCTCTATCGCCTTGAATAATTTTTGCTTGCACACCTGAATTTGATGCAATACCTCCGCCTTCATATTTATATACATGAGAATTATCAGAGCATATTAATTCATCACCCGGTTTTGTGTGAACTTTAATAGCTATTTGATTGGTCATTGTTCCACTCGGACAATACAATCCGGCTTCCATTCCAAACATTTCTGCAAGCAATTCTTGAAGTTTAATTACTGTCTCATCTTCTCCATAAACATCGTCACCAACACCCAACAATAAGGGAATTTGAATCATTGAAGAAAGCATTTCTGCAGTAGGTTTTGTAACCGTGTCACTTCTTAAATCTATCATAAAATGGTTATTGGGTTATTGAGTTATTGGGTTATTGAGTTATTAGGTTATTAGGTTAATGGGTTATTAAGTTATCGGTTGATTGTTGTACGAAAATAACAATTTGACTATCAAAATTCATTTAGGAGAATTTCTTAATAACCAATAACTCATTAACTTTATCTTATCCTAATTCGTTTACCCGGTTTCAATTTTGTTTTAGTCGAAATGCTATTAATACGTGCTAGATGCTTTACACTTATTCCAAATTCATAAGCAATTGATTGCATCGAATCTCCTTTATGAGTTTTATAGTAGCGACCTGTACTTTTACTTTTCTTAAGTTTATTTGCTTGAACTTCAAAGAGGTGTTTAAAGCAACCTTTATCAATTCGTAAAGTGTCGTCAAGTAATGAACCTGAAGGGAAATAAATAATTTTATTAGGGTCAATTTTTTCGCCTTTGAAACGTGCTTCAAAATGCAAATGCGGACCAGTGGAATGACCGGTACTGCCTGCTAAACCAATGATATCACCCGAACGAACCGGAGCTCCGGGATAAGTAAGCAATTGCGAGAAATGTGCGTATAAAGTTTCCAATCCATTGTAATGCCGAATCAAAACAACATAACCATAATCGGCACTGCGTTCTG
>Ga0194037_1002382_pt1 | contig 12577 bp, 9 predicted proteins | sample JunL306m_MetaG_FD_148653 | JGI IMG/M metagenome (GOLD analysis project Ga0194037, IMG submission 148653) | Anoxic zone freshwater microbial communities from boreal shield lake in IISD Experimental Lakes Area, Ontario, Canada - Jun2016-L304-6m | ecosystem: Environmental > Aquatic > Freshwater >...
TCATTGGGGCGAACCAATACCAGCACTTCTTTAAATTTAGGATCGGGGCAATCTGGAAATAAGATCACCATAGTATCTTCCTGTTCTACTCCGGTAAGCCAATATAAATCGGTATTTTGTTTAAAAGCGTGCAGGGCATCTCCATTCGAAGGCCATTCATCGTTGCTTACAAAAATGGCAATACTATTAGGCTTCATTTCTTTAATAAAGCGCTTTCTATTTTCTATAAAAATGGCTGGATCTAATGGTAAATATTTCATATCTCGCAATTGATGAGCTGCAAGATAAAAATTAAGCAGCATACTAGCTCGCTTACCCTATAAAAACCCAAAATAAGATGGAGAATGTATTAAATACTAGAACTTAACGGTAGGGCACTTGATGGCACTAGAACTGGTGCTGAATACGCCACTTTTAACAATCGACAATTCATAGGCACCCCTAGTACCATTTAAATTACCTAAACTAGAAACTGTTGCGTCGTAATTGACTGTAAATTTCAAATCATTTAATTGATATCCCAACATTGGAATTAATGCGTCGTGGTTTCGATAGTATAAACCAACAATCAATTGCTGATCACCATCGCCGCTCAAGTTTCGATTCGCATTAAAACCTAAAACAGTTTCCCAACTTGCGCCCATTTTACTGATATAAATATTGGGATTTACAATCCAAAGATTTTGAATTTTAATACTTGCATTTGCGAATGCTGTATACCTTCGATTTAATCGATTATCAACTACCGACGAGCTGAAAAAACTTTCTTGTGGTCTGTTTACATGCGATAGACTAATTCCTGCATTCATATACACATTATCTGAAGCGAAATACGCATAGTTTAATCCCACATTTAAATCAAGATAACCTACAGCACTATAGGCAAATGGTTCGTTGGAGGGAATGGTAATGTCGAAAAATTTTCCATTCCATTGGTTATCGAAATTTAATTTAGAAATATCAATTCTGTTTTGCACATAACCCAGCGTAAATCCGCCACTCAATAAACTATTATAGCCAAGCATTTGATGATACGCAATAGATCCAAAAGCCCCTGTTTTGGTTAAACTTCCAGCGCCTGCCACATCTTTTAAGATCGATCCACCAATACCTAGCCAACCATTCTCAAATCTATCTTCCAGCACTTTACTATCGCCCCAAATACTCATGGTATTGTATGGTGTTCCCACATTTGCCCATTGTGTTCTATAGTTTCCTCCGATACGATAACTATAATCTGGATTAAAACCTGTGTTTGCAGGATTTACCAATAATGGCGCATTAAAATATTGAGAAAAATGTAAGTCTTGTCCATTCGCCTGAAGCGTTAAAAAAACAAAGCAACTAACAATGATTCTTATAAATTTTTCCATATTTCTTAGATCACCTCAATAAAGTAATGTCGCCTTTTTTCACAAATGATACCTTATCACTAAACACAACTTGCAATGTGTAATGATACACATCTTGTGCCAATAATTTTCCGTTAAAAGTTCCATCCCAACCCTGTGATGGATCTGCACTGGCATACACCATATTTCCCCAACGATCATAAATGCGCCAAGTCATTTGTGCAATGCCATAACCTCTCACAAAAATCCGATCATTAGTTCCATCTGAATTTGGCGTAAATGCATTAGGTACATCACAACCAGGGTTGATGGTTACAGAAATTTGCTGACAAGTTGTATCACTACATCCACCTGCATTAAACACAATCTGACAAGCATTATAAACCCCTGTTGCTGGATATATATGAGAGATGGTGGTATCTTTTTTGCTTGTGATAACGGAATCACCATCACCAAAGACCCATTTATAAAATACGCCACCAATACTAATATTATTGAATACAACAGCAGTATTTGGAATTGTAGGTTGCGGCGAATAATAATATCCGGCTGTAGGCTTAGAAATTACACTCAGACTAAATTTTGTTGTATCTGTTAAGTTACAAGTACTAGGATCATTTGCAATCAATGTAACTTGATAAGTTCCCACCGTTGCATAAATATGTGTTGGGTTAGTTAGTGTTGATGTTGGCGAACCATCACCAAAATCCCATATAAAACTTAATCCACCTAAAGAAGTATTATTAAACAAAGCAGTATAAGGAACACAACCTACAGCAGGTGTTTGAAATTGTGCTTTTACATTGGCAGCAATATGCAGTTGCAAATCGAGTGAATCAAATTTGTTACAATAGTTTGTATCAGTTAAAATAAGTTTTACATCGTATGTTCCTGCTGTAGCATAAGTATGTGTTACCGTTTGAGTTCCGGCAATTTTAGTTGTCCCATCTCCAAAAATCCATAAAAAAGAATTTGCTGCAAAAGGTTTAGCAGGGCTTGAAGGTGGTATAGAAAGATTACTAAAATCGTACGTCAAGGAATTACATGCTCCCACTTTAGTAGGTTTGAAATTCAATATCGCAGCATCATTTCTTACTCTAATATTTACAATTGAAGAGTCAGCAATATTGCAACTTGTTGAATCGATTGAAATTAATTTCACACGATAAAATCCCACATTGTTAAATACATGCGAGGTTTTTGGTGCCAGTGTTGTATCTCTTTTAGAACCATCATTATAATCCCAGATATAGGTTTTACCCATGGCTAATGAATCTTCAAATACTACCGTAAGCGGTACACAACCTGTAGTATCTCCCACACGTCCATTAATTGAAGTAACAAGATCAGTACCCACCCCTGCTAAATTGAATGCAATTTTAATAGCCGCCAGATTACAACCAGTATATCCGCCACTTTGAGATCCGTTATTCACACTCCAGGCCCCTGCTGTAGTAGGAAATTTAGTACCCCCACCACAATTGGCACAAACCGATTGATAAATAATGCCATTACGATCAAAGCGACTGGTACCACCATCCACATGGTCTGGGAAAGTACCACCTACCTGACCATAAAAACTGCCGTATTTTATGGTACTGGCATCTTTTGACAATACGATAAAATAGAAATCACTTCCGTCAGTATTAAGGGATACCTGATCTGGTCCAGGCACTGCAGTCATTCCTTTTGTACCAGCAGAAGGAACATAATTTTCTCTTTTATTTGCATCCCCACCCCAACCCGACACATACATATTTTCGCATCGGTCAATCAAGAATGCAGTAGGTGAAATATTAGGTATACTAGAATTGGTTCCAAAATTTGTAGAGAAAATGATAGTGCTTAAATTCTGATTTAGTTTGGTAATAAATTGTTTACCACCAGTTTCAGCATACACACCAGGAGTTGTTGCAATAATACCTGTGGTAGTTCCCATGATATATGGAAACGAAAATTTATCAAATTGAATTCCATAAATAATATCAACACCTGATGATCCGAAAAAGCTGGATTTTTTGAGAACACCAGCGTTACTGAAAATAGCTATAAAACCATCCGCCAAATCGCCATTATAAGTAGCACCCACGGTTCCAGTTTTATCTCCCGGAAAATCGGTGCTTGCAGTAGCACCACCTACATAAATATCATTATTCGAAGGATTCAATGCCAATACAAAACCAGCATCATCATTTGATCCACCTAAATAAGTACTAAACAAAGCAGTAGTTAAATTAGGGTTGAATTTTAATACCACTGCATCCTGAGATCTTGTGCCTGCACTCGGAGATAGATTTGGGAAAGCAGCGTTTGCAACTGGAAAATTTGTTGATTGTGTAGAGGCAGTCAGATAAATGTTATCTGCTGCATCAACAATCACTTCACTGCGTGCATCATCACCATAATTTCGAAGGATTGATTCGTAACAAGGTCCAACCGAAGCATTACATTCAGATTTTTCTCGAATATTAACGCCATCATTTTCTGCACCACCAATGATTCTGGAACCGATTAAATTAGAACCATCCCCATTTAATTTTGTAAGTACAATATCCCATTTACCGCCAGAGCCTAATCTATTCCCTGGATAATCAACTGAATTGGTTCTTCCTGCAATCACTAAATTATTATTCGCATCCACCACAAGGCTATGCGGTTGTTCACTTCCAGTTGAGCCACCAATATAAGTGGCATACACACGGTCAGAACCTGAAGCATTAAATTTCATGATTGCAATATCCGTTCCTCCTTTGGGACCTTTAAATGCAGATTGAAATGCACCCACACTTACAGGAAAACCCTGATCAAACACAGTTCCTCCAGCATAAAAATTACCTTTATTATCATAAGTAGCGGTATACCCCCAATTATCTGCTATACTTCCAGTAAAAGTTGAAAAAATTAAAGGATCTATCACCAATGTTTCTTTTGGATTCACAGGTTCGTTCAATTGAAACCGAACGATATTTCCTTTTAAATCGTAACTGCTCGAAATCTCTTTTTTACCAATACTTGTTATTTGATAAGTGGTAGGTTTTAATTCAGTGATATCCTGAGCCGTATTTTTGATAACCAGATTACCATCGTTTATTTTCAAACCATCTGCCCCGGTAAAATAAAGCGCAATCTGATTCGGATCTCCTCCGGGGTGTACAATAAAATCGTACTTCAATTTTCCCTGATCACTATAATAACGCACATCAATTTTAGGATAGATATCCTGGTAAGTTACAGCATTAAATACCTGACAATGCGAAGCCCATTTTTTTGGATCATTTCCAATAAAATAATTATTGTAGGATTTGATGGGTTTATCCGGAACAGCGATGGGTGAAGGATTTGCATTGAGGAAATTTATTTCATACACATGCCCCCTCAAATTATTATTAGTAGTAGTAGAAAGATTAGCACTTGTTTTATTAGAAATGGATTGAATCTTCTTTATAGTAGTACCCCCAGAATTCTCGCTTTTATTAGCATGACCCGCATGATCTGTTAAATCGGCAGGATTATACAATAGTATTTTATAACCCCCATCAGCCTTTAAAGCAAATGCACCAGTGGTAAGGTTCCCTTTAAATTGAATTTGCTGATCCCACTGTCCCTTATTCTCTACAAATTCTAAATAACCTTGAGCAATAGATTTACTAAAGATGAAAGAAAACAGGAATAATGTGATAATTCTAGCCAATGCTTTCAAGAACTTAATTTTAAAAGTTAAGATATCTTACTCCACCCATTTTTTCCCTTCTGTGATTGAAGGTAATTTTTCAATTGCAAATTCTTTGCCATTATTAGGTCGGCATCTTCCGCTACCAGCTTTTCTGCCATTTCCTTTGCTTTTTCTAACAAGGCTTTATCATTAACAATACTAGCCAACTTAAAGTTCAAAGCACCACTCTGGCGTGTACCCTCAATATCACCGGGACCCCGCAATTCCAAGTCTTTCTCTGCTATTTTGAAACCATCATTGGTGGCACACATTATCTTGATACGTTCTCTGGCTTCATTGCTTGCTCGGACACTAGTTAATAATATGCAAAAACTTTTTTCAGTACCCCTTCCTACCCTTCCCCGAAGCTGATGGAGCTGGGAAAGACCAAATTTTTCAGCACTTTCAATTACCATTACAGAGGCATTGGGAACGTTTACACCTACCTCTATCACCGTGGTACTTACCATAATCTGTGTATCTCCACTAACGAAACGTTTCATATTCGTTTCTTTTTGCTCACTTGGCTGTCGCCCATGTACCATGCTAATACGATACTTTGGTTCTGGAAAATAAGATTTTACCTGTTCATATCCCTGCATCAGGTCTTCATAACTAAGCTTCTCACTTTCTTCAATCAATGGATATATAAAATAAATCTGTCTACCCTTTACCAATTCGGTTTTTACAAAATCCATCACCGATGCTCTTGCCGTTTCAAAGCGATGTACGGTGGTAATTGGAATTCTACCAGGTGGCAATTCATCCATAACACTATAATCCAAATCACCATAGGCAGTCATCGCCAATGTGCGTGGAATTGGTGTTGCAGTCATTACCAATACATGCGGCGGCAATACAGCTTTCGACCAGAGCTTAGCTCTTTGTGCCACTCCAAAGCGATGTTGCTCATCCACTATCACAAGTCCCAGATTTTTAAATTGCACGATGTCTTCAATTACAGCATGCGTACCCACCACAAAATGTATGGAATCATCTAGTAATCCTTGTAAAATTCTTCTCCTTTCTTTTATTTTAGTACTACCTGTTAGTAATGCAATTTCTACGGGCATTTCTTTCAGCAATTCGCTAAGCCCTGTATAATGCTGTTGTGCTAAAATTTCTGTAGGAGCCATCAAACAACTTTGAAATCCATTATCAGCTGCAAGCAACATACTCAGTAATGCCACAATTGTTTTTCCACTTCCCACATCACCCTGTAATAGGCGGTTCATCTGGTGTCCACGCCCTGTATCATTTCTGATTTCTTTTAAAACTCTTTTCTGTGCACCCGTTAATTCAAAGGGTAAATATTTGGAATAAAAAGTATTGAATATGTCTCCTACTTTCTCGAACACTACTGATTTACTAACTCGATGTCTTTCTAGTCTTATTAAATTCAATCTCACTTGAGCAATAAAAAATTCTTCGAATTTTAATCGCTGCATTGCTTTTTGATATCCCTGTGCAGATTTTGGAAAATGAATCTGACAATGGGCTTCATATCTATCCATTAAATGCAAAGCCTTACAAATGGGTTCCGGAATATTTTCGATGAGCTCATCCGGATGCATGATAGAAATAAGTGCATAGGTAAGCTTACCAATTTGTCTGCCATTTAATCCCCGGACTTTTAATTTCTCAGTGCTCGGATATACGGGCTCTAAAAAGCTACTGCCATCAGCTTTTGAAGGCACATATGATTCAATTTCAGGGTGCACAATCTGGGGCTTACCATTAAAAAAACCTGTTTTCCCAAAAACTAAATAAGTACTTCCCTCCACCAGATTTTTGTGTACCCAGCTGATTCCCTGAAACCAAGCCAGTTCCAGGGTACCTGTATCATCCTTTAACTGAGCCACCAGGCGCTTACCTCGTTTCTCACCCACTGTTTCGAAATACATGAGCTTTCCAACCACTTGGATATAATCAGTATCGGGAGTTATGTCCTTGATTTTATTGACTTTCGTCTTATCGATATGCCGATTGGGGAAATGATTCAGCAAGTCACCGAAAGTAAAAATTTCCAACTCTTTTTTTAGCATATCTGCACGCAATGGCCCTACCCCTTTTAGGTATTCGATGGGCGATTGTAATATGTAATTATTCTGACTGATAAGATTCCATTAAAAATATATTGCAATGTTACTACAAGCTGTCTTTAGTTCATGAGAGAAACTTATCGAGCATTTCTTATCTTCGCCGAATGGCAAAAGAGGTAGTTTTAAGTGGGATAAGGCCAACAGGCTTTCTGCACCTGGGTAATTATTTTGGTGCAATGCGCAATTATGTAAGAATGCAGGACGAATATAACTGCTATTTCTTTGTGGCTAATTGGCATAGTTTAACTACCCATCCCGATACCAGTGAGCTCAGGAATAGTGTTCATAGAGTAATAGCAGAAAATATTGCCTGCGGTTTAGATCCTGAAAAAGTGGCGCTTTATGTGCAAAGCGATGTACCTGAAATTGCAGAGCTCTATTTATACCTGAATACTATGGCGTATAAAGGAGAGTTAGAGAAGACCACTACTTTTAAAGAAAAAGTTAGATTAAGTCCGGAAAACGTGAATGCTGGATTATTAACTTATCCAGTATTAATGGCAGCAGATATTTTGATTCACAGGGCTGTGAAAGTTCCAGTAGGTAAAGATCAGGAGCAGCACTTAGAAATGGCCAGAAATTTTGCAGAACGTTTTAATCATCGTTATGGAGAAATCTTCCCTTCTCCCCAGGCCTTTAATTTTGGTGGCGAACTGGTAAAAATCTTAAGTCTGGATGGAAATGGCAAAATGAGTAAAAGTGAGAATCAGATGAATACCATTTATCTGGCCGATGATGATGAGCAGATACGTAAAAAAATCATGAAAGCTAAGACCGATGGCGGTCCACTTGCACCTAATAGCATCAAACCAGATTATATAGAAAATTTGTTTACCCTGATGGAACAGGTAAGTGCGCCGGATACTATTGCAAAATTTGAAGCAGATTTCAATGCCAGCACAGAAGGGAACTGCATCATTCGATATGGCGATATGAAAAAGCAATTGGCAGCCGACATGGTAGAATTTATAAAACCAATTCGTGGCAAAGCAGCAGATATTCAGCAAAACAAGGAACTATTGCATAAAATTATTAGTCAGGGAGCTGAGAAAGCACGAATTAGTGCAGGTGCAACTTTGAAGCTGGTAAGAGATGCAATGGGGATGAACTAAAACCAAAACAAGACAGTTATAAAAAATATTTGATTTAAATGCCGATGGCATAACCTTTTTCGTACATTCATTAATATGGCTAAACTTAAGAAACCAAAACACGTAGCAATAGCTGGTAATATCGGGGCAGGTAAGACCACTTTGACTGAAATGTTAAGCAAGCATTATCGTTGGATTCCTCAGTTTGAGGATGTGGATCACAATCCTTACTTAATGGATTTTTATGAAGACATGCCAAGATGGAGTTTCAACTTGCAAATTTATTTTTTGAATAGCAGGCTCACCCAGTTATTAGAAATTCATCATGGTACTGAAACTGTTATTCAGGATCGTACGATTTATGAAGATGCTAATATTTTTGCACCGAATTTGCATGAAATGGGTTTGATGAGCAAGCGCGATTTTGATAATTATTATCAGTTTTTTCAAACGCTTAAAACCATGGTGCAGCCTCCAGATTTAATGATCTATTTAAAATGTTCTGTACCTACATTAGTTTCACAGATTCAGAAAAGAGGACGTGAATATGAAGAAAATATTCGCTTAGATTATTTGAAGCGATTAAACGAACATTATTCTCGTTGGGTAGAAGGATATAAAGAAGGACAATTATTAATCATCGATTGTGATAAAAATAAATTTTCTGAAAACGAAGAACACTTTGGTGAGATCATCAGCAAAGTAGACAGTATGTTATTCGGACTGTTTTAAATAATATGGATCTTATTAAAAAAACCGGCCTTGTGCCGGTTTTTTTGTACGAGATATTTTAGCACCCCTCTTGTGCGCTTGCGCATAGGAGGGGAAAGCCAAGCGGCTGAGCGATGGCAGGGGTGGTTGACACTCAAATAGATTTAGCCCTCCAAAAAAAGGTGTTTTTCCAAAAGAAAAAGCTATGACTTTTCATTTCTACCTATTATTTTTATTTCGGTTTTGTTACCCCCTATAAGTTACTCCACATATTAAATAGTATTTGTTTTTTTCCGACATAAAGGACAGTGTAAGATCAGCGCAATTCTGGATTTTGGTCCCTATTTTTTACCAGACCTGTAGGCCACAGGTGCAAATAAAAAGGACGGCTGTTGGTACGAAAACCAAACTGGCGAAGCAAACCCAGACCAGCAGTATTCTGAAACCTGGAACCTTGCAGTAACAGCAAGCCAAAAACCGCTGAACATTTGAACCATGGTGTTAGACAGGGGAAAACTCAAATATTAATAAAATGAAACAGTCTTTCAATAAAGGTCTTTTTGTTGGAATTTTAAGTATTCTTATTATGTCTTTTGCCATAATAAGCTGTATAAAACAATCTCCCACAATTTCAATAAAAAACAATAATGCAATAATTTTACATAGTTCAAAATATGTCGACATTAAGGCATCTGATATAGTAACCACCCCTAATTATTTTAAAAGAAAAATTGAAATAATAGACAGAATAAAAAATATCACTCATTACACTTTTATCATAACGGTTCAAAGTACAAAGAACACTAATGATATATATTCTGAACTAAAAGAAAATACGTTTCAAGGCTTCATAAGTATAGAGTCTGATAATATCGAACTTTTAAAATATGACTATACAAAACCAGGAGCGATTAATGCAAATCAATTTGCAATAACTAAACAACCAATAGTAAAAGCAGCTGCAGTTCCAAATACTTGTAAATTAAGTTTAGTGCATGGTTGTGTAGATCAAAAGATTAGAAAAATGAATGTATTCGCTTATGCCCTATGTCTTTACGCAGGTCCTGAATGTTATGCTGGCCTTTGGGCTGAATGTTCCTGGATATTTTGCTTAACTGGAAATCAAAACGTTTCCGAATTATAACTAAAAACTTCAAAAATGTTAACTGACATCTTTATCGTCGATTTACTTCTCAAAAAAAGGTTTTCTAGAAATAAAATTCTTGCATTCCTTACATTTTTATATTTAGGTTTTTATTTAGCATTAGTACTAATTTTCAGAAAAATATTTAGTACTAATACATCTCTGTTACCAGCTATAATTATATTTATTTTATTTTTTTTGTATAGAATAAATAATATAAATAAGTATCTCAATAAAACTCAAAATAATAGTCAGTAACGTTCTAACAAACTCAATCAAAATGAGCTTCAGTGAATATGTTTTTTTCATTCTTTTCTTTGCATCAATATTTGGTGCTATTTATATCATTGTAAAATTCATAAAGCGAATCAAATAAAAAATGAACCCTTCTCTAAACAAATTGAGTCGATTTTTTTAGAGATTCATCAAATATATTTCCCCTCCATCGCATGCGATGGAGGGGTGGCTGGAGCGACTGAGCGAACAGACGGGGTGGTTGACACTCAAATAGATTTAGCCCTCCAAAAAAAAGGTGTTTTCCAAAAGAAAAAGCTATGACTTTTCATTTCTACCTATTATTTTTATTTCGGTTTTGTTACCCCCTATAAGTTACTCCACATATTAAATAGTATTTGTTTTTTTCCGACATAAAGGACAGTGTAAGATCAGCGCAATTCTGGATTTTGGTCCCTATTTTTTACCAGACCTGTAGGCCACAGGTGCAAATAAAAAGGACGGCTGTTGGTACGAAAACCAAACTGGTGAAGCAAACCCAGACCAGCAGTATTCTGAAACCTGAAACCTGGAGCCTTGCAGTAACAGCAAGCCAAAAACCGCTGAACATTTGAACCATGGTGTTAGACAGGGGAAAACTCAAATAATAATAAAATGAAAACTACTATTTTAAAAAATAAGTACTTATTAATTGGAATGGCAATTATGTCTTTTTGGGCTTTTTTAATTTTAGGTTGTTTTAAAACAACAAATAGTAAGTTACCAGAACCTACTAGTGATCAAATTTTAAATCAAATTGTCAATGATTCAAACTATTCTATTTATAAAGAAAATTTAAATTTACTAGCGACTAAATCTATGTCGAGTATGGTTGCATATAATTTAGATGAACAAAATTTTGTAACATTATTTCAAGAATCTATTGACAATAATATTGATTCAAAAATAAAAATATCAAACTATTTAGGATTCCTAAATTCAAATGAATTTTGGAATATTAGAGCTAAACTTAATTCAAGCCTATCTAACTTAATTAAGAAATATGATTTCAAAAAGATTTCAAAAATTCAATGGTACAATCTTATTAAAAGTTCAAACACTCTTGCTTTATATCAAGCTCAACCAAAGATCAAACCCTTTATGTTAAATCCTGATATCTGCATTGAACAATATAGAGATTGCATTGATGATTCTAAAGCACAATATGCAGTTGAATGTCTAGGCTGCGTAGGATGGGGAGCATTAGGTTGGACTGTTGTGGGAGGTGTGTTATTTGTAGGCTGTGAGGGTTTAAGTTATTATCACTTTACAACAATGAAAAGAAAATGCGAAAGTTCATATAAATCGTGCAAATAAATTAATAACAGAAGCATACTGTATGCAAACAGAAAAAAAGAGTTTAGCAATTATAATTCTAAAATTATTTCCAGGCATATTAAGCATTTTGATTATTGTTTCAGGAAGTATAGGATTATTCAAAGGTCAAAGTAAATATTACACTTTGCCGATATTTTTTGTCTTAATTGGTAGCCATATAATTTTATCAATCAAATATAAATTAGCTGATAAATGGCTTTTCTATATCTATCTATGTATTGCATTTGTTTTAATATTACTTAGAATGTTTGTTTTTTAAGTGTTATACTAATAAAAAAGTTAACCCTAGGCTTCAGCCTAGGGTCATAAAATATAATGCAGCTCGGGCTTTAGCCCAAACGCTGAGACTGGTTCTAGTATAATATCGATTCGCCAAGAAACAAGCATATCGCAAAGGCTAAAGCCCATTTGTTTTCTACTACTAGCAACCCCAGCTTGAAAGCTGGGGTTAACTTCACTCTTCATTATATCTTCAATAATATCAACTAAATTAAATACCCCAAGTTGTTAACCCTAGGCTTCAGCCTAGGGTCATAAAATATAATGCAGCTCGGGCTTTAGCCCAAACGCTGAGACAGGTTCTAGTATAATATCAATTCGCCAAGAAACAAGCATATCGCAGGGGCTAAAGCCCATTTGTTTTCTACTACTTGCAACCCCAGCTTGAAAGCTGGGGTTAACTTCACTCTTCATTATATCTTCAATAATATCAACTAAATTAAATACTCCAAGTTGTTAACCCTAGGCTTCAGCCTAGGGTCATAAAATATAATGCAGCTCGGGCTTTAGCCCAAACGCTGAGACAGGTTCTAGTATAATATCAATTCGCCAAGAAACAAGCATATCGCAGGGGC
>Ga0194037_1002384_pt1 | contig 12565 bp, 9 predicted proteins | sample JunL306m_MetaG_FD_148653 | JGI IMG/M metagenome (GOLD analysis project Ga0194037, IMG submission 148653) | Anoxic zone freshwater microbial communities from boreal shield lake in IISD Experimental Lakes Area, Ontario, Canada - Jun2016-L304-6m | ecosystem: Environmental > Aquatic > Freshwater >...
GCCCTGCCGGCGATTGAACCGTTAGACCGCCATGCGCCTTCCCCGCCTCATCCTGCCGCTGCTGGCGGCCCTCGCCACCGCGCTGGCCCAGCCGGCGGCACCGGCGGAAAATCCCGCGCCGCCAGCCGGCCCGCGCGAGGCCGCGCTCGCCCGACTGTTAGCCGAGCGCGAGTCGCCCGCGGCGCTCGCCCGTGCCATCGCCTCGGCCCGCGCCAGCGGGGTGAGCGAGCAGGCGGTCCTCGAGGCGCGCTTTCTCTTTCACATCGACCGCCGTGACGACGCGGCGCTCGTCGCGCTGCTGCCCGAGTTGCTCCGGCAGCGCGACGTTTTCAAGATCGAGGACTCCGCGATCTTCGCTGCGAAGGAGGATTGGCTGGCCATCATCGAATACGTCCAGGCCCTCGCCGCGCTTGACCACGGTGCCAAGGATGACTTCAAGCACCACATCACCGAGGCGTTCTGGCTCAGCCCGCGGCAGGCCGCCGCCTTCGCCCCCCACATCGAACGGCTGCGCCTCGCGGACGCGATGCGCGCGGTGACCCTCGACTTCTCTGTCCAACTCGCCCCCCTGGCGGCCGGCGAGCCCGTGACCCTGGCTTCGCTCGTCGCGGGCAAAAAAGCCCTGCTCCTCCATTTCTGGTCGCCGCGCAGCCGCGAGTGCGAGGCCAGCCTGCCGGACTTCCGTGCCACCGCCGCGGCGCTCGTTTCTAACAACATCGCGGTGGCGTCGCTGCTGCCCGACGATTCTCCGCCGCTGCTGGCCGAGGCCCGCGCGCTGCTGCAGCCCGGCGGCGGCCCGCCGCCGGGCGCGTGGCTGATAGATCCGAAGCTCAAGCCCCTCGCCCGCGAGCTCCGCATTCAGAATCTGCCGACAATGGTCCTGGTCTCCTCCAGCGGCACGATTCTCTTCAACGGCGATCCAACCGATGATCCATTCTGGGAGACGCTGCGTCGCCTTGATGCTTCCATCCAACGTCCCAAAGCGGCACCACCGCCCGCGCCGTGAACGCGCCCCCGTGATACGGCGTCCATCGTAGCTGGATGCGGCACGGATTTTTTGTTAAGATTTATTGAAGATCGACACATTTTAACTTGACGGACACCCGAACCAATTGTTGGTTGGTGACTAGCAACGAGATTGCAACGCATGGCGAGGCCTTCACATCCATCCAACCTTGAGCTCCAGGCACTGTCCGTGCTGTGGCATGAGGGGCCATCTACGGTGGCCACCGTACTTGAAACGCTGCCGGACAAAAAGGACCGGGCGTACACCACGGTGTTGACGGTGATGCAGAGCCTTGAGCGCAAGAATCTCGTGAAGCGTGTCTTGGTCGGCCGGGCTCATGTGTATGAGGCCGCCTATGCCCAGGAAGTAATCGTGCAACGGGCGACCCACGATTTTCTAACCAACGCTTTTGGAGGACGTCTCGGTGAGGCGCTCCTCGCGATCCTCTCCGCTGGCACATTAACGCCGGAAGAGAACACAAACATAGAACGCGAACTCCAACGACACAAAACCATGGCTGCAAAGAAAACACCCGCGAAGAAGGCCGCTAAGAAGGCCGTAGTAAAGAAAGTTGCCCCGAAAGCTCCGGCCAAAAAAGCCGTGACCAAAGTGGCGAAAGCACCCGCCAAGAAGGCCGTCAAAAAGGTCGTCAAGAAAGCGGTGAAGAAGGTTGCCAAAAGCGCCAAGAAAGCCCCGGCCAAGAAAGCCGTGAAGAAGACCGTTGCCAAGAAGGCTCCGGCGAAGAAGGCGGCAGCGAAGAAGGCCCCCGCCAAGAAGGCTGTGGTTGCCAAGGCCCCGGTGAAGAAGGCCGTGGTCAAAAAGGCTCCAGCCAAGAAGGTTGCCAAGAAGGCGGTCAAGAAGGCTGCCAAGAAAGCCTAAATCATCCCAACCTCTGTTCCGGGGTTTAAGGTGGTCGCGCATGCCTGGCGGCCACCCCCTGATTTCGGAGCCGGGTTGCCAAGGGCGGGAGATCTGTGGATCTCCCGCCTCTTTTTCATCCAAAAAAGGGGTTGCATCCCGGCGCGCGTCCAGCCTAGCTTCGCGCGCCCCGGACAAAATGGCCCAAGCGCGGTTAGCTCAGTGGTAGAGCACCTCCCTGACACGGAGGGGGTCACTGGTTCGAACCCAGTATCGCGCACCATCTCATTATCAATGACTTAGGATAATAGAGGCGGGCTGCCGCCCCCTAGAGCGCCCCCTAAACTGTAAATCGGCGAAAGGCGGTATTGGCAATGTCCAGACTCATCCGGTTCAGGCCGCGCTCCATCTGACGGCGAAACTGGGGCGGCGGTGAATCGGCGGTGCGCATGGGCATCTGTTCGTGCCAGTCAGCGCCGCGTTTCATGTGATGCGCAGGTTGGTGACGGGAGTTAAATCGCTACTGATGGAGTGCGTCGTCGGGTGACAAAGTGAGGGCGGGTGGTTGATGGGCTGCGCGATACTTGCGGCCGACCCGCAGTGCACGGGCGGACACTACAATAATATGTTGCACTCTTGCAAGATCTATCGCATGTATTCTTGCTGTGAGCCAGAAACACCCCGCGATCCGCATCCCCTCCTCCGCCATCCGCGAGTTCGAGCAAGTCGAACGCATGGACTGGGCGGAGGGCATCTCGCTGATCCAGCTGCTCGCATGGATCAACGACGTGGCCACCCGGTTCCGACCCGACGAGATTGGCGTGGACTCGCGGGCCAGCCAGGAGTTCTCGCCACGGACCTTCCGCCACTACCAGACGCTCGGCTGCATCGACGCCCCTGAGCGCGCTGGCAAGCAGGTGGTTTATCGCTTTCGCCACTACGTCCAGGCCCTGCTGCTGCGCAAGCTGCTGTGGGAGCGGGTGCCTTCGGAAAGGATCGCCGCATTGATGGCGGGCCGCGGCACCGCCGAGCTCAAGCGACTCCTCTTTGATGGGATCGAGATCGTCGCCCGTCAGGGAGGATCCACCACCCAGTCTGGCTCCGTTGAATCCTGGAAGCGCGTCGCAGTCGCCCCGGGCATCGAACTTCACCTGCACGGCGACCTGAGCAAGCCGAAGCCTGCCGAACTCAAACAATTGCTCTCTCTCCTGGAAACCGCTCTCCGCAAGAATCTCTAACCCCATACATCCCCCATGTCCGCCCTCCTCACTCCCGCAATCACCCGTTCCACCGTCCGCCAGTTGAAAGACGATGTGGCTGCCATCTGTCTGCCCCGTGGCCGCGTGGTCGGCTCGCCGGGTCACAAGAAAGCCCGCGCCTATCTGGCTGGTCGTCTGGAAGAAATCGGCTGCGTGCCGTTCCAAGGCGACTCGTTCGAGCTGCCCTACCAGCGTAAAGGCAAGTCGTTCTGCAACCTGGTGGGCATGGTGCGCGGCCACAACCCGCGCCTCGCTCCCCTGCTGGTGGGTGCCCACTACGACAGCGCCATCGCGGCCCCTTGTGCCGACGACAACGCCGCCGCTGTTGCCATCGCTCTCGCCACGGGCGAACACGCCGCCCTCGAAGACAAACTGGAACGCGACTTGATCATCGCCATCTTCGACGCCGAGGAGTGCCCGTTCTATCGCAGCGGCAGCATGGGCAGCCAACGGTTCTGGCACGACCAGCGCGGCGGGCGTGCAATCCATTCCGCGATCATCATGGACCTCGTCGGCCATGACGTGAGCATCCACACGTCGAGGCTGGGCAACCTCACGCACCTCGGGCCATTGTTGAACATGATCCCGGGACTCGGCGACTGCGATATCCCGCTGCCGGTGCTGCACCCGATGTTGTTTGTGACCGGCACCGAGAGTCACCCCGGATTGCAGGAGGTGCTTGCAACCGCCGGCATTGCCAGCGGCCTGAAACTCGTGCCAACGCTCAACAGCTACATTGGCGACATGAGCGACCACGGCGTCTTCCGCGAGAATGGCGTCCCCTACTTCTTCCTGTCCTGCGGGCACTGGGAACATTACCACCAACCCACCGACACCCCGGACCGCTTGAACTACAAGAAGATGGAGCGCATCACCCGGCAGGTTTGCTTGATGCTGAGCGCCCTCGACCCGAAGAAGTTGCGCCGCTCCGGCAACAAACCGTGCGTCTGCGAGACTCTCGACCTGGAGATTCCCTACATGCGGCGCGCGTTCGGCCCGCTCTGGCCGGTGTTCCTCAGGTTCGCCGGGTTAACGGACGTCGAAAGCCGCGCGGACATGGACCAGCTCGTGGGTAGCATCCAATCGCTGGGTCTGTGAGCCATCTCAACCGTTTTCGTCTGGATGTATACTCCCTGCCACTCATGCTCCCGTCTGTGTCATTCCGCACGGCCAGGGCTTTCACTCATGCACCTCCCGCAACTCAATCCCTAATCCACCGTGACGCCAAAAGCATTCAATCTCGGCGGCACCGTGCAAGATGTGCTGACCCGCTTCCAGAATCGGCTTCTCGGTGAGGTCGAGTCTGTGGGACTGACCACCGGCTACCCGGCTATCGACGAGTTTACGAACGGGCTCAAGCCCGGTGAGTTGTTTGTGATCAGTTCCCGCCCAGGCATGGGCAGCACCACCCTGATGCTGAACATCACCGAGCACATCTGCGTGGATCAGAAAACACCTTCGCTAGTGGTCTCCTGTGACCTGGACGCGCCAGAAATCATTCATCGTCTGATTTTCTCACGGGCCCGGGTCGATGACCGACGGTTCGATTCCAAGCACATGCCGACGGACCTTGAACTCACGCGAGTCAAAAGCGCGGCGGACGAGTTGTCCGTCGCGCCGCTCACTGTGAAGGATCCGACCTGCATTTCCATCGAGGCACTCTGCGCGACGGCCCGACGATTGCACGGCGAAGACAAGGTCGGATTCATTGCCATCGACCACCTCCAGCGCCTGGAGACCGACTCGTTTGCTAGTGCCGGCACAAGGCGCAAAATGGTCAAAATTGTGGCAGACCTCGAAGGTCTGGCGCGGGAGTTGCAGGTTCCAATTGTGTTGATTTCGGGCATGACCCGTGGCCCCGAACACCGGAAGGGCAAAGATGCTGGCATTCCACGACTCTCGGACCTCTATCATCCCATGACGATCTGGAGGCACGCAGCTTGGATCGGCCTTCTTTACCGGGAAGCTTTCTATCGGGATGAACCTGATGAGTCTGCAAAAGGCGACCCGGCACATTTGATCCTCCGTAACGTGCAGCAGTGTGACGTCGTGGACGTTCCTCTCTCATTCCACGCTGAGCGCAGGCACTTTGAAGCAATCAAAGTGACAAACTGATTCAACTATCAGGATCAATCTGAGGTTATACCAGCTCGTGCTGGACGTAAACTCGCCTTTTGCGACGTGATGCGATATCGAGTAAGTGGGAAGTCCGCTTTCTGCCGACTGTTGGTCAGGAGCTCGCACCGCCGATGGGCGGACAAACACCGCACCAACTTGGCAGGGGCGCACCGGTTTGATCGGAAACCCATTTTTTAACCCATTGAAAATCAATGGTGAAATTCAAGTTAGTGGGGGAGACAGCAATCAATGGAAAGTAAGCGTTCTGAAATTGACCCCTAAGCGGGGCTGCGCAGCCTACTAGGATCCGGCCATGTCGTTTGCAAAATCCCCTCTGAGACGGGGACGTTACGGAAGGGCGCCCATGCGCGGTTCGTGGAAGTGGAGTTGCCCCCGGTTGCCGCACGCCCGCTGGTGGTCGAGTTGGAGGGTGGCTGGCGCATCCTGCTCAGCGAACCTGACCACGTCGCGCTGGTGTCCGGAATGCTTGTGCGCGGCTTGCAATAAATCGCCTCATGGCCTATCTCACGGCGCAGGCGCCGCAGCCGAGCCGATCAGGCGTCCGCTGGCGTCACGGTAGTCGGTGCGGGCACCGCCACTGGAATTCGGTTGGGTGACGGCAGTGCCGGTGATCCTGCCCGAGGCATCGCGGGTGGTGGCCCATGGTGCGCGAGCGGCTCATCAACCAGTGCACGAAAATGGCCGACGCCATCCGGCGCGGTCAAACTCCCGCCGATTGTCAGCGATCCGCTGACAGCGCGGCAAGTAGCCCGGCAAGTCTCATCCTGCCACGGGCCGAAAGAATGCTGCGGCTCATCGAGCAGGCGTGACCGGACGGCTCAATACAACATCCGGAATCAGGACTCCGACGCTGCGGCGACAATGCAAGTGCCGGTCATCACGAGTGGCGTGCTTCCTGCGATCTCGTTCAGCCCGCAGTTCTTGGCGGAGGCCCTCGTCATCGGCTCCACCCTGCGCCTGAGCGACGGCCTGAGCGACGGCCTCAGCCCCGCGCTCGTCACCAATCCTTCCGGCGCTACTGCGTGCTCATGCCGTGCCGTTGAGTCACCGAAGCGGTCACAGAGGATGCCGCAGGCAATGCGCCGGTTCAGGCCATGGCGGCTTGATTGTGAAATGGTCGAGGCTATGCCGCCCCTCCCATCAGTCCCGGTGCGGATTGGCGCGAGGGCAACCGGGGGGCGCAAGATTGGCTCATTTCTACCTCATTGACTGCCCATGATGCCCCATCGCGATCGACAGAAAATCATCGTTTCCTCTTGCTAGACCGCCTCCGAATCGCTTTACTGTCATTGTCTTGATCCTCGACGAGGCTAAGGAGAAGGAGATCTTTGCCAGTATCTTAGACTTGGCATGAGCATTGAGTGATAAACTATTAACCAGAAAGAACAGCGACATGAGAATATCGGCATTGATGACAATCCTCGCGCTATTTTTGGCGCCATGCACCACCACAGAAGCTGGAATCTGCAGCGCAATCGGCAAAGCGTTGGGAGTCGGAGCAAAGGAAGCGGGTGCCGAAGCCAAGCTAGGCAAATCGTTTTGGGCCAAGGTACCCCCCAGCGCCGAGAGACCCGCTTTTATTCCTCCGCGGGCAGAACCACCCGCCAGTTCGCCTTCTACCTACCCGTTCCGCCTCCCGCAGCAGAACCAGAACCACGCATGCGGCGGCTGTAACGGTACCGGACACCCATTGCCCAACGACCCTTCCTACATTTGTCCCGCATGCAATGGAACCGGACGCAAATGACCCATTCATCCACGTAACACCACGAACTAACAGTACCCCCGGAGATCCAGAAAAGCCATAGGATCGATTCAAGCAGAATGCAGCCCACCTGTGAGATCATTATGCCCGACGAGTATCATGATGATCGCTGCATTAATCGACCGTCCGCCGCGCTTGTTGGACCAGAACGGCTGCCGGTGCTGCCGGCACGATAGAAGCGTCAGTCTTTGGCGTGAAAGATGGCGATGATCAAGATGCGTTCCAGTCGTTCTTCGAGGGCGGCACCCTCTCCCGTGGAGAGCGCTATGACAACGGAAGCATTGTGAGGCGCAAGGGTCAGAGCGGACGCAGCAAGCAAGTCGTCGGCTAAGGCCATGGCGGACCGAACGTCGGCTTGCCGGTAAGCGATGCGGTGGCATAGCGACCGATTTTTTAATGAATTCGTGTGCGTATTCCTTTGCCCCACATCAAGAATCTCCCCACCTGAGAGGTGGCTCCATGCAATCATTTCTCCTTCATTATGAACCGCCTTTTTGTCGCCCGTGATTTTTTTGGTTATCTGATCCTATCGGTGGTGTGCGCCGCCGGTGGAATGTATCTTATCGATATTTGGCACGGGAGCCAGTTGTGCGCCATTCTTGACCATGATTACTTGACTGAGATCAACGACCTCCGGAATCACGGAAAAGTCGGGGAAGCGCTGGCCATTTGCACCTTCGTAAAATCCCAGCCGGGCCTGCCAAACCGGGATTCGATCTTGGCCATCGGCGAGGGGATCGAGAGAGAGCGCGCCAGTTGGATAGGCAAAGCCAAACGCATGGGCTCCGGCTTCTTGACCGGCAATATTGATTCAACCGAGGCGATGGCGGGAGCCGTGATTTCCGATTTCCTGATAATTGGCGATCTCCGTGACCTCGGCAAACAGGGCTACAACGCAGCCACAGGCAAGGAAGTAGATCAAATGGTCGTGGTTCTTTCAGGCATTGGCGTCATCACCTCGGCGGCCTCCTATGTCCCGGGCCCCGAGGAACCGGCCATCGCGGCTTCGGATATGGGCCTTTCATTGCTGAAGGGCCTGAAGAAAATCAACGCCATCACCGCCGACCTAGCCAAGGAAGCGGTTGAACTTGGAAAGGGCGTTTTGCAATCCAAGAAACTGGGACGATTTGGCGCAATGCTGCAAGACCTCGGTGCAATGGCGCACGCGGCTCCAGCCGGAACCCTGGGCACCGCAATGAAGGAAGTGCAATCGGTCGAGGAGTTGAAAGCGGTGACGCGTTGCCTAGAGCTAGCCCCGAACGAGGCGGTTACCGCGTTGAACTTCGGGGGACGTCAGGCCAAGGATTGGATGCTCACCACGCCCGAGCTTTCCCGCAGCATTTTGGGGAAAGCCCTGAGAAAAGGCGCGGCTGGACTGGAGTCAACCCGCCCCTACATCAGGGGCTTGAAATTTATTTGCCGCGGGAGACTGTTGGACATTCGCAACCAGATCATTGATTGGGTGGAAGCACATCCACATGCTAGGAAGCTCTTTTTGGTGCTAGGAGTATCCTTCTTGGGGTTGGCACTTATGTTCGCCATCTCATGTGCGTCGCGGTTTTTTCGCGTTTTCAACCTCGCAGGCCATGCGCAACAAGTTTGATGCTGTGCCCGCAATTGTTTTGGTTTATCTAGCAGATAAAAAATGGGAGAATGATCATGTTCAACCCTTCCTCAATGCTTCGACAAACCGCCACTTCCGCCGGATTGGCGCCGTGTCGAGACGTCGCGGCAGTTTGCCCTTGTGTTTCAGATAGAGCCAGAACACCTCGGCAAAATCCTCGCCAGTGGACGTTGCCGCGTATCCGGTGACGTGGTGTTCCGGGTCGTATTCGAAACCCTCGCCATACTCCACGTCGTGCGGCCATCCGAAGGCTTTTTCAAAGCGGTTGGTCTCAATCCGTCGGCGGTTCACATCGGCATAGGCATGGCCGTATTCATGGCGCAGGATGTCCACCGTCGAGGTTTTTCGGTTACCATCAAAGTAATCCTTCCAGTGACTGAAGGAAACTCTAGGCAGCACAATATTCCCGCATGCCCGACCATCAGGATCATCACCAAACCATTGGTAACCATAGGCAGTCGAAACCAAACCAAGCTCCACCTGACACGTTGCAAGGCGCTGGCAGGACAATCCAAGCGTATCGAGCTCCGACCATACCTGCGTCCAGGCGCGACTCAGTTCGGCTAAAGAAAGTGGTAGCAGTGGATGGGAACTTTTCATGGGTATGATTGTTGTCGGTTCACTTCGTGTGGTGGATAAAATCCAGCAGGAACCGTACGGCTTCCCGGGTCGGATCATCGGACGTCAGACGCACGGTCTTATCACGTGTAAGCCGGTCCAACAGCACCTGATGGCCGGATTTCACAGCTTCTAAGGCTGCGTCAATCCGGGTGGCTGGGGTGGAGCGGAAGCAGCAGACCAACGCACATAAAAACACTGGCAGCGCCGCCAGCAGCAGGCTCGACCAGATCATGCCCGCCGAAGGGACTGGAAATGCCTGCCAGTGGACGCCTTGTTGGCCATGAAACACGCCCAGCCAGGCGGTGAGAAACTCCCGGTAGACGGCCACGAGTGGTCCCGTTAGCAGCCCGACGAAAAGCAGCGTGGCGAGCCCTCCCCAAAAAAATACTCCAGAGCGTCCGCAGGCACGCTCGCCAATGACCCTCTCGAACAGAGCCGCGGACTCCTCGGTCACACGCTCTAATCCGACAATGCGTGTGCGGGGGCAAGCCTCCTCGGATATCCTGGAGTCGGTAGGCAAACTGGCGTTGATAGCCCGTGTCAGAATCCGATTGCGGTCCGTCAGATCGTCCTGCGCCATAGTTTCAATGCGCTCGGCAATGGCGGTCTTCATTTCGTCGCGCATTTCGGCCAACCGCTTCGTGTTCCTCGCGGTCTGGAAGGCGAGCAGCGCCAGCGACGGCAGGCTCCCCACCATGGCCATCACCAGACGATCCCACGCTCCAGCCGTGATCGCAAACACGCCGAATAAAGTTCGGAACGGAAAGAACCAGCCCGGCGTGCGGGACAACGTCAGCATACGCATTTTCATCCGCAATCCTGCCTGCAACTGAGGGTCGGGGCCTAGAATCTTATTCACCAGTTGTCCCGCCAGACCCGCCTCCATTGCGACCAGTGTTTCGTGCGCAGGCGCGACACGCCTATGAAACTCCCGCAAACTTCCCGCCAAATCCCGACGCAGGCGTTCGAGCACCACATGCCCGGTCACGTTTTCGTCCAACGCTGGCTGCGCAATCATGCGCCGCAATACCGGCAATAGGCGCTCTGTCGCCAAGTAGATCTTGGCGGCGCGCTCGCCGGGCGCGTGTTCGACATGGGGCACCACCACCGGCTCCAAGACCTCAGCATATGGACAGTGCTGCCTGATTCTCACAACCAGCGACGCGAGCTCGCCAGAGCCCTCCGTTTCTAGCTGAGGGTGATCGTCATCCACCACCACAGGCAGAATTCGGGTTCCGTCGCTCTTTTCAAAAAATGCGAATTGCGATTCGTCCTCCAGGGTTGCGCTGGAAAGCACCAATACCCGCAATGGGACTCCGCGCAGGGCTTGCAGTGCCGCCTCACGCGCCGGAATCGAGGCATCGTTGAACCCGGGCAAATCCAGTAGAGTGTAGCTGGTGCCGAGGTCAACCATGTCATCGCGTTGCAACGCCATCGTGACCTCGTGCTCCGTGTCGAGGGCCGGTGGAGCGTCGGGGCCGATCCACGTCGCCTGCTCCGTGGCAAACCGGGAGATTTCGCCGCTGGGGATCCGCCCGCGCGCGGCCTCATCCTTGACCAGCAAGCGGCAAAGCCACGATTTGCCGACGTTCTTCGAGCCCAACACCGCGATGACCGATGTCGCCACACCGCGCCCGTTGGCAAACGACTCCAGCTCGTCGAGCGCATCCTGGCATCTGGCGGCCAGCATGTGGCCTTCGGAGCTTTGTCCAAAAAGCAGACCCACGCATTCCGTCAGCCGCCGGATTTCCACGGCGGCCGGCGACATCAGAACCTTGATGTTTTTCATGCGCCCTCCTTTTCGAGGTCCTGCATCATCTCAGCCCACGCCGGTTCATCCAACCGGATGAGGGGGGCTTGCAATATCTTCACCCGGTTCTCCTGCGTTGGCAGTTCCACCTCCCTGAACCGATGTGCATCAAAGCCATTCGAGACCAACCCGGGCGGCCCGTCGAGATACCTTGGAACCCCGATTCCATCAGCCAACGCTGCATAGAGAATATCAAGTTGCGGGCGCGCGACCTCGCGCTCAAAGCGCTCGACCAAAGCCTTGGCCCCCGGCGTGGAGGCAATCACCCCGATCAGCGGGCCGCCGACGAGTATCCCAAAAATCTCGGTTCCCCCCATGATGATATGGTACTTCGCCCAGACGACGACCGTCATGCCTCCATCAAAGGGCAATAGAAAACTTGCCGCCACCAGTCCTGTCGTAGCTAGCAATATATTGCCATACAATGCGAACCTTTTGGAAAATGGCACTTCATCCCACATCTTGCGGGTCATTGCGTCCAGCGCCTCCGCATCTCCAAACGCACCGCCGGCATGTTCCTTGACCACCGCGACCGCAGTCTCCCAAGCCTGCTTCAGCTGATCTTCGCCTGCGTGCGGCGGCATGAAACGGCTGCCGAGTAGAAACAAGGCGAAGTCCACCGGTTTCACTTGCGCATAGCGTTCGACATCCGCCTCGGTTGCGTCCCTTTTGCGCAGCTTCACTAGAAGCCCCCGCAGAAAATTGGTCGGGGCTTGGGCCACGCGAATCGTCAGCGGCGCGGTGCGCTGGATGCTTTCCGCCAGCTTCTTGGCGGCCTGATCGTAACACAGCGACCTCAACCCGCCTTGATCGTCGACAAACTTGCCAGCTAGAAATTGGCAGATGCGCATACGGGCTTCGTTTGCACGATCCGATTCAACCTTGGCTGTTGCCGTCACCAGTTTCTTCACCTCCTGCAATAAACTCTTCAGGTTCGCCAGACATGATGCGTAGTGAGACTTCTGAAGTTCCGCCGGATCCAGTTCCCGGACCACCTCGCTCAGCGCGATCTGGTCCGCATCCATGCTGGCGATAACCGGACGCACCGGAATACTCCGGTCCTCCCGATGCACGTAGGGCGCGAGATAGATCCGCCGCACCGCGCCTAATCGCTGCCATCGGTCCAAAACCCGCGTAGCCTCGGGCAGATAGATTTCCACATCGTCGCCCTCGGTCATGTTTAGGACAAAATATAACGGGGCTTGGCTCGCGGCTGCCGCCAGCACGTCAAACACCTTTCCCACATCTTCCGCTCCCGCCTGCTGCATGCTCACCACCACCACGAACGCCGAACACAGCGGCGCGATTGTCTGCAAGCGCTCCAGACGCAAGTGCGCGGTCGATTCACTGACCGATTCATCCAGCGACCGCTGAATGTCCGGGCAATCCAACAGGGCTATGCCGCCATCATCCAACGCCGGATCGTAGGCCACCAAAGGGATGTTGAATTGGAGCATCCGGTCCCGTGCTGCATTGTATTGCA